>Ga0208960_1000774_pt1 | contig 17489 bp, 14 predicted proteins | sample GreLakmeON33MSRF_FD_187703 | JGI IMG/M metagenome (GOLD analysis project Ga0208960, IMG submission 187703) | Freshwater lentic microbial communities from great Laurentian Lakes, MI, USA - Great Lakes metaG ON33MSRF (SPAdes) | ecosystem: Environmental > Aquatic > Freshwater > Lake | place: Great...
CTGGTTCGTGCTTTTCGACTTGATTGTCCAGTAAGTATGGAAGTCCCAAGAAAAACCACGTTAAGCAATCTGGAGAATGTGAGGCAGGTGCTACAAGGGGCAAAAAAAGTTCTCGGTATGGCTGGGTAAAAATGGAGGTGGACGCGAAACTAGTCAGACTTGGCGTTGTGGGTGCCGGAATGATCGGCAGGCGGCACATAGATACGATTTTAGCGTGTTCAGATATTACCGAGCTGGTTGGCATAGCCGACCCAGATAGTGACGCTGGAAAACTTCTTGGAATTGACGTGCCGTTCTTTCGTACCCACTTGGAACTTCTGAATAAAGCCAAACCCGACGCGGTTGTAATTGCAACTCCCAACAGTCTGCATGCTCAGCAAGGTATTGATTGTTGCACACACGGGGTACACTTCATTGTCGAAAAACCGGTTGCCGACTCTGTCGAATCTGCCGTGGACTTACTTCGGGCGATTCGTCTTTCTGGTGTTAAAACCTTAGTCGGGCATCATCGACGGTATCTTCCTATGGTTCGGAGCGCGCGACAAATATTAGCTGATGGACATATCGGACGTTTGGTAGCCGTATCTGCCATCTGGGCTACGCGAAAAACTAATGAATACTTTCAGGTTCCATGGCGCAAGGAGTTCGGCGGCGGCCCGGTCTTGATCAACGGAATACACGAAATAGATCTGCTTCGGTATTTATGTGGGGAGATAGCATCGTTAACTGGCTACACAAGTAGTGCAGTGCGCAATTTTCCAGTTGAGGATGCGTCTGGCGCGTTATTGAATTTCCAAAATGGTTGCATCGGCACGCTGATTTGTGCGGATAGCGGACTCTCTCCATGGACGATGGAACAAGGAACACGCGAAAATACTTTGTTCCCCTACGCAGGCGAGAATTCTCATCGCTTCATTGGGACAGAGGGCAGTCTTGAGCTGCCAGTTCTCAGACTTTGGTCCGCTCGTAATCCCAGACTGATTGGTTGGGACAAACCATTGGCCGTTACGCCAATTGAGTACGTAGACTGCAACCCCTTTGTGGAGCAATTGAAGCACTTTTGCAGGATGATTCGCGTTGAGGAGAGTCCGGTTGCGTCGGCAGAGGAAGGAGCCCGTACGCTGGTTGCGACGCTTGCAATTACGCGGTCCGCGCGCCTGGGCGCTCCCGTCGATCTAACCTCAACGTTCCGACTCCTAACTAATTGAAAGTTTGTAAAAGTCCAGCGGCGCCGATAATGGTAAGAGAAAATTCGCTCACAACACAAATGCGCCTCAACTGTTCCGTTGTTGAATGCTCGTCTAGGTACAGATGCATTGAGAAGGTTCTGGACGAAATAGTGGAGGCAATTTCTTGGAACTCCCTTGTGGCCCTCGTCATCCCACTTTCGCCGTGGACAGAGACCTGCCGCTCTGAGTACCCATTACCCGTGATTCGGTAGATCCACTCTCTGCAGAAATGGTGTGCCCTAAGTGTGCAACCCCAAAAATTCTTATTGGATGTGTTGAGGACACTGGTTGGTGATTTCGCATTAAGGCTGCCTGTGCGCGGTGCCAATTGTACATGCGGGTCCAATTTCGGAGCTCTGCGGCGCTCTGGGCTCAGGAGCCGTAAGCTCTGGCATTGGCCTGATTTGCGACAATGGTTTTGAGGAAGCGTTCAGTCTTGCGTTTGGTCCTGTGAGTGCATGATCTGGTACAAAGTTGGCGCAGGCCGTGGTACTTGCAGGCATCGTGAGGGACGAAGAGTTTTGGACTCGAGCCACTATCGGTCATGACACGGATGACGGAAACACCAAAGCTATCGTAATAAGCGACTGCGGTCTTACAGAAGGCGATAGCACTTATTGCCTATCGGTCCGGAAAAATGTCCACGAAGCTAATGTGAGCGGCATCATCTACCCAGATATGAACAGATTCCTAATCGACACCCTGTCTATTGGATTGGCCAATGCGGTTCCCGGTCATGCGGCGGCCTACCCGATTGAAGCGCACTAGCGTCTTGATGTTCAGATAAATCAACTCGCCCGGTTGTTTGCACACAAGCGACGCACCAGTTCGGTTGGCGCGAGGTGCACAATCTGCTTTAGGCTGACTTTACGGAGCACCCGGCTCACCGTAGCCGATGATATCGTGCTAGCTTGCGCCTGTGATTACAGCACAGGCGCTGGCTGCGCAATGCGATTATTGTCTCGATCGTTTAGGGTCAATCAGCCGAGGCAACCGAAGCAGGCGCGGTGAGCGGTAAAGCAGGGTGGCATGCCTAATCCGTTGTCAGCTGTACCTCGATTCCTGATCGCACCATCTCCTCTCCCTACAGCGGCGTCAACCAAGCATTCTCATGGATGTTTATTCTAGGTGCTTCTGAGTCACCAATTTATGTCAACTCCAGCCTCCAAGATCCGCCCCAAATGCACAACCTGCTAAAAGCGTACACCGAATGGCAGTTAGTGGGTGACAAGTCTGGATACTAGCGCGAACCTGTAGTATATAAAGGGGATCAGAGAGGTGCTAGCACTGGGAAGTGATCACGCAAAAGGCACACCAGGATATCAAGGTTACCATACAAGGGTTCGCTGCGGATGCGTACGCAATGTGTCGCACCAAGCTATAATACATTTCTGAGCAGGCGGAGGGGAGAGTATAGGATAGAGGCGGAGTGCGGTTTGAGATTTCCCCATTACATTTAACTATCAGCGTCGCTTAGGTGGGAAATTGATCATCGAGGGGGAGGCACTGTGAGCGCAGAGTACGGAATTGTCCTGTCGAAAAACGTTATGGTGCCTATGCGCGACGGCATCCGGCTAGCGTTCGACATCTACCGGCCAGCAAGCAAAGGTACCTTTGTCGCGGCAAGCTTCCCGACGATCATGCTCCACACTCCCTATGACAAGACCGACAAACGGTACAGCGAGATCGCGGACTACTTCGTTCCTAAGGGATACAACGTCGTGCTGATCGACCTCCGCGACCGCTACCGCTCGGAGACGTCGGGCGTCTATTACCACGCTGCCACCCCCCACACGGGTCGGGACGGATACGACATCTGTGAGTGGATAGCTGCTCAGCCCTGGTCGAACGGGCGGATCGGAACCGTCGGGAGCTCGTACGCTGCGATCACCCAGGTGCGCACCGCTCTCGAGAGCCCGCCACACCTGACGGCGATCTGGCCGGATGTCGTTCCCACAAACAGCTTCCAGAACCAGTGCCGCGAGGGCGGTGCGATGCAGCAGCACATGTTCTGGGCGCTCTTTATCCACGCGCAGGATGCATGGGAGATCGCGGACGAACCGGGAAAGCAGCAGGATGTCTGGAACGACCTTCGCGACCTGCGGCAGCTCTTCCGGGCGACCCCGTGGAAGCGCGGTCAGACGTCCCTGAGGCACGTGCCGCCGCTCGAGGATTCCCTGCTGGACTACTACACGCGCGGGACCTACGACGCGTACTGGGATCGTATCGAGCACAACTACACGAGGTACTGGGGGCAGCATGCCGACATCCCTGTGACTCTTTCGACCGGCTGGTATGACCCGTTTCCGGCAGCCGATACCGAGTACTTCATGGCCATGGCGGCGAAGAACACCGCACCGACACGCCTCGTCGTCGGTCCTTGGAGCCATGTCGGGATGCGTGGAGACGCGATGTTCTGCCTTGACGTGGACTTCGGCAAGGACAGTGCGTGGGGCGTGAAGCGCTACTTCGACGAACAGCTCGAATTCTTCAACCGCTTCTTGCCCGACGACGCGACGGGCCAGCCCGCTGCCGAGGCACCCGTGCGCATCTTCGTCATGGGCGGAGGCTCCGGCCACAAGACCGCGGAGGGCAAGCTCGACCACGGCGGGCGCTGGCGCGATGAGTGGGAGTGGCCGCTCGCGCGACGCATCGAGTCGGCGTACTACCTCCACGGCGACGGTTCGCTCGCGACCGCCGCGCCGTCCGCCTCCGCGCCGCCGCGCACGTTCACCTTCGACCCGGCTCATCCTGTCCCGACGATCGGTGGCCTTCACTGCTCGATCGGCGAGCTTCCCGCAGACGGTGCAGGGATGGAACAGGCCTGGGCACGATTCCTCAGCCCGGTACTCCGGTTGCGGGATCTGCTCACCCCGGGTCCCACAGATCAGGTCGAGTCCCCCGCAATCTTCGGCTCCGAGGAGCCCTACCCGCGCCTGTCGGAGCGGGCGGACGTGCTCGTCTTCCAGACTGAGCCGCTCACCGAGCCGGTAGAGGTCACGGGCCCGATGACCGTCCACCTGTGGATCTCCTCGAGCGCGCTCGACACGGATTTCACGGCGAAGGTCTTGGACGTGCACCCGGCCAACGAGGACTATCCCGCCGGCTATGACATGCTGATCAACGACTCCGTGATCCGCTGTCGCTATAGGGAAGGCTTTGACCGGGAGGTATTTCTCGAGCCCGGTGTTCCCGTGCCGGTGACGATCGCCCTGCCGCCGACGAGCAACCTGTTCGACGTCGGCCATCGGATCCGGGTTGACATCTCGTCGTCGAACTGGCCCCGGCTCGACGTCAACCCGAACACGGGCGAGCCGATGGGACGCCACACGCACCAGGTCGTCGCGGAGCAAACCGTGTACGGCGACGCGGAGCGGCCCTCACGTATCGTCCTGCCGGTGATTTCCGCATAGCGGTGCCGTACGGGATCGTCATCTCGCAGGACGTCATGGTCCCGATGCGGGATGGTGTCCGGCTGGCGTTCGACATCCACCGACCCCGGGCCGACGGCGCGTTTGCCAGCGGGCGGTTCCCCACGATCATGTGTCACACCGCGTACGACAAGGCGACGAACCGGTACGTCGAGATCGCCGACTTCTTCGTGCCCCGTGGATACGTCGTGATGCTCGTCGACATGCGCGACCGCTACCGCTCAGAGGGCTCCGGCACCTACTTCCATTCCGCTACGCCACACACGGGCTGCGATGGGTACGACATCGTGGAGTGGATCGCGGAGCAGCCGTGGTCGAATGGCCGGGTCGGTACCGTCAGCAGCTCCTACGCCGGGCAGGTGCAGGTTCGCACGGCGATCGAACGGCCGCCGCACCTCACCGCGATCTGGCCGGACGTCGTCACGACGAGCAACTACGCGAACTGCGCGCGCGAGGGCGGCGCGATGCAGGGGCAGATGTTCTGGGCGCTCTTCATCCACGCTCAGGACGCGCAGGAGATCTCGGACGATCCCGGCAAGCAGCAGGACGTCTGGAACGACGTGCGCGATCTGCGGCAGCTCTTCCGGGCGACCCCGTGGAAGCGCGGTCAGATGTCGCTCCGGCACGTGCCGACGCTCGAGCAGACGCTGGTCGACTACTCGACGCGCGACAAATACGACGCGTGGTGGGCCCGCGTCGAGTGCGACTACACCGCGCACTTCGACCGTCACGCCGATATTCCCATGACAGTTTCGTCGGGGTGGTTCGACCCGTGGGCTGGACCGGACGCCGACTACTCGGCGGCCATGGCCGCGCAGAACACCTATCCTCAGCGGCTCGTGCTCGGCCCGTGGAGTCACGTGGGGATGCGCGGGGAGGCCACGTCCTGCCACGAGGTGGACTTCGGACAAGAGAGCGTCTGGGGGGTGGAGCGGTACTTTGAGGAGCAGCTCGACTACTTCTCGCGCTGGCTGCCGGACGACGCCACCGGGCACCCGGCCGGCGAGGCGCCGATCCGGCTCTTCGTGATGGGACGGGGCTCCGGCCGCAAGACCGCTGAGGGCAAGCTCGACCACGGCGGACAATGGCGTGAGGAATGGGAATGGTTGCTCGCACGTGCGGTACCGACGACGCTCTACCTCCACGGGGACGGAAGCCTCTCCGGCTCGGGGCCGGGTGCGGCCGCCGAGCCGCGGCGTTACATGTTCGACCCCGCACGGCCGGTGCCGACGATCGGCCGTGCATACTGCGCGAACGGCGAGCTTCTGGATGACGGTCCGGGCATGGAGCAGGCATGGGCGTGGTTCCTCCACCCGGTACTTCGGCTGCACGACCTGCTCACACCGGGTCCGGCCGATCAGCGTGAGGCGCCTGAATTCTACGGGCCGGAGCCGCCGTACCCGCGTCTGTCGGAGCGTGCGGATGTGCTCGCCTTCGAGACGAATTCTCTCGCCGAGGCCGTCGAGGTGACCGGCGTGTCGCTCGTGCATCTCTGGATCTCCTCGAGCGCGCTCGACACGGACTTCACAGCCAAGCTGATCGACGTGCATCCGCCGAATGACGACTACCCGGACGGCTTCGGCATGCTCCTCGTCGACTCAGTGATTCGCTGTCGTTACTGGGAGGGCTTCGAGCGTGAGGTGCTGCTCGAACCGGGCATGCCCGTTCTGGTGACGATATCGTTGTGGGCGACGAGCAACCTGTTCTACGTCGGCCACCGGATCCGGGTCGACATCTCGTCGTCGAACTGGCCGCGCCTCGACGTCAACCCGAACACGGGCGAGCCGATGGGGCGGCACACGCACCAGGTCGTTGCCGAGCAGACGGTCTGCGTCGACGCGGAGCGGCCGTCCCGTATCGTGCTGCCGGTGATCCCCCGCTCGACGAGATGTTTCCGGAGGTGTGAACTGGCGACCGGCCGGCCGGCGTTCATCGATTTCGTGGCCCGCAGCGCCAGAAAGTCCGGAATCGAAATCAAAGACTGGTGCCAGTAGACCCAACTGTGGGCCAACACGCGCCAGCTGCTCGCGGACGAGGGCATACCGAAGTTAAACCCCATGGACGCTAACTCTCCAATCTGCACCTAGGAAGCTGCGGGGTGGGTGAGCGCAGTTTTTCTGCACCCCAACCTCAGGCCTTTCACTTATGCCTGTCCGTCTAATTAACTACCTCATGTTTTTTTCAGTTTTTGCGCAGCACTAGACTACCCTGATCACCAGTAAGCTGGCCATCACGCAGAGCCAGCTTGCCGTTGACGAGTACATGCACCATCCCGGTTGCAATTTTCCCCGGCTCGAAGTCAGTGCCACGTTCCGCAAATGACAGTGGGTCAAAAATTGCCACGTCACCCCAAGCATTTTTGCGCAGCCGACCGCGATTCGTCAAATTAAGCCGGTCTGCTGGCAACGATGTCAACCGTCTGACTGCTTCCTGCTTCGTAAGCTGCTTTGTTTCACAAACAAAGTGACGGTAAAACCATGCCGCCCAAGTAAACGCGCCGTGTATAAGGCTGCCACGGAGTGGCTTGTCGAGAGCAAGTGTGGTCGCATCTGACCCGACCATACAGCCGGGATGATCAAAAGCAAAATGTGTGTCCTCCGCAGTGTAGACGTAGCCCAGAACTAGTACTGTATGCAAGTTTGCTTCTTCCTTGAGCAACACTTCGCAAATTACATCCAAAGGATCCATCTGCCACTCGGTGCTGATTTCCGCTATGCTTCTCCGAGAAAGCTCAGGGGATGCTAGACAATTGAACAACACCATTTTGTGCCAGCCCGCTGCTGCCAACGAGTGAACAATGCCGTGATGCCGCCTCATATTATCGCGTTGGGCACGCTGCTTTAGGCGCGCCACTATGGCTTTGTGACTCCCTTCGAATGCCCACCCCGGCAATGCGTTGCTTAAATTTGTCATGCCAAATGAACGCGTATGCATGTCAAAACTAACATCTATTTGGTGTTCGCGGGCGCGATCCACTTGCGCAATAGCCTGCCGTACAGCTGCAGCGCGATCATCGCCTAAGCGCGACACGCTTGATATGTGAGAAATCTGCAACGGTACGTTCCCAGCTCCACTGGTGCGGATCGCTTCTTCAATTGCCTCGAAAGCCTCACCCTGCTGGTTCCGGGTGTGCGTAGCATAAAATCCACCCGCGTGCGCAGCTACCGTGCATAGCTCGATCATCTCAATCTCACTACTCCAACGTTCATTATCATATTCAAGCCCTGTGGAAAATCCCCACGCGCCCTCTTCCATGCCCTGCTCGAGGAGCTTGCGCATCTGCAGAATTTCACCACTTTCTGCTGGCCGGTCAGCCCGGCCAACTACTGAAAGGCGCAAATTTCCGTTTGGAACAAGTGCTACTACGTTGACCGCAGGCCGGCGCGCCTGGAGTGCATCGAGATATGTGCCGACCGATTGCCATGGCATTTCCATACCTGGTTCATAGCCATAAATATTGTGCTGGAAAATCTCGGGCACTGTGATTGGCGCACAACCATGTCCGCAATTGCCAACAACTTCGAGTGTAACCCCTTGGGTTAATGAACTGACCGCTCGCGGATCATTGTAAAGTGAAAAATCGGAGTGACTATGGATATCGATAAAACCGGGTGCAACCACTAATCCATGCGCATCAAGCTCGAGTACGTTTTCCGGCCTTAGTACCACCCCAACCTCAACAATTCGCCCGGCCAGGATCAACACATCACCAACATATGGCTCGTCGCCACTGCCATCGACGATGGTGCCCCCGGAAATTAAGATGGGTAAATCCACAGCGTATTCACCCCACAAAGGGGTAACCTGTGGCTGAGATTGGCCACACATCTGTTATCAATTCACCCTCGTGCAGGATCAGGTTTCGGTAAAGATTTACTGTACCTCCCGCATGGCTCGGATATACTCGAATCTGATCACCAACACATAGTTTGTGTTGGTCCGCTTTAACCACCGTGTGTTCTTCGGCGGCCCACTGTATTACCTCATAGTGCCTAAGCCCGAGCAGGCGCGGCGCACCACCCTTGTTTCCTAAACCCTTGAGGCCTACATCGATTACAAAACAGTTATCTGATGTATTTATTACCGTAGCCAACACCGTCAAAGCAACTTCAAACAGGTCGTCCATGCGCTCCTGGAATTGCCAATCCATCAATAAGTAGCTTCCTAACTGCAATTCAGTCAAAATTCCCTGATCCAGCACTGCCAAAAAAGTACCAGTTCCAGCTCCCGAAACGACCGGGCACTGGAGTCCCTGAGCAGTAATAATTTCACTAACCTGCCTAACAACCTCCATCGTGTTTCGCGCGTAAGAGGTTCGCTCTACAGGGTCAAGAATGTGTCCACCGCTGCCGTGATAGGCCTGCAGCCCCCTAAAACTCACGGCGCGCATTGATGCTATTTCTAACGCAAGTGCCGCTGCTTGTTCACCGTGCACAACACCCCAACGATTATGACCAACATTGAGCTCGATCAGAACGCCCACCTTTTCACCTTGCCGTTGCGCCTCCAACTCTAATGCCTGTGCACTTTGCAGAGAGTCCACTGCTGCTAGAACTGTTGCACAACGGGCTAGTCGCACCAGGCCCGACAACTTATGTGCACCCACAACTTGATCTGCAATTAGAACATCCTCAAAGCCAGCTTGAACAAGCGCCAATGCTTCGTCCACAGTTGCGACTGTCATTCCAACGCAGTTGCCGCCGGCTAATTGTGCCCGCGCAAGTGGGACGCACTTATGACTCTTAAAATGCGGGCGTAGCATCACACCAGTACCCGCTACAAGTTCCGAAGCAGCTCCAATATTCCTAGATGCAGCTCCCCAGTCAAGTAGTAAAGCTGGGGTAGGCAGATCAAAAATATTACGATGGTGGGTCATTCCATTTTGGTACTTGAAAGAGCACGCAAGCGATTTGTGCCCACGAGATCGACTGTCAAGCCATCCTTGCCAAGCTGTACGCCATATAGCACGCGCGCTGCTTCCACAGAGACACGTTCATCCCTGACATCCTCAGCCACGGAATTAGGATCACGAGTCATCGGATCACCCCAACCACCGCCTCCGGCCATCTGGTGGAAAATCACTTCGCCAGGCTGGATTACAGTGGAGATGAGCGTCGGAAGAACTGTCTGTAAGTTTGCAGTACGCAGAATGTTGTTAGATGGCGCCCCTGGATGACCACCATGTAATCCGTATGGACGATGCTGACGCCGGTCGGAGCGGATAACAAGGCTAGCCTCGCTATTACCTAAATGGCGCCACTCACGCACCACAGCCATACCGCCGCGGAATCGCCCGGCACCCCCGGAATCGCACACCAATCCATAAGTTTCAATCCGAATGGGGTACTCCGACTCAGCTTGTTCGATTGGAATATTGCTCGCAACATTTGCAGGATTACAGAGTCCATCGTTGCCATCCCGATCAGGTCTTCCGCCCCATGTGCCAGACAGCAATTCGTAAAATACATATCGGGAGCCACCCGTGCGCTCACTGCCAAAAATCACAAGGGTGTTGCCGCCTTCGCCCGCTGCCATTACCCGATCCGGCAGCATTTGAGCCAGCGCGCCAAACACGGCGTCAATCACACGAAAACCAGTAATACCCCGCATTGAAGAAGCGCCAGGCATTTGGACATTAACCACAGTTCCCACCGGTGCAGTCACGCGTATCGGCCGGAACATACCCGAGTTATTAGGGATTTGTTCCCGCATAACTGCCCGAACACACATGCCGACCCCCGACGCAGCGAACCCAAGTGTGCAGTTGAGCGCGCCACGCACCTGGGGGTCGGTGCCTGTAAAATCAGCTGCAAGAGTGTCGCCAACCACCGTTAGCTGAACATGAATTTTAGTGCGCGGGCCACCGCACCCATCACTATCCAGATAATCGGTAAATGAGAATGTACCCTTGGGCCAAGTGGCAATTTCAGCCCTTACTAGCTGCTCAGTGTAGTCCAGCAAACTGTGGGCACAGACCAAAAAGGTTTGTACGTCATAACGACGAACGAGGTCGAGCACTGCACGCTGCCCAATATGCACGGCGGACAGCTGAGCTTCCAAGTCACCCAGCGTGAGCTCTGGCACGCGGATATTGGCAGCCAGTAGTTCCAGAATCGAATGCTCTGGTGCACCGCGCCGAAACAGTTTCATCCAAGGAATACGAAAACCATCCTGAAAAATTTCGGTGTTATCGCTAGCTGAACTGCCTGGCAGCCGTCCGCCTAGGTCAAGGTGATGTGCCGTGGCAATCGCAAATGCAATTCGCGTACCTTCCCAGAACACGGGCTTGACAATAAAGATGTCTGGTATATGCATTCCCCCGTCAAACGGGTCGTTAAGAATAAATATATCACCATCTTCCATCTGACCCCCAAACTTATTAAACAATGTCTCCATTGCATACGGTACAGCGCCCATATGAAGCGGAATGGTTACGCTCTGTGCAATCATTTCGCCGCTACTATCAGCGAGCGACGTGGAAAAATCAAGCGCATCCCGAACGATTGTAGAGCGCGAGGTTCGATAAAGTGCCATCGCCATCTCGTCAGCCGCCGACGCAAGAGCGGAACGCAGAATCTCACTGGTGATCGGGTCGATTTTAAGCATCAACAAAACTCCAATATGACATTGCCTTGATCATCAAGACGGGCATTCATATCAGGGGGCACTACGATCGTCGTATCATATTCATCCACCAAGAGCGGCCCGCGGACCGCGTCTGAGAGCGCTGAGCGAGGAAGTACCGGCGTATCGCAAGTTCCCCACGGCGGGCCAAATGTTGCACGCCGCAAGCCGGTAGTATCCCGGGCTTGCGGCGCTGCTCGCAAATGGTAGGATTGCATAAAGGGTACGCGCCCTATTAAGCGCACGGCCACAATTTCTACTTTGGGACTTGCCGTCACTCGGTGACCATATAAGTGGCTATGCTCCGCCTCAAAATCATTTATTAGTGTCTGAATGGAATTACCAGTTTTCCATCGGACGCGGATTACGGAACTCTGTCCTGAATATCGCACCTCCACGTGGCACGTAAACTCAATTTGTTCTGGCTGATAGGACGCATGCCTAAAGTGCGCCAACATGGCGTCGCGCATTTCAGCAATCTGGTTACTAATTTCCGTTACCTCCAACGACTCATCCCGCAACAAGCAACTGCGCACATCATGATGTTCGACGCCACTTATTAGCATGCCAACGGCACTGAAAAGGCCCGGCATCGGCGGCACAATAATTTCACGAACAGCAAGCTCGCGCGCAAGTCCTGCCGCATGAATTGGCCCGGAGCCGCCAAATGCAATTAGTGTAAAAGCGCGCGGATCGCGGCCGCGCTGCACAGAAACCTCGCGAAGTGCGCGTAACATATGTGCGTTTACAATTCGATGAATTCCCAGCGCGGCGTCTAGCACGTCAAGTTGAAGGGGTTTAGCTATGCGATTTGAAATCGATTGCCACGCAGCTTCAAAATTCACGCTGACATCTCCGGTTGCGAGATTGCCGACTGGTATATATCCAAGCGCCACGTTTGCATCCGTAACAGTCGGCTCAATGCCGCCGCGTTGGTAGCAAGCTGGCCCTGGGGATGCGCCCGCACTGCGCGGGCCAACGTGCAGTCCCCCGACCGAATCTAAATAGGCTATGCTGCCTCCGCCCGCACCGACTTCGGCAATATCAATGGTTGGTGCGAGGATCATCTCGCCCCCGCCACCTACAAGCCGGTTGCCTGCCGAGGTTGTACCACCCACTTCATATTCGGTGCTGTAACGGATCATACCGTCCTCAATTAGGCTGGCCTTCGCAGTTGTCCCCCCCATATCAAAGCTGATGCAGTTCAATCGCTTGGTACGACGTGCGGCGTTCCACGCTCCCAAAACTCCCCCAGCAGGGCCAGATTCGAGAACGAATACAGGACGTACGGCTGCCTCTGCGGCCGGGGTAAGTCCACCTGCGGATTGCATGATGAGCAAAGGAGCGTCAATACCCATTTCGGTTAAACCAGCTTGCATTCGATTCAGGTAATTCTCCATAACTGGACGCACATAAGCATTCACGGCTGTGGTGGCTGTACGCTCATATTCCCGCCTCTCACGTACCACTTCACACGACAATGAGACTGGGATATCTGGCAGATGTCTGCGCAAATATTTGCCCACTAGCTGCTCGTGTTGTGGGTGCGCATACGAATGCAGAAAACACACGGCAATAGATTCAATGCCGGATTTGCGCAATTTTGCGCAAATCCCAGCCAATTCAACGTCGAAGACTGGCGTCAATAATTCGCCACTGGCGGAAACACGCTCGCTGACTTCAAGCCGATTATGTCGGTCAACAAGTATTCTAGGTTTCTGAAAAAACAAATCGTAAATCTGCGGCGCACGAATGCGCCGCAGTTCTAATACATCTCGAAAGCCGCGTGTTGTCAGCAGGGCCGTGCGAGCACCGCGATGCTCAAGAATTGCATTTGTTGCAACGGTTGTACCGTGTGCCACACGACTTACAGAAGCACCTTTTGAACTGGCAACATGCAACATATTGCGTATTCCTTGCAACACGGCAATCTCGAAGTTTGGCGGAGTTGAGGAAAGCTTTTCAAGCCATAGATCACCGTCGTCACTCACCATGACAAGGTCGGTGAACGTTCCGCCCACGTCAGCAGCTAGCAAGAGCTGATTTGCCAACTAAAAATCCCCCCAGAACAATCGCCTGCGCTTTGCACACACTTCCAGAGATATTTTTTTGGCGATGGGTTCTTGGTATACGATTCGCAACAAAGCACCTCCTCCGCGAAACAATATAGGCATAGTTATATCATATTAGCAATCCTAATCCGAGGTGGAGTAAATCCGTACAGGCTTGAATTCGCTAGACTAAACTGGCGGGTAAGTCTTTCCACCTTAGCGACGCGAGCCTGCTGCGGGTCGGCCGGTTCGCAGAAGGGGAAAGACGCTCGCGGCTTTGGACACAAAGTTGGTTTTTCGCAGGCAACTATTGGCGGTGGTTTTTGCCTATCGATAACCTCCAGTACCACCTTAGCCTTGAAGTCTGCGGCAACCAGATGAAGTTTGGTCTCGAGGCTTGCTCTGGTTATTTCACGTGCAAGCATAACTTGTCTTGTTCTCGTTTTAGGATTATAAGGTTCATGGCGAGTCAGAGTGTGCACCGGGAAGTTAGCGCATAGTCAACTCGGGGCGTTAGAGCAAGACCATTGAATTCTTGGCCAAGGCAACTCAAAAAGTTTGCCCATGACCCGGCCGGTTAGGCATGCAAAGCCAAATGGCGCTAGTATTGATTTGATAATCGGCGCAGTAGACCCATATCACTGCTCCAACAAGCGAATACACGAAGGCATGGGAATAGAAACTGGGTCACCGACTGGCTTTAGCCTACCCGTGCTGGAGTCGATCGCAAACACAATCAGGCTATTACTAAGCATATTTGCGCAAATCAGCCAGCTGCCATCGTGAGAAATCAGCAAGTTCTGGGGGCCATTCCCCAGACTGGGTTCAATGCTGACAAGCCCCATCAGCCCATCATCGTTAATGTGAAAAATCGCGATGCTGTCGTGGCCGCGATTGGTGCCGTAGAGAAAGCGCCCGTCCGGTGTGATTTTCAGATCGGCAGTATGATTAATGCCGTGGAAATCTTCCGGCAAAGTAGAAATTGTCTGCTTTTGTGACAGCATGCCGGCATCGATGGCAAAGTCAAAAAAAGTTATCGTGTTAGTCAATTCATTAATTACGTACACATGTCTGCCATTAGGATGAAACGCAAGATGGCGCGGACCCGACCCTGGCGGCAACTCAGCAAATGCCTGCACTTCATTCGCCACGAGTTTCGATAGGTCGGGTATGAACCGATAAATCAGAACCTTGTCGATGCCAAGATCGGCTGCCAGTACAAAACGGTTATCTGGACTGACTACAACGCTATGTGCATGTGGACCTTTTTGCCGCTCAGGATTAACGCTAGATCCACAGTGCTGGACGAACGAACAAGCTTGCCCTAGCGTACCATCGGTCCGCACCGGCAGCGCAGCCAAACTCCCCGTCAAGTAGTTTGCGACAACAACGCATCTGCCAGTGGGATCCACATCTAGGTAACACGACGCAATTCCAAGAGAAGATTGTCGATTTAGTTTAACTAACTTTCCATCACGTCTCGTTATCGAGTACGCTGCCACAAATTCATGATATTCACCGCCGAATTGCTCCGCGTCAATAACATATAGAAATTTCCCGTTCGGTGAAATCGCAAGAAAGAATGGGTTATCGACATCTGCTGTCTGATGCAAGAAAATGAGCTTACCGCACCGCAAATCAAATCCGTAAGCATAAATCGCCCCCTCTCGACCTGACATGAAAGACGAGACAAAAATAATAGGTGTGGAAAACGGACTTGCGCTCACAACTTATGATCAACCGAACAATTGGGCATGTCCTGAATACAATGCCTGCCCACGTCTAATTCTATGTCACACTGTCGCCGTATTAACCTGCACATCCACAAACCTTCCGTATCCGCATTAGTGAGAGACCGGCACGATGCTCAAGTAAACTTTCTTTATCGATAGCCATACGATAGTTCCAACCTAAGTAATTAGGTCCGTAAGCTCGCTCTACATTCATTACTTTTGCCAGCACTCGCATTGGTAGACCCACAAACAATCACAGTGCCCTGGCTGCGCGAACCAAGGAGCTACGTCACACCTCAACCTTTGATTGCGCCAGCCACGAGCCCTTTCACAAAAAAGCGCTGGAAACTTAGAAACATCACGAGCACGGGGATAAGTACCAGACTGCTGCCACCAAAAAGCAAACTCAAATCCGTTCGTCCGCGCGAACCAAAAAATTTCCAGAGCGCAATGCCCACGGTTGGATAATCAGCCGAATTCACAAGCACGAGCGGGAAAAGAATGTCATTCCATACATAAATAAATTGCAAAATGACTAGAGTAGCAGTGACAGGCTTCATCAAAGGCAGGACAATCTGAATAAAAGCCCTGACAGGCGAGCACCCATCGATGAACGCCGCCTCTTCTAGCTCACGGGGTATTGTCCGAAAGAAACCACAGTAAACAAAGATAGCGAATGGCGAAATTATCGCCGCGTACGCGAACGAGATTCCGATAAAAGTATTTCCTAAACCAAGCGCCTTTAATACAAACACCAACGGTATGATTAGAGATGGTATTGGAAGCAAAATGCCCGCCAAAAATACCCAATACATTAAACGGAACACGGGGTGCTCAAGCCTGGCCAATGCATAACCAGCCAATGCGGAAAATGAAATTGCAATCATAACCGCCACAAAACCAATCGAGAATGTCGTGGCATATGCGTGCCCAATATTCATCTGTTTGACTGCCCGCAGGATATTATCAACCCCAACATCAATCCCAGGAAATGCAAGCGGGGTCCTCAATATTTCTGCATGAGACTTAAAGGAATTAATGATTAACAGATAAAGGGGGATGAAAAACAACACACCGAGACCAATGGCCACCAACTCCAAGCTTATCTTTTGAATCCGCTTCATTACCTAAGTGACCCCCAACTCATAACGCCTGACTAGTCGCACAAAAACAACTGTCACGCAGATAGCCAGACATGTAAGAGTGAAAGCCGATGCCATCGCGTACCCTAAATTAGCTGATTGAAACGCATACCTGTAGATCTTAATACCTAAAGTCTCGCTGGCACCCGCTGGTCCACCACCAGTCAAAGCCCATGGAAGGTCAAAAATTCGGATCCCATTCGCTAACCCAATCAAGACATTCACCGTTATACCGGGCGCGATCGCGGGCAATGTGATGCTTAGAAACTTTCGTATGGCACCGGCACCATCGATTGCTGCTGCTTCTAATAAATCAACCGACACTCCTTGCAAAGCAGCTATATAAATAATAATAATAGGCCCCATCAACTGCCACACTGCAATTGTGACGACAGACGGAACAACGTAACTCGGTGTATCGATCCAAGGAATTACAACTGGCAAACCCAAAAGTTTGGATAGACCTAAGTTCACCAAACCAGTATTAGCATCTAGTAGATAGCGCCAAATAAAAGCCGAAACCACCACTGGAATAATATTTGGTACATAAACTAATAAGCGCAATAGTTTACCAGTTTTAATTGATTGATCAAGCAATATGGCCAACATAAGACCCAATAAATTTGCGGCTATCGCTGTACTGAAGCCTATAACAATGGTTCTTCGAAGTGAGTTAATGTATGACGCGTCACTGAAGATCGAACGGTAATTGTCAAGCCCAATAAATTGGTAGGTGCCGATACCTCTCCAATTAGTAAAACTATAAACAAGCGATACAGTGACCGGCACAAGTAAAAATAAAATCTGCAGCGCCAAGACCGGGGTGATAAATGCAACACCAGTCCAAAACATCTGCTTACGAATCATGCGCTTTTTCTCACTTTAGCCACAAAGTCTATCTCCGTGGCGCCCTGCCAACTCAAACACACCGTTTCCCATAGTTGATTTTGGAAAGGGGTTTTATGTTTGTTATGCTAAATTTGGGCACCAACCATCTCAAAAATAACTGGTTTTGGCAGACCGAAGTTTTATTCGTGACTGCGACTATACCGCAACATCGAACGTTAGATATTTTACCAACACAAGAACACTTTCGCGGGTGTTGCGCGAGCATCGTACCGACTGGTAATGACCAAGGTCCGAGCTTCTAGAAATGCTCCGGGAAACTGACTATTGTCAATAATATGAACGAAACGGAGCTTCATGGGAGGTCCGTTGTTTTAGGCCAATTCACAGGTGGATGTCCAATGGTCCATCCACCATCTACCGCAAGATTTTG
>Ga0208960_1000775_pt1 | contig 17476 bp, 14 predicted proteins | sample GreLakmeON33MSRF_FD_187703 | JGI IMG/M metagenome (GOLD analysis project Ga0208960, IMG submission 187703) | Freshwater lentic microbial communities from great Laurentian Lakes, MI, USA - Great Lakes metaG ON33MSRF (SPAdes) | ecosystem: Environmental > Aquatic > Freshwater > Lake | place: Great...
AACAACCCCAACACTTCGATCCCAAGTTGTCCACGATGTGCCATCATCAACTGAATAGTCAATGAAGTATCTCGTGATCGGTGAGCCACCATTTGAAGTTGGTGCCCCCCATCGAATAGCAACATAGCGTGGCCCAATTTGAGCCTCAACTACGCAACATGGTGTTGATGGAATTCCGGGGGCAACTGCTGTTGTCGAAGACGACGGTGTGCTTGTTCCGGCTGCATTAACTGCGCTAACTCTAAAAATATACGAAGTGCTGTTTGTTAAATTAGTGACCGTTACAGAACGCAAGGTTGTGACGTTGTCAGCAAATGTTGACCATGAAGTACCAGAGTTTGATGAGTACTCAATGATGTAATCAGTTATAGAACTTCCGCCATCGGTGAGTGGTGCTGTCCATCCGAGGACAACTTGTTGCAACGACACAGTTGTCACAACGACGTCACGAGGAGCACTTGAAACAGACACGTTCCATGGGGCGGCTGAAATAACGCCAGATACGGGGCCGGTGCCAATTGAGTTGACTGCTTTAACTCGCAGTAAATATGAAGATCCGTTGGTTAGCCCGGTGATTGTTGTTGTAAGTGACGTTGATACGCCATCATCGAAAACTGAATAGTTTGCGCCAGCATCGCTTGAATATTCGACTACATAATCAGTGATCGCCGAACCACCATCAAGTAGTGGCGCACTCCATGTTAGGCGGATGCTCGAATTCAAAGCAGTTGGTGATAATGAAGTCGGTGCACCAGGAATGCCCGTGGTTGCAGTTGCAGTGCTAGATGGGTCACTCGCCCCCGCGCTGCTGATTGCACTGACTCTAAACAGATAGACCGTCGCATTAGTTAAACCCGTGACAGTTGCCGATGTTGAAGTTGAAGTGCCGTCACTAAATGTTGTCCAACTTGTGCCTGAGTTAGATGAATACTCAATTAAGTAATCAGTAATTGGATTGCCATTGCTCGTAGTTGGTGCAAGCCAATTTAAAACTGCTGATGCATCGCCCCCAACTGCAGTTAAATCACGTGGCACACTTGGCGCAATCGGCACCGGCGCAGACCAAGCAGACTTTGTATAAAGCAATAAATTTGCTGAGCCTGACCCCGCACCTACAACGACGTCGGGTGTCGCGTATGTAAGTAATTTTGTTGCAACCGCCGCAGGCGACATAGCCGAATCTGCCTCAAGCAAAAGTGCCGCTGCGCCAGCAACATGGGGCGAAGCCATTGAAGTGCCCGTTTTGCCTGCAAGCGCAGTAGATGAAGTAAACCAAGCCGAAGTGATAGATGAACCCGGCGCAAAAATATCTAAACAACTGCCATAGTTTGAATAACTTGCGCGTTGATCTATCGCATTAGTTGCACCAACTGTAATTGCCGACGGCGCAGAGGCTGGTGAATAATTGCAAGCGTCCCTATTGTTGTTGCCTGCTGCTACAGCCATCACGATTCCGTCGGCAAATGCGTTCTCTACAGCCGTGTTAAGTGATGACGAAATTGCGCTACCAAGACTCATGTTGGCAACTGCTGGCTCGCCCGAAATATGATTCATAATCATCCAGTTGATGCCGGCAATTACTCCAGAAACAGAACCAGAACCGCGGCAACCTAAGACACGAACCGGAACTAGCGCAACAGATTTGGCAACACCAGTAGTTGACCCGCCAACTGTGCCAGCAACATGCGTACCGTGACCATTGCAGTCAGCCGAACCACGACCGTCGCTGATCGCGGTGTATCCAACCGAAACTCGACCAGAAAATTGGGCGTGATCGGCACGAATGCCCGTATCAATAATGTAAGCGGTTACTCCTACTCCACTAAAATTGTATGAATAATTTGAATTGCTTCCATCAAGATTGGTAGGGCCGCGCTGGTCGATGCGATCTAAACCCCATGACGGTGGGTTGACTTGGTCGCCGTCGACTTCGATCAGCGAATCTCGCTCAATATTTGTGACTCGTTGATCTTTTGATAGTCGATCTTTTTCTGAATCAGTTAACACAGCGACATAACCATTTATCGCCACTGTGAATGCGCCTAAAACATTTACACCTAGGCCTTGTTCAGCCGATACGAACTGTTGCGCAGAAACATCTTTGCGCAAAGTGATGATGTAAGAATTTGCAACTGGCCCATCTGGGTCAGTTGCTGGAGTCGGCACACTGGTAGTCGAACTAGTGCTCGTGCTAGTTGTCGAACTTGTTGTTGACAGAATCGTCGAACTAGTAGTTGTTGGCAAAACAGTCGTGCTTGTAGTCGGCACACTCGTGCTCGTGCTGGTAGTCGAACTAGTAGTCGAACTTGTTGTTGACGGAATCGTCGAACTAATAGATGTTGGCAGAACAGTCGTGCTTGTAGTCGGCACAGTAGTAATAGTGCTAGTAGTAACAACTGCTTCATCATCAAGACGTATGACTCGATCTAGTTCGACAACCAAAACATCTCTGTCGGCTTTTAGCCGACGAACATCGGTGGCATCAAGTTCTGCGACAAAGCCATTCGCAACGTTGTCATAAACTTGGCTGATTGCGTTTCCGAGTCGAGCCTCTTTAGAGATCTTGGCTTGCAAGTCTGCATTATTCGAAAACAAAACTATGTAGTCGGCTGCTGGCGCATCGGCACCAGCCACTTGAACTGGCATCAATTGTGCACAAAGAGCAACAATTAAACCAAAAACTAAGCGCGAACGCCAAGAGTTAAGACGGTTTTTAGATTGAAACATCTATCACTAAACCTACGCCGAGCATGTGACAAACGAATTTGTACAGTGCTGAGATAACCAGGTACTGAAATATCTGATAAAAGTTGACTAAAACAGTCGGGATTAAGTTATGCTGTCGTCTTAATCCCGCTAACCCCCATATCCCTCACTCAAAACCGCAAAAGGAAATCAACCAATGACTATTCGATTGGGCGACATTGCCCCAGACTTCACTGCCGAAACAACTCAAGGAAAGATCTCATTTCACGAATGGTTGGGTGATTCGTGGGGCGTGCTGTTTAGCCATCCGAAAGACTTCACACCGGTCTGCACAACCGAGTTGGGGTATGTCGCAAAAATTAAACCAGAGTTCGAGAAGCGCAACGTAAAAGTTGTTGGATTATCGGTTGACTCGGTTGAGTCGCACAACAAATGGGAATCTGATATCGCAGAAACTCAAGGCACCGCAGTTAACTTTCCGATGATTGGTGACCCTGATCGCACGGTCAGCAATCTCTACGACATGATTCATCCAAATGCCAACGACACACTTACTGTGCGCAGCGTGTTCGTGGTTGGGCCCGATAAGAAAGTAAAACTTTCGATCACCTACCCGGCATCAACAGGTCGTAACTTTGACGAGATCTTGCGCGTGATCGACTCGCTACAACTAACTGCCAAACACAAAGTCGCGACACCAGCGAATTGGAAAAGTGGCGAAGATGTAATTATCGGTGGTGCAGTGTCTGATGAAGATGCAAAAAAATTGTTCCCACAAGGTTGGAAAACAATTAAAAGTTATCTAAGAGTTCTTCCACAGCCAAAGTAAACATCTGGCTTATGGCTTAGAATAAGCAGTCATGAACAGCACAAATATTGCAGCGCGAGCTGAATCAGCATCAAAAATCTATGGCAGTGGCGAAAACGAAGTCAGAGCCTTAGACAACGTCAGCGTTAGTTTTGAGCGCGGCAAGTTCAGCGCAATCATGGGACCAAGCGGTTCGGGTAAGTCGACGCTGATGCACTGCGTCGCCGGCCTTGACGCACTGACATCTGGCAAAGTTTTTATCGGCGAAACAGACTTGTCAGAGTTGAGCGACAAAGAAATCACGAAACTGCGCCGCGAAAAAGTTGGTTTTGTATTTCAGAGTTTCAATTTGATTCCGACATTAAATGCCTACGAAAACATCACCCTGCCACTGTCTCTGGGCAAAAAATTGGGCGATGAAGCATGGATCAAACAAGTAATCGACACGATTTCGCTCAATGACCGACTTAACCATCGCCCGAGCGAACTATCTGGCGGACAACAACAACGAGTCGCCGTGGCCCGTGCGCTTGCAACACAACCTGAAATTATTTTTGCAGATGAGCCAACTGGCAACCTCGACTCAAAGTCAGGCTCTGACATTCTCAAATTCATGCGTCGCGCGGTTACCGACTTGAAACAAACAATCGTCATGGTCACCCACGATGCAGTCTCGGCAAGTTATGCCGATCACATCGTGTTTCTCGCAGATGGCAAGATCGCCGGTGAGATGACTCAACCGACGCCTGACAAAGTTCTCGACTATCTCAAACATCTCGGCGAATAGTTAACCCAAACAAAATGTTTCGACTCTCGTTAAAAATGACGCTGGCTCGCAAAGGCCGATTGTTGCTGACCTCTTTGGCGATTATTCTCGGCACTTCATTTTTGGCTGGCACCTCAATTTTTTCAGCAACGATTAACAGCACTTTTGATCGACTATTTACAGATATATTTCGCGATGTCGATGCTTATGTTCGGTCGACCAATTCAGTTGACACCGGCTTTGGTGAGGTACGTGCACCGTCACCAGTCTCGGCACTCGAGATCATTCTTAAAGTTGACGGCGTAAGCGCAGCAGTTGGTGACATGCAAAGTTACGCCCGGGTCATCGGCAAAGACGGCAAACCTTTGGGCGAAGATCAAGGGCCACCAACATTTGGCGGAATTGCATCTTCAAGCGCAGCAGGTTTATGGATAGTTGAAAGCGGCCGACTTCCAATGGGCGCTAAAGAAATGATGCTCGACCGTAAAACTGCAGAAGCCGGAAAATTTGTAATCGGAGACAGCGTGCGCGTGAACGCACTCTCTGGCACACGCGAATTTTCACTCGTCGGAATCGCCAACTACGGCGACGTCTCTTCGCCAGGCGGTGCAACATTTGCATTGTTTGATCAACCGACTGCTTCAGAGTTTTTGCTCAAGCCTGGTTTTGTTGATGCCTTTCTGGTTCAAGGCGATGGCACACTCAGCGATGAAGAACTAGCAAAAGCAATCAATTCTGCACTATTGCCCAGCGACAAACTTGAAACTTTGACTGGTGCAGAAATTACCGAAGAGACAACAAGTCAAATTAAAAAAGTTCTGGGTTTTCTCACCACATTTTTGACCGCATTCTCGTTTATCGCGCTGGGTATCGGTTGCTTCGTTATTTACAATGTTTTTTCAATCACTGCAGCGCAACGCCAGCGTGAGAGTGCGCTGCTTCGAGCGATCGGTGCAAGTCGTCGACAAGTTACGAACTCATTGATAGTTGAAGCAGTCGTCGTTGGCTTGCTGGGTTCAATTCTCGGTTTCATTGTCGGCATCGGTCTATCTCAAGCCTTAAGTGCACTATTAAACGCAATCGGTCTTGAAATCCCAACATCTGGTCTGACTATAAATATGAGTGCGATTGTCTCGACGGTGCTGATCGGCACGATCATCACCACACTCTCGGCGATTCTTCCTGCGTTACGTTCGGGACGCGTGCCACCACTTGCAGCGATGCGTGAGACCGCACTTGATGTGGTCACGCGTCTGACTCGACGAGTGATCATTGGGTTGATCTTTCTGATTCTCGGAGTTATCGCCCTTGTTGCATCAGTGAACGGTGCTGATGTCAAAATTCTCGGCGTTGGTGTGCTCGCAGTTTTTGCTGGCGTGCTGGTGCTTGGACCAGCAATTTCAAGACCAGTGGCGATGCTGCTCGGCAAACCAGTCTCAAAAATTCGCGGTGTCACAGGCACGATGTCACAACAAAATGCAGCACGTAACCCGAAGCGCACCGCCCGCACTGCAGCCCCAGTACTAATTGGTGTCGCACTGGTTACGTCATTCACTGCACTTGCCGCGAGCATCAAGGGCGAAATTCGCGAAAGCATCGGCAGTTCATTTCGTGGCGACTACGCGCTCAGTGTCAACAGTCGTGGCTTTGGCGGAATACCGATAAGTATCACCGACAAAATTGATCAACTACCAGAAGTAGCAACAGCAACTGGAGTCGGTTTTATTCCGGCCAAAGTTGGCGATGAGTCACCGTTTGTTTTGGTTTTTAATCCAAAAACTGCGGAAGGACTTTACGACTTAGAAATGATTGACGGTCGTCAATCAGATTTAGGCAAAGACGAGATTCTGCTTGAGCAAGACAAAGCGATCGAAAAAAATCTTCCTATTGGTTCAACTGTGCAAGTCACCCTCGTAGATGGTCGAACGCTGCAACTTAAGGTTGCCGGCACATACAAAGACGCGTATGGCAACTATGCCGTGAGTCGAGAACTTTTTGAAGGAACGGCCACGCCATTGTTCGACAGTTTCATCTATATCAGCACCGTCGCCGATGTAAGTGACAAAAATGCGCGCAAAGCTATTTCTGCAATTAGTGCCGATTTGGGTGTTGGCACACTCGAAAGTCGCGACGAATATATCGACTCACAGGCAGCACAAGTCAATCAATTTCTCGCTCTTATTTATGGATTGCTATTTTTGTCAGTGGTTATCGCGATTGTCGGCATCATCATCACGCTGTTGCTTTCTGTCTTCGAACGCAAACACGAAATCGGTTTACTGCGCGCAGTCGGCATGACTCGTTCGCAAGTTCGCACCATGGTTCGTTGGGAAAGCGTCATCACATCGCTATTTGGCGCCGTAACTGGCGTAGTTCTGGGCATCATCACCGGTGTCGTGATCGTGATTTCACTCAATGAATCGGGCATCAGTGGTTTCACTCTGCCAATCACCAGCACCATCTTTATTTTGATCGGGTCATTTATTATTGGCGTACTTGCTGCGGTGTTTCCTGCATGGCGCGCTACACGCACGAACATTATTTCTTCAATTGCCTCAAACTGATTTGCGAGCTTGCGCTAACTCCGAAAGATAAATATGTTCTGCAGGATGCACGCCTGGCGGCGTGTCGTGCTCTGTTACATAACGACTCGAACTTGTGCCAGCATGTCGAACTTGGCAATCAGCGCACCAATAAAGCACACGGTTTGCTTCGCCGTGATGAGTAACTCGAATTAAACCGTTGCACCTGGCACAAGTTTTTCCGTGGCGACCATAAACAGCAAGTTCTGTTGCGACATGTTGTGGCTTTTCAAGTATCGCTCCGGCGGCAAGCGTCACAAGTTCTCGACATTCGTCACGGCTTAACGAACTTACTTTGGCCCACGGATGTAATTCACATGCCCACAGCAACTCGCATCGATAAACATTGCCAACTCCACGCAGCACTCGTTGGTCAAGCAACACTTCGGCGATCGTCGCATCTGCATCTTCGTAGCGCAGCATTCTGTCAACACATTCATCTAAGTTGACATCTGCATCCGATAAATCAGGACCCTGTCGACCGAGAATCGGATGACGGTGTGGATCAAAATCGTGATGTGTCTCGACTTCAGATGCACCACAACAAATTACTGATAAATCAGACAATCCGATTACGACTTGAGCAGATTTTTTTCTCTTTATTTGATTGTCGCCTGCTCGACAAATATGCCAAGATCCTTTTCTGCGCATGGTAGTTGTCAGTGCGAGACCGTCATCCCAAATAATTTCAATACTGCGAGCCTCAACACGAACTTCTTCGATCATTCGACCAATCTGAGGACTCAAAACAATTGATTCAGTTGTTTCAAAATGCACCATCTGGTGACCGATCAATGCAATTCTTAATGCAGACGCATTATGTTGCACTGAAGTAAACCGCATGTTCACACAATAAGTGATAAACCCATGCTGGGTTAGGTTTTTCTAAGGCAGCACTCCGACCGAGGCCAAGGCAAGTCGAATTAAACGGTCATGACCACTGGTCATCTCAAGTCGCATCTGTTCACTATTGGCCTGCTCTGGGGTATACCACCCAAGGTCAAGAGCTTGTTGCGACGGTTGACAGTCACCCGATACGGGCACAACGAATGCGAGGCTCACCGCATGATGTCGCGGATCATGAAAGCCACTTATCTCTGGATCCGTGAAATATTCAACGATCGTGAATGGCGCAGGCTCTGGTGGAATATTCGGCAAAGCCATCGGACCAAGGTCTTTTTCGAGGTGACGCAATAACGCTTCACGAATCCGCTCGTTAAGCAACACACGACCAGAGACAATTGTTCGCGAAATTGAGCCATCAGGGGCTTGGCGAAGCAACATTCCGACATGCGTAACTACGCCGAGCTCATTAACCCGAACAGGTATCGCGTCTATATATACGAGTGGAACTTGACCACGCACTAGTTCGAGCTGATTTGGATCTAACCAATTTGTTCGTGTGTCTGTGATTTCACCCAAGATAATTCTCCTTAGTCGTTAATCATTGTTTCAGATTATGAGTCACTCTCGTGGCATGATGCATGGATGACAAAGCCACTTAATCGAATAACTGTTTTAAGCCTTGCCGGTTTTCTTACTTTTACTGGTCTTATGCACTTCGTGGTGCCTGGTAATTTTGATCAACTTGTGCCACCTTGGCTGCCAGGATCCGCGAGGTTTTACGTGCTGATCACTGGTCTCGGCGAACTTCTGATCGGTCTCGGCTTATTCAAACAGAGCACTCGCCACTACTGCGCATGGGCTGCAGTAATTATTTTTCTTGTCGTCTATCCAGGAAATATTTATATGGCTTACGACTGGCGCGATCGAGAATTTTCGCAACAACTCATCGCTTACTTACGATTGCCGTTTCAGATTCCGCTCATCTTGTGGGCGTTAAACATTGCTCGCAAAACATCACGAGAATAATTTTTACCAGTTTCCGGCAACGTATTTAGTTTCAAGAAACGCCAAAAGTCCATCGTGTGCACCTTCACGACCAAGACCAGATGCTTTGACGCCACCAAAGGGTGCCGCAGGGTCAGACACAAGCCCGCGATTTAGTCCGACCATTCCAGATTCGAGTGCTTCAGCAAACCGCATGCCACGCCCAAGATCACGAGTGTAAACATATGAAACGAGTCCATGTTCGACATTATTCGAATGCGATAAAATATCATCTGAATCTTTAAACCGAACCAATGGTGCGACTGGTCCGAAAATTTCTTCGTTCAGAATTGGCGCGTTGAACGCAACATCGGTTAACACAGTCGGTTGATATCCGAAAGAACCGTCGGTTGCTGCGCTCCCACCACAAGCGATTTTGGCGCCTGCATTTTTTGCACTATCGACTAGTTCAGCAACTCGCTGCTGCTGCGCTTTTGAAACTAAAGGCCCGACTGTTGTTGTGGCATCAAGCCCGTTGCCAAGAACTAGCGAACTCATCCGTGCTGTCAGCCCATCAGCAAATGCATCATAAATTTTTTCATGAACGAAGAACCTGTTGGCTGCTGTGCAGGCAGCGCCACCATTACGCATTTTTGCCAACATCGCACCATCTATCGCGCTGACAACATCGGCATCATCAAAAACGACAAACGGCGCGTTGCCACCGAGCTCCATTGTGCAGTTGATGATTTTTTCTGCGGCCTGCGCAAGTAATACTGCGCCAACTTGTGTTGAACCAGTGAATGAAAGTTTGCGAACCTTGTCTGATTTCAACATCGCACTAACCGCTGGCCCAGATGGATTAGGTACGACTACATTGACGACACCATCGGGCACACCAGCGCGATGCATGATCTCGGCGATTGCTAGTGCGGTCAGTGGTGTGTCACTTGCAGGTTTCAAAACAACGGTGCAACCAGCAGCAAGTGCCGGGCCAATTTTTCGAGTCGCCATTGCTGCTGGAAAGTTCCATGGGGTTGCGAGCAGTGCTACCCCAACTGGTTGGCGCGAAACCATTAACCAGTTGGCACCACCTGGCGCTCGTCGATAGTCGCCATCAATGCGCACTGCCTCTTCGCTGAACCAACGAAAAAATTCGGCTGCATACGCAACTTCGGCGCGGGCGTCACTTAAGACTTTGCCGTTCTCCATTGTGATTAAGCGGGCAAGTTTTTCTTGATCTGCGATCATCAACTCATAACTCTTGCGTAATATTTCGGCTCGAGCCCGTGGCGCAGTCGTCTTCCACGAAGCAAACGCATTCTGAGCAGCATCAACAGCAGACAAACAATCTTCGACACCCGCGCATGAAACTTGTGCCAAGGTCGAGCCATCAACTGGATTAGTTACATCAATTTTTTTGCTGTGGCTAATCCACTTGCCACCAATGAATGAATCAAGTGGAAAAGTTTCGTCAAGTTTTTGCGCGCTATTTTTCATACTCTGCAGTCTTACCGAATCTCAATGAGATTTTGAAACGCTAGATTTAGCAGGTGAATAAACAACGCATTGTCTTCACATTGCTGCTGGCAATGGGTGCATCTTCAAGCAGTTATGGCGTGATGTTTACGATGCTGGATGATTTTCGTAACAGTTTCGGCATTGCCGAATCGGCTCTCGGGTTTATCGTCGGTATAGGTTTCTTCACATCGTTTCTTGCGCAAGTAAGCATCGCCCCGCTTGCTGACCGTGGTCAGGCTCGCCGACTCATTGTTTTAGGTCTCGGGCTTGAAGTTCTCGGGTGTCTCGGCATGGCGTTTGGAACAACTTTTATAACGCTTTTAATCTCGCGACTGATAATGGGACTCGGCGCAGGCGCCGCGCTACCCGCGCTGCGTCGCGTAATTATCGTCGCCGACCCAGAAAATTTTGGTAGCAACCTTGGTCGTATCTTGTCATTCGAAGTTGCTGGGTTTGCTGCTGGTCCAGTTGTCTCAGTTATCTTCGCTCAACTTTTTGGCATTCCTGGTCCATTTATTTTTCTGGCACTTTTAATCAGTGCCTTCGCATTGCTAATTAGTCGCATCAAGATTCCAGAGGCGGCAAAAGAGCATCACCCAACCGAACGATTTGCAATTGACTTGCTCAAAAATCGCGCGATTGCCTCAGGCATTCTGATCGGTGTCGCGCTGTTCTTCATGATCGGTGTTTTTGATTCGCTGTGGGTTCTGATGATGGACGACATGGGCGCTCAATCATGGATGGCAAATCTCGGAATTTCTCTTTTCGCGATGCCGCTTGTCTTACTCGGACCATTTGGTGGCAAACTCGTTCAACGCGTCGGCCCATATCGCGCCGGCAGTTTCGGCATGATTTGTGGAGCATTATTTATGGCGGGATACGGACTTGCGCCAGTGCCAGCTCTAATGTTCGTTGTGTTTTTATTTCATTCAGTCAATGACGGCTTTTTCGTCACCGGCGCAGGAATCGCCGTGGGCACCAGTGCGCCACTTGAGCGTCAGGCAGGCGCGCAAGGTCTACTTGGTGGAATGGAAACCTTGGCTGGCGGTGTAGCTGCAAGTTTTGCCGGTGTCGCCTACGACCATCTGGGTCGCGCAACAACATTTATCGGCACCGGAGCAATCATGATCACACTCATCGTCGCCGCACGCATTTTGGCCGGCGACAACTGGTCTGTGCGCAACGTTGTGCCAAAATCTGCAGTTTCTTTAGACATAATTTCGTAATACTGTTATTCGTTATGGGATTACGCGATGGTGACGGTTGGGTCGATTGTGACTGTGGGTTTCGCCATTGGGGTCGGTTCGGTGCTGCTGGTTTATTGCTTGTGCGTCGTGATACACCACAGCCGCAAGTTTTGCTTCAGTTACGAGCCGAATGGACACACGGTGGTGGCACATGGGCACTACCTGGCGGTGCAAAAGATTCGCACGAAGATTCTGTAACGGCTGCGCTACGTGAAGCACACGAAGAAATGGGTATCGAAGTCGCAGCGCTAACTGTGAAACATATTTTTTCTGATGATCACGGTCCATGGAGATACGACACAGTTATCGCGCACACGATGAGTGATGCAGGAGCACACATTGCCAATCCAGAATCAACAGCAACTAAATGGTCGTCAATTGAAGAAGTTGCGACTCTTAACCTTCACCCAGGTCTTAAACAATCCTGGGTCGCGTTGAAGCCGCTGACCACTAGTTCGCTAGAAAACTAAAAGTTTCACAACGCTGTTGCGTAAAGTTCGTGAATTTCTCCACGAGTTGGATAACGCGGAGTGTTCAAAATTATTAAGTCACGCAATGCATCTTGCGTGAGTGCGGCAATGCTGTCGCTCGTCGCGCCAAGTTCACTGAGTTTACGATTCGTGCCAACGGTCTTCGAAAGTTTTTCAACCGCCGAGATTGCAGCATCTGGGTCGACTTCAACGCCAAGTGCTTGTCCAACATTGGCGTAACGCTCAGCAACAACGTTGCGATTAAATCGCATTACGTGTGGCAACATCGTGGCCAAAGTCTGCCCGTGTGCTTGATGCAACTGTCCAGAAATTGGGTGACCAGTTGCATGCACAAGACCAAGTAACGGCCCACTCGAAAATGCACGACCAGCCAAGTGTGATGCGAGTTGCATCTGGGCTCGTGCTTCAAGATCGGCGCCGTTGGTGACCGCAGTCGGCAAATATTTCGCAACGAGTCGCATTGCGTGCAATGCCAAGGCATCGGCATACGGGTTTGACTGCACCGATGTGTACGCCTCAATCGCATGAGTCAAAACATCCATTCCACATGCAGCAGTGCCTTTTGATGGCATGCCAACTGTGAGTGTCGGGTCTAACAAAATCGTGCGTGGACGAACTGTCGGGTTACTAAACGTAAGTTTGCGGTGATTCGCGGGGTTTGTCATTGTGTCAGTGATTAATCCACCACCGTTTGTTTCTGAGGCGGTACCCGAAGTGGTCGGAATCGCAATTGTCGGCAAACCAGGTTTTGACGCACTGGCCTTTGGTGCAAGAGTCGAAAAATCAATTCGATCATTTGCATCTAAATCTGGGGCGAATGCTAAACCGAGATGATCGACGCCGTTCGGCGCAGCCAACGCAATGTATTTGCCACAGTCCATTACTGAACCGCCACCGATTAATACAATCACTGTGCCTTCAAGCCCAAACTTGTTAAGCGCCGCAACTCCAGCAGCAACATTTATATCGGTCGGGTTCGGTGAAACTTGATCAAACACCTGCCACTTCATGCCGGCGGTTGTCAACGCATTGGTGATCGGCGTGACGACACCGGCTGCGTTTACACCAGCATCAGTGATGATAAATGCGCGAGTGCCGTGTGGTGTTAAATATTGCGCGAGCGTTGCGGCAACATTTGGGCCAGATACCGTGCTCGACATTGGCTCGAGACCGAAAGTGCTTACTGCAGGATCCATTACTTTTCTCCCTTTGTTCGTGCTGAATTTATATTTTTTCCTAAACTATCTGGTTCGTAGCGCGAAATTTCGGCACGACCAACAACCTGCCAATGCACTTCGTCTGGTCCGTCGGCAAGCCTAAGCGTTCGTTGACCTGCATACATTCTGGCGAGCGGTGTCCATTGTGAAATGCCGGTTGCACCAAAAACTTGCATCGCTTCGTCGATGATTTTGCAAACGCGCTCTGGCACCATTGCTTTGACTGCACTCACCCAGACTCGTGCTTCGTCGTTGCCCATCGTGTCCATCGAGCGCGCAGCACGCAACACCATTAAACGCATCGCTTCAATTTCAATCCTGGCTTTGCCGATTACTTCGGTATTTTTGCCGAGACGCGCAATTGGTTTGCCGAATGCTTCACGACTGAGTCCACGGCGAACCATCAATTCGAGTGCGCGTTCGGCAGCACCAATTGATCGCATGCAGTGATGAATGCGACCAGGCCCGAGTCGAACTTGCGAAATTTCAAAACCACGACCGACACCAAGCAACATGTTTGATTTCGGCACACGAACATCAGTGAAACGCAAATGCATATGACCGTGAGGTGCATCATCTTCGCCAAACACATGCATCGCTCCAAGAATTTCAACGCCAGGTGTATTCATCGGAACCAAAATTTGAGAATGACGACCATGTGGTGGTCCGTCTGGGTTGGTCTGCAACATACAAATCATTATTTTGCAACGCGGATCACCAGCACCAGAAATATAAAACTTTTCGCCGTTGATCAACCATTCGTCGCCATCTAAAACTGCACGGCACTCTAAATTTTTTGCATCCGATGATGCCACATCCGGCTCAGTCATTGCATATGCCGAACGAATTTCGCCGTTCATCAGCGGCTCAAGCCATTTCTTCTTTTGTTCAGGTGTGCCAACTCGTTCAAGAACTTCCATGTTGCCCGTGTCTGGTGCACTGCAATTCAAACATTCAGAAGCGATCGGGTTCTTGCCGAGTTCGGCAGCGATGTATGCATAGTCGAGATTCGAAAGTCCTTGGCCTGTTTCTGAGTTGGGCAAGAAAAAATTCCATAACCCATTCGCTTTCGCTTTGGCTTTTACTGAATCAAGAAGTTCAAGTTGACCTTTACCGTATTGCCAGCGATCTGGTCGGCCTTCACCAAGTTTGAAATATTCGTCCGTCACAGGATCAATTTCGTTTTTGATAAACGCAATAACTGCTTCATAGAGCGGCACGGCGCCTGGCGACATCGCCAAGTTCATTGAATCGTCGGTGGTTATTCCTGAGTGCATTCGCGGAGCGGCCATCACCCCACGCTAGCCCTATAACCCGATTCGGCTTTTAGTCAGACAGCGAATTTGCTTCAGTCGCGCAACAGCACCAACGGGATTTCGCGTGAAGTACGAGTCTGATATTCGCCATAGCCCTTATATTTCGCAGTGATTTGTGGCCACAAGGTTTCACGTTCGGTCGAGTTTGCAATTCGTGCCGTCATCGTCTTTTTCTTCTCACCCATATAACAAACAATAACTTTAGGGTTGTCTCGCAAATTTACAAACCATGCCGGGTGCTGATCGTCTCCACCACGAGAAGCAACAATCACGATCTCGCCGTCAATTTGCAGTGGCGAAGTCAACATCACCGCGCGTTGCTTGCCACTTTGGCGACCAGTCGTTACTAACTCGAGCACTGGCATATTGGCGACAAACCAGCCCTTGCGCCCACGCGTAACACTCAGCAAAAATCGGTGCAAAGTATTCATTGTTTTTAGTTTTCGATCACTTGGCATAAAAACTTTCTATTTACACACTTTTAAAATAAACAACTAGTGCACTGGTGCGCCAGCACGAGCCACCGTATCTGAAACATATTTCGGACGAAACATCGTGGCGAATACAAATCCGCCAAGACCAATGCACACTGACGAAACGAGTAGCGGCTGACTTGAATTGATTCCTGATGTGATGTAGCCAACCAAGATTGATGCTGGAACTTGCGCCAAACTTTGCACACTGCTGTAAATACCCATCGCTTGACCTTGTTGACCAGGTTCTGCAGAACGACTGACAAGGCTTGACATATTGGCCATGGTTAACCCATTGAAAAAAGTGAAGAATGGAATCACCATATATAGGTATGCCGATGATGAGGTTGGTGTCAAAAAGTAAACCAACATCATTGCCGCAGTACCGAACAAACTAAATCGCAAAACTTTGAAGTCGGCAAGTTTCTTTGCAACACGAGCAACAACTACAGCCTGCGAGAACGCGATGAATAAACCAACGAGCGCGAAGTAGTCGCCAATTTTTGCAGACGAAAAATCAAAACTATTTCTTAGGTAAACACCGAAGAATGTCGTGAAGAAGGTAAAGCCAGCATTAAACAAAAACCCGGTTACTAAAATTACTCGAAGTCGATCTGATTTAAAACCAGCCACGACATTACTGATAGAACGACCCATTTTGATTCGCCCACCATGAAACTTTTCTTTGAGTGTCTCAGGAAACGTCACTAAAACACTCACTCCGTTTGCCAAAGCGATGATTGCTGCAAACCAAAACGGCGTAGTTGCACCGAACCAACTTGGTGTGTCGAACAATCCATAAAAACTTGCGTCGGGTGAACTAAGTCGTCCACCAAGATAAGGCCCAATAATAAAGCCCAAGCCAAATGCTGCGCCGAGGAAACCGAAATTCTTAGCCCGATTTTCGTTGGTGCTTACATCACCAATCGCGGCTTGCGCCACTGCCAAGTTGCCACCAGTGATGCCATCGAGTGCCCGTGCGGCAAATAGTAAGGGTATGTTCGCCGTGCTGATGCCAATCGCAAATAATACATAGCCAACAGATGTGCCGAAGATCGATGCTGCAAGCACGGGTCGCCGACCGTGGCGGTCAGACATCTGACCCAAAATCGGCGCAGCAACAAAAATACAAAATGGATAGATCGCCTGCAACCAGCCGAGCATGATTAATCCTTGAGTGAATGACCAGCCTTCAGGAGTAACACGAAATGGCGAGCCAGGACTAATTAATAATGGAAAAACAGGAATCAAGATCCCGAAACCGAGTAGGTCAATAAAAACTGTAGTAAAAATCGCCAACATCGGATTTTTGCGCATGTAGCAACACTACATCCCGTATCATTTTTGAGATGAAAGATCTCTTCTCACTTAAAGGTCGCGTAGCGCTGGTCACTGGCGGATCACGCGGAATCGGCGCAATGATCGTGCAGGGATTTCTAGAACACGGGTGTTCGCGTGTCTACATCACCGCACGTAAGGCCGCACAATGCGATGCTGCTGCTAAAGAACTTTCGCAATTTGGCGAATGCATTTCGATTCCTGGTGATATTTCAACTCAGGCTGGAGTTGCAGCATTGGCAGCAGCAATCACCGAACGCGAAACAACACTCGATATTTTAGTTAATAATGCTGGCGCAGCATGGATGGCAGAGTTTGATGCGTTTCCAGAATCTGGTTGGGATAAAACAGTCGACATAAATATGAAGACACCATTTTTTCTAACTCAAGCGCTCGCACCACTTCTTCGTGCTGCTGCAATAAAAAATAATCACATCGCCAAAGTGATTAATATCGCTTCGGTCGATGGCATCTCAATTAACGAAATGGAGACTTATCCATACGCCGCTAGCAAAGCAGGTCTTATTCATATGACCAAACGCATGGCGTTGCGATTAGCAAAAGACAAAATAAGTGTTACAGCAATTGCACCGGGTGCTTTTGCCTCAGAAATGAACAAAGTCGCCCGTGACCACGGTGATGTTGTGGCAACACAAATACCTGCGGGGCGCATCGGCACACCAGAAGACATGGCGGGTGCTGCGATTTATCTCGCCTCACGCGCTGGTGACTATGTTGTCGGTTCAACGATCATCGTTGACGGTGGCGTGACGTACGCCCGCTAGCTATCGCTCGCTAATTATTTTTTCGCTGGGTCGTAACTTGACAAGAAGTTGCCAAGTCGACCAATCGCCTCGGTCAAATCTTTGGCGTAAGGCAAAGTAACAATGCGCAAGTGATCTGTTGTCGGCCAGTTAAAACCTGTGCCCTGAACGACAAGCACGTGTTCGGCGCGCAAGAAGTCGAGCACGAACTTTCGATCGTCGGCAATCGGATAGATTTTCGGATCTAATTTTGGAAACACGTAAAGTGCACCTTTGGGTTTGACGCAAGAAACGCCTTTGATCTTTTCAAGTGCGGTTATTGCTGCATCGCGTTGTTCAAGCAGTCGGCCTCCAGGTAAAACTAAATCTTTGATACTTTGTCGTCCACCAAGAGCAGTTTGTATCGCATGTTGTGCC
>Ga0208960_1000776_pt1 | contig 17466 bp, 30 predicted proteins | sample GreLakmeON33MSRF_FD_187703 | JGI IMG/M metagenome (GOLD analysis project Ga0208960, IMG submission 187703) | Freshwater lentic microbial communities from great Laurentian Lakes, MI, USA - Great Lakes metaG ON33MSRF (SPAdes) | ecosystem: Environmental > Aquatic > Freshwater > Lake | place: Great...
GGCCGCAATACGCACGGACGCGTCACCGCACGCGGCATTGGCGGTGGTCATAAGCAGAAGATCCGGCTGGTGGATTTTAAGCGGAACAAGCACGGCGTTCAGGCTGAGGTGTCAGCCATTGAATACGACCCCATCCGCACGGCGCGCTTGGCGCTACTCACTTATCAGGATGGCGAAAAGCGTTACATCGTCGCGCCTGTCGGATTGAAGGTCGGAGCAAAGGTGGTTTCCGGACCAACCGCCCCTCCCGATCTTGGCAACTCTGTCCAACTCAAGTCGGTGCCTGTTGGCCTTCCCATTCACGCGATTGAGATCATGCCTGGCCAAGGTGCCCAGATGGTCCGTTCCGCCGGCTCTGCGGCCACGTTGATGTCAGTGGGTGATGGGTATGCGCAGATACGCCTGCCTTCGGGAGAGATTCGCAAGGTGAACGAGGAATGCTACGCCACGATTGGCCAAGTCGGTAACACCGAGCATGAAAAAGTCGTGCTCGGAAAAGCCGGGCGCAGTCGGCATCGGGGCATTCGGCCGATCAGCCGCGGCGTAGCCCGCAACCCGGTGGACCATCCCAACGGCGGCGGCCAAGGCAAGTCGAAAGGTGGCGGCGGATGGCAGCAACTCACCTCGCCGTGGGGTTTGGTTGCGAAGGGAAAACGCACCCGAATCAAAACCAAGGATTCCAACCGGTTCATCGTGGTTCGCCGCGATGGACGCCCAATGAAGCAACAGTAAGAGACTATGGGACGCTCAATCAAAAAAGGTGCCTTTGTCGAGGCGAGTCTTCTGGACAAGATCGTGAAGGCCAAGGCTGTGAACTTGAAGACGCCGATCAAGACTTGGTCGCGCCGCTCGACCATCACCCCGGACTTCATCGGGTTGACGTTCAATGTCCATAATGGGAAGCAGTTTTTGCCAGTGTTCGTCACAGAGAACATGGTCGGCCACAAACTGGGTGAATTCTCTTTGACCCGCATTTTCAAGAAGCACGGCGCTCACACCGCCAAGGCGGAGGCCAAGTAGTATGCAAGTTCAAGCATTTCTTAAGAATTTCCGGATGTCCCCCCAAAAGGTGCGCGAAGTCGTGCGCCAAATCCAGGGCTTGCCGGCGCTGAAGGCGAAGCACGTTTTGGCTGTCATCCCGCGAAAGTCCGCGCGGGCCGTCGCCAAGACGCTCGATTCCGCCATCGCGAACGCCGAGAACAACAACGGTCTGAAAGCCGAGAACCTCATAGTCAAGGAGGCGCTGGCGCTGACCGCGTCGCGTCTGAAGCGCTTCACCCCGAAGGCACGTGGTTCCGCCGGTCCCATTATCAAGCGGAACAGCCACATCAAAATCATCCTTTCCGACCAGTAATCGTATGGGCCAAAAATCCAATCCCGTCGGTCTTCGCGTCGCCGTCAACAAAGACTGGCGCTCGAAGTGGTATTCCGACAAGAAGGGCTTCGCCACGCTCCTCATCGAGGACTACAAGATTCGCTCGATTCTCAAGAAGAAGCTCGAATCCGCATCTGTCCCGCGCATCGGTATCGAGCGCGCTGCGAATCGTTGCCGTGTCACGATCTACACGGCACGGCCGGGTGTCGTAATTGGCCGCAAGGGCGCGGAGATTGACAAACTCAAGGAAGACTTGAGCAAGATGACCGGCAAGGAAGTTTACGTGGACATCATCGAGGTGAAGTCCCCGGAGTCAGATGCCCAGCTCGTAGCGGAGAATATCGCGCAGCAGCTTGAGCGCCGCGTCTCCTTCCGGCGTGCGATGAAGAAGGCTGTCCAGACAACGATGCAGATGCAGGGCGTGCAGGGCATTCGCGTCCGGTGTGCCGGACGGCTCGGCGGCTCGGAGATCGCTCGGGTGGAGAAGTATCTCGAAGGCAGTGTGCCGCTGCACACCTTGCGCGCAAACATCGACTACGGTTTTGCAGAGGCGAAAACGCTCCAAGGTAAGATCGGCGTTAAATGCTGGATCTGCAAGGAAGAGGCCAAGGACAAGGACATCAAGCCGATGGCTCCCGTCTCAGCCCCGGTCAACGGCAATTAACTTTCAGACTTAGGACTCGATATGGCGATGATGCCCGCAAGAGTGAAGTATCGTAAAATGCACCGTGGTGCACGCCGTGGCCTTGCCACGCGCGGCAACACCGTTGCATTTGGCGAATATGGCCTGATGGCGCTGGAGCGCTGCTGGCTCGACAACAAGGTTATCGAAGCCTGCCGCGTGGCGATTTCCCGCCACATGAAGCGTCGCGGCAAGATGTGGATCCGAGTTTTTCCAGACAAGTCCTTCACAAAAAAGCCCTTGGAAGTCCGAATGGGCACAGGTAAGGGCGGCGTCGAGGGTTGGGTGGCAGTGATCCGGCCCGCAAACGTGCTGTTTGAAGTGGATGGCATCCCCGAGGTTATGGCCCGCGAGGCGATGCGCCTGGCGGCAACCAAGATGCCAATCAAGACGAAGTTTATTGCGCGTCATGCGCACGCCTGAACATGAAATTTGAAGAACTGAAAGATAAGACGGTGGCCGAGTTGGCTGCCCAGAGCCGCGATTTGCGGTTGGAGCTGTTTAATCTGCGCCTGCAAAAGGCGACAGCCCAGCTGGAGAAGCCGTCTCGAATCCGCATCCTCCGCAAGGACATTGCCCGCGTCGAGACGCGCATCACACAACTCCTCCAGCAGTCCGCGCAACCCAAAGCCGCCTAAGCTATGTCCGAGACCGCGAACACTATTACCCGCAATCAGCGCAAGGAACGCACTGGCGAGGTCGTCTCCAGCAAGATGCAGAAGACGATTGTCGTCAGCGTGAAGCGCCGCTTCCCGCACCCTCAATTCAAAAAGGTGGTGACCAGCTTTAAGAAATTTTACGCACACGACGAGAAATCTGAGGCCAAGGTTGGTGATGTCGTGCGCATCGAAGAGACCCGTCCCTTGTCCAAGACCAAGCGCTGGCGCTTGGTTGAAATCGTAGAGCGCGCCCAGGAACAGGCGCAGGTAAACGCTTAAACCGCTACCGATCATGCTGCAACTCCGTTCCATCCTTGACGTGGCTGACAACACCGGCGCCAAACGCGCGGCGATGATCGGCGTCCAAGGCCGCAATCAGACTTACGCTGGCGTGGGTGAGGTGATCAAGTGCCACATCAAAGAGGCCGCCCCCGACGGCACCGTAAAAAAGGGTGAGGTTTGCGACGCCGTCGTCGTCCGCACTCGGCAGAGCATCCGCCGCGCTGACGGCTCCTATTTGCGCTTCGACCGCAACGCCATCGTCATTATCGACGCCGACCGCAACCCGAAGGGGACGCGCATCTTCGGTCCCGTTGCCCGCGAGTTGCGCGACCTGAAGTTTATGAAAATCATTTCGCTCGCCCCGGAGGTCATCTAGTTATGTCCAGCAAACTTCATGTGAAACGCGACGACGTAGTGGTCGTCATCACCGGCAAGGACAAGGGGAAGCGCGGAAAAATCATATCCGTCGTGACCAAGAAGGAAACCCTGTATGTCGAGGGTGTAAACATCCAGAAGAAACACGTCAAGAAGAACCAACAGCACCCCAACGGAGCGATCCTCGAACGCGAAGGCCCCATTCACGTCTCCAACGTGATGCTCGCCGCCAAGTTCGATGCCCGCGCCGCCAAGCGCGGCACCGCAGTTGAGCCAGCCAAAGCCTGACCCGTATGGAATCCCGACTTTATAAGAAATACATCGAGGAAGTGCGGCCTGCGCTCATCGAGAAGCGCAAATACAAAAACATCCATCAGGTGCCGCGGATGGAGAAGATCGTCCTCAACATGGGCGTGAGCGCCTCTCTCGAGAAGAGCGCTGTGGACGACGCCGCCAAGGATTTGACTGCGATTGCGGGACGCAAACCGATAATCACCAAATCCCGCAAAAGCATCGCCAACTTCAAGCTGCGGCAGCACCAACCTGTTGGATGCACAGTCACGTTGCGACGCGACGCGATGTATGAGTTTTTCGACCGCCTCGTAGCCACCGCGCTTCCCCGAATCCGCGACTTCCGTGGCATCAGTCCGCGAAAGTTTGACGGGCGCGGGAACTACTCCATCGGCGTATCCGATCAGACCATTTTTCCAGAGATTGACTTGGACAAGATTAAGCGCCAGCAGGGCATGGATATTACCATCGTCACCTCGGCGCCAACCAACGACGAGGCGCGCGACCTGCTCAAGTTGATGGGTATGCCCTTCGCCGAGAAGTAATATTAAAGAACCCAGATTATGGCCAAGACCTCCTGGTTGGAACGCAACAAGCGCAAGCAAGCAACGGTGAAGAAATTCGCCGCCAAGCGGGCTGAATTGAAGGCTCGGAAAGACTACGCAGGCCTCGCGAAGCTTCCGCGCGATGCTTCGCCCACCCGACTTGTGAACCGCTGCGCTGTCTCCGGACGCCGCCACGGCTTCATTCGTAAGTTTGGCGTTTCGCGTCTGACGTTCCGTGAGTTGGCCTTGTCGGGGATGATCCCGGGTGTCACGAAAGCGAGCTGGTAAATATGAGCGACCCAATTGCTGACCTTTTGACCCGTATCCGCAACGCCGGCAACGCACAGTTGCCGACCGTCGAAATTCCGCACTCCAAAATGAAGGAGAGCATCGCCCATGTTCTGAAACGCGAGGGATACATCGAAGCTGTCGCCATCGAGGGAGTGGTTGCGACAAAGAAAATCAAGCTCAAGCTCAAGTATGAGGGGCGCAAGAGCGTCATCGACGGTCTCAAGCGGGTGAGCACGCCAGGCCTTCGCCGATACGTCGCCTCGGACGAGATTCCTCGAGTTCGCAATGGAATGGGCACCGCAATTCTTTCGACGCCTGCCGGCATCCTGACCGGCAACGAGGCCCGCCGCCAGAATGTGGGAGGCGAGTTGCTCTGCTACGTCTGGTAACTTTTCAAGATTATGTCACGCATCGGCAAACAGCCCGTTTCCATCCCGGCCAAGGTCAAGGTCGAGGTGAAGGGCACAAGTATCTTCATCGAGGGACCGAAGGGCAAGTTGCAGCAGTCCATCCCGGGACGCATCACCGCGACCGTTGAGAAGGACAAAATTGTCGTCAGCCGTCAGGGCGACGACGCACAGGCCAAGGCTCTGCACGGTCTGACCCGCTCTCTTATCAGCAACATGGTAAAGGGGGTCAGCGAAGGCTATGTCAAGAAACTTGAAATCCACGGCGTTGGCTTCAAGGCGGCCGTGAAGGGCAAGCAGGTGGACCTCGCACTCGGCTTCTCCCACCCGCTTCTTTTCGATATCCCCGATCAGATCAAAATCACCGTGGACGAAAATACCAAGCTGACAATTGAGGGGCCCGACAAACAGGTGGTCGGGCAAGCGGCCGCTGAGATTCGGGGTTATTACCCGCCGGAACCTTACAAGGGCAAGGGCGTCCGCTACGCGGGCGAACACATTATCCGTAAGGAAGGTAAGACGGTCCAATAATCATTTGAGACTACGGCCAAGACCGTGGTCCGCACGCAATGAAAACCCAGAAGAAACTCCAACTCCGGCAACTGCGCGCTTGGCGCATACGCAAAAAAGTAGTAGGCACTGCCGAGCGCCCACGCATGAGCGTCCGCTTCACAGGCATGCACATCTATGTCCAGTTCATTGACGACGGCAAGGGCGTGACTATCGCTTCAGCCTCGACCCGGGCTAAAGCCATGATTGACTGCGGGGCGGTTCGCGCGAACGTGAAGAGCGCCGTCATCGTCGGCAAGGCAGCCGCTGCTGCTGCGATAGGCAAGGGGATTTCTGAAGTGGTATTCGATCGAGCAGGCGCGCGCTACCATGGCAAGGTGAAGGCACTGGCTGAATCGGCCCGCGAGAGTGGTCTTAAATTTTAACCGACGAACAGGAGACTTGATCCGTGTCTGAACCTATTACAAATCCTCCAACCCCCGCCGAGACGACGCCTGCCGCTGCCCCTGCCGGGGATCAACGCGGCGAGCAACGCGGTGATCGCGGCGGCGGCGCCGGTCGTGGCCGTGGCCCTGGTCGCGGTGGTCCGCGTCGTCGGCCCGAAGCCGACCAGAACCAGAATAGCGAGTTCTGCGAGAAGGTGCTGTTTATCAACCGCTCCGCGAAAGTGGTGAAGGGCGGACGCCGCTTCAGCTTCAGCGCACTCGTCGTGACCGGCGACCGGAAGGGCCGCATCGGTCTGGGCTTGGGGAAGGCAGCCGAAGTCTCGGAAGCCATCAAAAAGGGCGGAGAAGCGTCCAAGCAGAATATGCTTTCCGTCTCGCTCTCCGGCGTGACGATTCCGCACGATGCCTATTGCGCGTTCGATGGGGCCAAAGTGCTCCTCCGTCCTGCCTCGCCGGGCACAGGTCTCATCGCAGGTAAGACTGTTCGTGCGGTCCTTGAGACCGTCGGTGTCAAGGATGTGTTGAGCAAGTCGCTCGGGTCGAAGAACGCGGCAAACGTTGCCAAAGCGACCATCGCGGCGTTGCAAAGTCTCCGACTCCGCGAGGAAGTTGCCAAGCGCCGCGGCGTCAATCTCGGCGGCCCCAAGGCAGTCGTAGCAGCCTGATAACACTTAACTTTTCGTCACCATGCGTCTCCACGATTTAAAGCCCCGTCCCGGGGCGAAGCACCGGAAAAAACGACTCGGCCAAGGCGAGTCCAGCGGCCACGGCAAGACCTCGGGTCGCGGTGGCAAGGGCCAGTCTGCGCGCAGCGGTTCCTCAATGCGCCACGGCTTTGAAGGTGGCCAGATGCCCCTCATCCGTCGCATTCCCAAACGCGGATTCAACAACTCCCGTTTTGCCACGACCTATATCCCCGTCAATGTTGAGAGTCTGAACGATTTCGACGACGGCGCGCGCGTGGAGGAGAAAAACCTCCGCGAGGTCGGCCTCGCCAACGGAAAATCTAGCGGCGGTATCAAGATTCTCGGTGACGGCAAGCTCACGAAGAAGCTGACCGTGGTGGCGAGTGCTTTCAGCGCGGGTGCCCGCAAGCAGATCGAGGCTCTCGGCGGCACGTGCGAAGCGCCGACTCCCAAGGCGGCCTAAGACGACTGCTGACTGCGCTCCATGTTTCAGAACATCGTCAACACGTTCGTCAACTGCTTCAAGATTCCGGAGCTGAAGTCGCGGATTTTCTTCACCCTGATAGTCCTAGCAATTTGCCGACTCGTCTCGATGCTGCCGTTGCCGGGGTTGGACGGGCAGGCCTTGCAGGCCTTCTTCGACGAGATCGCGAAAAAGGACGGCGGAGGACTTTTGGGGATGTATTCGATGTTCACCGGCGGCGCGTTGGAGCGCTGCGGGATAGGGTCGCTGGGCATCATGCCCTACATCAGCGCGACGATCATCATCCAGCTCCTTAGTGCAGTCATTCCCCAGTTGAGCAAGCTCGTCCGCGAGGAGGGTGGCCGCGCGAAGATCATCCAGTATGGTCGCTACCTCACTGTCATTCTCTGCCTAGGACAGGGTTTTGTCATGGCCATCGCGTGGGAGAATCCGGAAAAGATTTTTCAAGGATTTGTAGGCCAACTCGTGCAAGACCCCGGCTTGGGCTACCGGCTGCAGACAACGCTTCTGCTGACGACCGGAACGTTGCTGATGATGTGGCTCGGTGAGCAAATCAGCGAACGGGGCATTGGCAACGGCGTGTCTCTTGTCATCACCGTCGGCATTCTCGCCCGCGTCCCGCAAACAGTGCAGGCGCTCTGGGAAATGTTCGTCACTCCCGAGGGCATTCAGGCCAAGTTCAATCTTTTCCACGGCATCGCCCTCGTCTTGCTGCTGCTCGCAGTGATCGCCGGGGTCATCGCCGTGACGCAGGCTCAACGCAAAATACCGGTTCAATACGCCCAGCGCACCGTGGGCCGGAAGATGGTTCAAGGCGGTAGTTCGTTCATGCCGCTGAAGGTCAACTACGCGGGCGTCATGCCCATCATCTTCGCACAGGCCATCCTGATGTTCCCGGAGAAGTTGCTGGGGATGCTCGGCCAGTCCCTGGATGTGAAATTCTTGGTAGATTTGTCCATGCATTTCCGTGAAGACCAATGGGCGCACATGGCCTTCCTCGCCGCGATGATTTTGTTCTTCTCCTATTTCTGGGTCGCGACGCAGTTCAATGAGGTGCAGATTGCCGACGACCTGAAGAAGTATGGCGGCTACATCCCCGGCATCCGTCCGGGCCAGGCCACGAGTGATTATTTGCATCACACGATGAGTCGCATCACGCTGGCTGGTGCCATCTTTCTCTGTGTGATCGCCATCATTCCGACGTTCATGACACGTTCGTTCGGCATCAACTACTACGTCTCGCAGTTTTTTGGGGGCACCAGCCTTCTCATCACCGTGGGTGTCGTGCTGGACACGATGCGCATGATGGAGTCCCACCTGCTTATGCGGCACTACGACGGCTTTCTTAGCGGAGCGAAGGGTGGCAAAGGGCCGCGGCTTCGCGGGCGGTTTTGAGATGCGACGGCGCGTCATATTGCTTGGACCACCCGGGTCTGGCAAAGGGACTATTGCCGCCCGGTTGAAAACTGAATTCGGATTTGAGCACTTCTCGACGGGGCATCTGCTCCGGCAGGAAGTGGCCAAAGACTCGGCGGTTGGCCGCCAAGTTGGTTTGTTCCTTGAACGTGGTGAGTTGGTGCCGGATGAACTGGTGCTGGCACTGGTCGAATCTACACTGGCAAAATCGAGGCCTGAACAAGGTTACCTCTCCGATGGCTTTCCCCGCACATTGGTCCAAGCGAGCGCATTTGACGCTTGGAGCGGAACGCGCGGGTTGGCCATCGAGCAAGTGATTTACTGCGAAAGCAGTGAGGAGTTGGTCTTGAGCCGTATCACAGGACGGCGCTCGTGCGTGGCTTGCGGACATGTCTATCACGCGCTGTTCGTTCCGCCGAAGACGGTGGGACGCTGCGACGAGTGTGGTGGTGGGTTGGCACAGCGCGCCGACGACAGTGAAGCCGTGGTTCGCAGGCGCTTTCAGGTTTACTTGCGCGAGACTGAGCCGTTGGTGGCTTACTACAAGGATCAGGAAAACCTGACCGTGGTAGATGCCAGCCAGTCTCTCGAAAAAATAATGGCGCGGATTGAAGTCATGTTGCGGCAATGATTCTTTACAAGACAGAACGTGAGTTGGACATCATGAGGGCTGCCGGGGCGATAGCTTCGGTGGTCCTAAATGAAACCAGCGCGTTTATCCGGCCCGGCGTGACGACGAAAGAAGTGGATGACTTCGCGGCGTCTCGAATCCGGCATTACGGGGCAGACAGTGCGTTTCTCGGCTACCGGAAGTATCCGTGCAACATTTGCATCTCGGTGAATGACGAGGTGGTGCATGGTATCGCTGGTCCGCGACGCATACAATTTGGCGACATCATCAGCCTTGATGTCGGGGTGCGGTATCAGGGCTACATCGGCGACACAGCAAAGACCGTGGCAGTGGGCGGATGCAACCTGTTGGCGCAAAAACTGATTGATGTGACGACGCAGGCATTGTATGAAGGAATTTCCTGCGCGTTGGTCGGGAACCGTGTCGTGGATATTTCGCGGGCGGTGCAGGCGTATGTTGAAGCAAACGGCTTCAGCGTGGTTCGAGAATTTGTCGGTCACGGAGTTGGGCGCACGGTTCACGAGGAGCCGCAAGTGCCGAACTTTGTCGAGCCGGGTAGGAATTCGGCGAAATTGAAGCCGGGCATGACGATAGCCATCGAGCCGATGGTAAACGCCGGCTCGCCTGCGGTAAAAATTTTGAGTGATAAGTGGACAGTGGTGACGCAGGACGGGTTGCCGTCGGCGCACATGGAGCACACAGTGCTCATCACTGAGTCCGAGCCGGAAATTTTGACATGCCCGGAGAATCTGCCTTCGTCGTTGAGGGCGCGGTAGTGGAAACGCTGCCGCACGGTCTGTTGCGGGTCAAACTCGCAAACGGTCACCGGCTTCTCGGGCACGTGGCGCGCCGGCAGTCACCGCTGGTGGAACGGGTGAAAGTGGGCGCGACGGTGACGGTAAAACTGGCGTCCGGCGATTTGTCGCACGGACTGGTGATTTTGAACGAAAGCAAACTATGAAAGTTCGGGCTTCGGTAAAAAAAATGTGCGAGCACTGCAAGATCGTGAAGCGCAAGGGCGTCATCCGCGTGATTTGCACCAATGCCCGGCACAAGCAACGGCAAGGTTAAACAACAGACTTTATGGCACGCATACTTGGTGTTGATATTCCCGGCGACAAGCGCATTGATATCGCGCTGCGCTACATCTACGGCATCGGACCCGTCAACGCGCTCGAGATCATTGAGAAGGCGCAGATTGATCCGTCCATCCGTGCAAAAAACCTTACCGAGGCACAACTTTCCCAGATCGTCCACGCGATCCAAGACGGCAAGTATGTGACCGAAGGCGACCTCCGACGTGAGCTCGGTTTGAACTTGAAGCGCCTTCAGGCGATCAAGTGCTACCGCGGCGTGCGCCATCTTAAGAGCATGCCCGTTCGCGGACAACGCACCCAAACCAATGCGCGGACGCGCAAAGGTCCCCGCCGGACCGTTGGTGTCCAGCGCGCAGCTAAACCTGCTGCAGCCGCCTGATTTTCAAACTATTTACTGCTATGGCCGAAGAAAAGAAGAAACCCGCCCAGAAGAAAGAAGCGAAACCCGCCACCGCCGAGGCTGCCGCGGAGACCAAACCTAAGAAGGCCACCGCCGCCGCTCCCGCCGCTCCAGGTGCTGCTCCGGCCGCTGCCGCGGGTGGTGCTGTCGCTGCCGCTGCCCCGACCGCTGCGGAGTTGCTCGCGGACGAGAACGCTGGCAAGAAGATTGTCAAGGCGAAGGGCGCGAAGAACATCGCGGTCGGCATCGCGCACATCCTTTCCACGTTCAACAACACGAACGTCTCCATCACGGACATGCAGGGCAACGTCATCGGTTGGTCCAGCGCCGGGCGCGTGGGCTTCAAAGGCTCCCGCAAGAGCACCGCGTTTGCAGCTCAGCAGGTCGCGCAGGACGCCGCGCGTCAGGCGATGTCCCACGGTCTCCGCGAGGTCGAGATTCGTGTGAGCGGCCCCGGCTCAGGGCGTGAGTCTGCCATTCGCGCGCTTCAGGCCATCGGGTTGGAAATATCCACGATCAAGGACGTGACCCCGGTGCCGCACAATGGTTGCCGTCCCCGCAAGAAGCGCCGCGTGTAACTCTCAACTCTCAACTCCTAACTCTCTACTCCGCATGGCACGTTACACAGGTCCCCGCGTCCGCGTCAGTCGCCGTTTCGGCATTCCGATTTTCGGCCCCTCGAAGTATTTGGAACGCCGCAACTATCCTCCCGGCGTCCACGGCCCGAAAGGTTCCCGCCGCAAGACCACGGAATACGGCCTTGGCCTCATCGAGAAGCAGAAGCTCCGTTATTTCTACGGCCTCATGGAGAAGCAGTTCCGCAATGTTTATGAGAAGGCCAAGCGCCGCCGTGGCGTGACAGGCGAGCAAATGCTCCAGATTCTCGAGACCCGTCTCGACAGCCTTGTGTTCGGCCTCGGCTTCGGCAACACCCGCGCCGCTGCGCGCCAGATGGTTGGCCACGGCCACATCAAGGTGAACGGCCGCAAGGTCAGCATCTCGTCCTACGCGGTGAAGGTGAATGACGTGATTGAGGTGAAGGACTCCAGCGTCTCGCGCCAGCTTGCGACAAAGAACCTTGAGGTCTCCACCGCCCGGGCCGTGCCTGAGTGGCTCATGCTCAACAAGGACGCCTTCAAGGGCACGCTCCTCCGTGTTCCGTCACGTGACGAAATCCACCCCATCGCCAACGAGCAGGCCGTAGTCGAATTTTATTCCCGCTAAACCACCGTCCCCGGGTCGGGGACAAAACGCAATTACATGGGCCGGTGTGCGCCGGGAATAGCGCCGTCGGTCAGATTAAAATTGCAGAAAAAGTAACACACCATGCCAGTCCGTCTCGCTAGATTCGAAATGCCCAAGCGGTTGCAGAGGGAAGACTCCACTGCAACACCCAACTACGCCAAGTTCAGTGCCGAGCCGTTTGAAACCGGCTTCGGGCACACCATTGGCAACTCTCTCCGGCGCCTGCTCCTCGGTTCCCTTGAGGGCGCGGCCGTCACCTCGGTGAAGGTCGAGGGCGCGCAGCACGAGTTCACTATCGTGGACGGCGTTGTCGAGGACGTGACCGAAATCGTCCTGAACCTCAAGAAGGTCAAGCTCAAGTCCGACACCCACGAACCCCAGCTGCTCATCCTCAGCGTCAACAAGGAGGGCGAGGTTACCGCCGGCGACATCGAGCTGAACCAGCACGTCTCCGTCGTCAACCCTGACCAGATCATCTGCACTCTCGACAAGAAGAAGAAGCTTGTCATGGAGCTGGAAGTGAAGCTCGGCCGCGGCTTCTGCCCCGGCGACGAGAACAAGAAGACCGACCAGCCCATCGGCGTCATCGCGATTGACTCCATCTTCTCCCCTGTCACCCGCGTGAAGTATGCCGTCGAGGCCGCCCGCGTCGGCCAGCGCACGGATTACGATCGTCTCGTCGTCGAGATTTGGACCGACGGGCGCATCACGCCCGACGACGCGCTTCTTCAGGCCAGCGCCATCCTCCAGAAGCATCTCGATGTCTTCGTCAACTACGACCGCAACGCTGTCCAGTTCACCGAGGTCGAGAACAAGCAGGACGAAGAACAGGGCAAGCTCAAGAAGCTCCTCAACATGAGCGTCAACGAGATCGAGCTTTCCGTCCGTGCTGCGAACTGCCTCAACAACGCCAACATCACCACCGTTGGCCAGCTCGCCTTGAAGTCTGAGGGCGATATGCTCAAATATCGCAACTTCGGCAAGAAGTCCCTTCAGGAAATCAAGGACAAGCTGCTGGCTCTCGGGCTCGGCCTGGGCATGCCCATTGACCAGTCGCTGCTGGATGCCCCGAAAGAGGATAAGCCCGCCATCTGATAACCGGTTGACCTATGCGCCACCTTAAACGAACCGCCAAACTGGGCCGCACCGGCGAACATCGCAATGCGATGCTCGCGAACATGGTGTGCTGCCTCATCAAATCCAAACGCATCACCACGACGCTCGCAAAGGCGAAAGTCCTGCGCCCCGTGGTCGAGAAGCTCGTCACCCTCGGACGCCGTGGCAACCGCGCAGTCGAGGCTGCTGCGACTGCCGACGACAAGAAGAAGGCCGCCTTCATTGCTGAAAACGTCCACTGCCGCCGCCTCGTGGCAGCGCGTGTGCGCCAGCATGCCCGCACCCACTTCATCGGCACGCCCACCGTCAAAGGCAAAGTGCTGCGCGCCAAGTGGCGCGAGAACGAGGACGTGGTTCATATCCTGTTCGACAAGATCGCCCCGCTGTTCAAGACACGCAACGGGGGCTACACCCGCATTCTCAAACTCGGCGAACGCCGGGGTGATGCCGCCCAGTTGGCCATCATCGAGTTTGTGGAGAACGAGACTGCCGCGCCCGTCGAGGCCCCCAAGGCCGACGCCGCGAAGTAAGCGCGCTGTCCATCCTCTCTCGAAAAGCCCGCTCTGACCGAGCGGGCTTTTTCTTTGGAGCGCGTCGCAGGGGAGCAGTCACGATGCTGCCGGGCTTCCTAATTCGGGAGACTGGCGATGCGGAACACGACGTGACGCCGCTCGCCTGCCCGTTGGTTCTCCGGTGCGGCGCTACTTTTTGATCTCTGGCGCGATCTGCTCGGGCGTGGTGATGCCGGGCGGCAGTTCGAGGATGCGGATGTTGCGGAAGTGAATCTCCGATCCTTCGGACTCCAGACAAAGGTAGCCCTTCTTCACGGACGCCTTGCTCACGCCGTTGACGAACTTTCCGTTGATGGCCAGCTTCACCACGCCGTCCACGGCCACGACATCGTAGGTGTTCCACTCGCCCTTGCCCTTGCAACGCAGCTCGACTGACTGGCTGCGGCTCCCGCGGGGATTGTCGGGGGTGGTCTGCAATCCGTTCGCCCCAAACAGCTCACCGGAGACATAGCCCATCGGCCGCGGCTTGCCGTCTTTCTCCGGGTTCAGGACCGGCCATTGCAGTTCGAGCATCTGCACTTCCATGCCCTTGGGGAGATTGCGTCCCGCCGGCACCGCGCCCTCGCTCCAGATGAACACGCCGGAGTTGCCGCCGGCCTGCATGTGCCGCCACTCGATGTGCAGGATGAAGTTCTCATACTGCTTCTCCGACCGCATCACGCCGATGGGCTTGCCGGTGCACACGAGCAACCCGTCCCGCACCGTCCATGTCTCCTTGCTGGTGTTCACATCCACCCAGCCGCCGAGGTCCTTGCCGTTGAAAAGGTCGCGAAAACCGGCGGGCACATTCGTCTGGGCTGCTGCCCGAAACGGCAGGACGGCGAGAAGGACGGCAATGCAGGCGATGGCTTTCATAGGTTTAACGGATCGGAGCAAGTGTCGTTGGAGCGGGCATCGCGGTAATCCACTTTCGCAGCAGGGCGAGTTCCTCGTTTGTGACACGGGCGGGTTCTTTCTTCGGAGGCATCTCCTTGTAATGAATCAGCTCGATCAACAGGCTCTTCTGGGCATTCCCGGGTTTGATCGCGGGGCCAGACACACCTCCCACGAGTATTGATTCCAGAGAACGCATGTCCAGTTTGCCGTCGCGGCGCTTTGCGCCGTGGCAGTGAAGGCACTTCGCATCAAGGATGGGGAGCACGTCCCGCTTGAAGTCCGGAGCCGCGACCTGCTTGTCGTCTGCGCCCGTGCTGGTGGACGCCAGACCGCAGGTCAACAGCCCGAAGAGAAAAGCATGAGGTCGGATCAGCATCGCCCGCGTGCCGGCAAGCTACGCCTGACCGACAATGTTCACGAAGCAGTGCACGTGCGGCAGGACCCGGTAGTTCCAAACGAAGCCCGGACCTTCGAGGCGCCAGTAGTCCCAGCGATCATTTCCCTTCTCCGCGTTCTCCTTGTAGAAGGCGAGACGAAGTTTCTCCATGCCGCCGTTCGTCTTGATGAGTTGCATCACCTCGTCGCCGTCCTCCTTGCGGAACGGGCTGATCAGCGTGCGCATGACGCCGGCAACGAGGCCCCTTTGTGACTCGTCGAGATCTACGTAGCCGACGCCGACCTGGGGTTGCTGCACGAGACGGGGCTTGAGCGCCGCCGCGCCGTCGCCGGGATCGCCCACCACCACCGCCTGCTTGCGCTGCTGCTCGTTGAGCATCTCAAACACGGTCTGCACGTGCTTGGTCTGGTAGTTGTAAACATTCGTCTCGCTGTGACCGTTGGCAGCGTGGCCGTAATACATCGGTCCGCCGAACGCGGCGTTCGGCTGCGAGTTGCCATCGCAGCGCAACGTCAGGTGATGCCCGGCAAACACCCAGGAGAAGGGATCCTTGCCCGACGGATCCCCGAAGATGGCCACGCCGTTGCCCGCGAACGAACCGGAACTGTCCCACGTCCCCTTGCGGGAGATCCGGTCGTAGGACTCCTCGCCGGAAAGGATCGCCTTGAAGGTGGTCTGGATCAGGTCCTGTTGCGCCTTCGTAAACTGCTCGCCCAGCTTCTTGCCCAGCGGCGCTGCGTTGTGCGTCTTGAGGCGCGTCGGCGTGCCGCCCTTCTCGGTGCCGTGGGCCCACGGGAGCACCATCGCCTGCTTCTGCTCGGGCGTCAGTGTCGCGAACAGCTCCCGCACGAGACCTTCCGCCGGTTTCGCCGTGCGCGGCTTTTCAGGCGCGGCCGCGAGAGCCGTGGACAGCAGCGAGGAGCCGCCAACCACTCCCACCGCCCCGCCAGCCACGGCGCGGATGAAGCTGCGCCGTCCGAGCGCATTCGTGGGCGTGACAACTTCGGAGCAATCGGGGCAGGGCTGCGGACCGGAGGGTGAGTTCATAGGAGATTCTTTCAGGGCTTTGGTGGTTCAGGAAGCAACGGTTTGGTTCGGGCTTGTTGCGGCCACACTACGTCGTCACTCGTGCGGGTCAAATTTTTAATACGGAAAGCTTCCATCTCCTGCGCTTCTCGTCCCATCCCTTGGCACACAGGTGAGCAGCTCCTTTTCCCATGAGTGCAGGTCAGAGCGGGTGAGTGGTTAAAACCGGGATTCCGATTGAACCCGCTTTCCTCCGCCCGCTATCGTCAGCGCCAGTTCCGAAGCTGAATCACACTATGAAACTCCTTGCCCTCGCCGCCCTCGTGCTCACCGCCGCCACCCCGCTCCTCGCGCAACCGAAGGAGGCCTTCCCACTCTGGGCCAAGGCCACGCCCGGCGCGCTGGGCACGGACCCGGTGAAGGACATTCCCACACTCACGCCGTTCTTCCCGGCGGCGGACAAGGCCACGGGCGCGTCAGTCGTGATTTGTCCCGGCGGCGGCTACGGCGGGTTGGCGTCGCACGAGGGGCGGGACTACGCGCTGTGGCTGAACGCGCACGGCATCGCTGGTTTCGTGCTGAAATATCGCCTCGGCTCGGCGGGCTACCGGCATCCGGCGATGATGAACGACGTGAACCGCGCGGTGCGTTACGTGCGCGCGAACGCGGGAGAGTGGAAGCTGGACGCCAAACGCATCGGCGTCATGGGCAGCAGCGCCGGCGGGCACCTGGCCTCGACGGCGGTGACGCATTTCGACATGGGCAAGGCCGACGACGCTGACCTCATCGAGCGCGCCAGCAGCCGGCCGGACTTGGGCATCCTTTGTTATCCCGTCATCTCGATGGGTGCGCACACACACAACGGGTCGAAGAACAATTTGCTCGGCAAAGAGCCGTCCGAGGAGTTGGTGAAACTGTTGTCGAACGAGCTACAAGTCACCAAGAGCACGCCGCCGTGCTTCGTGTGGCACACGTGGGAGGACAAGGGCGTGAAGGTGGAGAACGCGATGGAGTTCGCCGCCGCATTGCAGCGGAACGGGGTGCCCTTCGACCTGCACGTGTATCAAAAGGGCGCGCACGGCATCGGCCTGGGAGTGAAAGGCTGGGACCCCGAGAAGACGCCGGTGTCCGCGCTGCACCCGTGGTCGCTGGACCTGGCGGTGTGGCTGAAAGTGCAGGGATTTGCGAAGTAAGCGCGCGGCTTGACGGCGCGAGGGGAGAAGGTGAGAGTGAAGAGGTTGGCCGGGGGCGCACTGGTTTCGACTTGGGAGATGCGCCAGAGGCGGCATGCCGAGGACGGTTCGTTGGCCTCGTTAATCACCGAACCAAACATAAGAGCTAACGAAGAGTTGGCCCTCGCAGCCTAAACAGCCGCGACGTTCACCGGCAGACACCTGCTACGTCGAGTGAACGCCATTAGCAGGCATGGTTGAGGGCGGGGACCGCGCGCCACCAGCCGAGACTATTTCATGCGGACTAAGCAGCGGGTTTCGAGTTCAGGCGCTATCCCGTAGCCGACAATTATGCCTGGAATAAGCATGTAGTCGCGGCTGGTAATTCTGCCGAGGACGCGGGTTCGATTCCCGCCGCCTCCACCACTTTTTGTTGGTGTTCTTGAAGGGAGTCCGTGTTTTCCAAACACTTTCCGACCATCCGG
>Ga0208960_1000777_pt1 | contig 17437 bp, 18 predicted proteins | sample GreLakmeON33MSRF_FD_187703 | JGI IMG/M metagenome (GOLD analysis project Ga0208960, IMG submission 187703) | Freshwater lentic microbial communities from great Laurentian Lakes, MI, USA - Great Lakes metaG ON33MSRF (SPAdes) | ecosystem: Environmental > Aquatic > Freshwater > Lake | place: Great...
CCGGTATCGGCGCTGGATGTTCGAACTCAGGCACAGATTGTTTCCCTGCTCAAGTCTTTGCAAGACCAACTGGGCGTGTCTTATCTGTTCATTGCACATGACCTGGCGCTGGTTCGGCAATTGGCGCACCGGGTGGCAGTGATGTTTGGCGGCGCGATCGTCGAGCTAGGCTCGACCGAACAGGTGTTTGGCAAACCAAGCCACCCGTACACGCGCGCCCTGCTGGATGCCGTGCCGGTACCTGATCCGGCCGCACAACGCAAAAAACTCACTGAGACAGTTCCAGAACTGCAATTTCATGGCTTAGTTCCACAAACAGGCCCCTGTGTGTTTGGCGAAAACCATGCCCAAACCGGCAGCGCCTGCTGGCATGTGGTGGGCAAAGAACACGGCGTATCTTGCCGGTTCTGGCCAAATTCGCTGCGGTAGAAGGGCCAGGCCTTAGGCGGGCTGGCTCGGGTTGAGCAGGTACTTGGCGCCAGTAGCCTGTTTAGCGTAAATGGCAATGGCATCCAAGGTGAGGGCCTGCGCCATGGAGACCTCTTGGGTGTAATTGCTGACGAAAGTGGTTTTCAGCTCAGCGAGCACCCGCTCACGCAGGCGCTGTGCAGCGACTTCACCGATTTTTTGCAGAAAAGGAAACATCAGCCAACCGCCCATGCCCCAAGTCATGCCAAAGTTGCGAGTCACCTCGGTGGGGCTGCGGTCGAGCCCGCCGTAGATATAGACCTGCTTGAAGGTGTTGGAGCCGTAGCGGCTGTAGCCCGTGGCATTGCGGCTGGCGGCGGCCTCCATGCAGGTGAGCAGCTGCCCGGCCAGTTTGCCGCCACCAATCGCATCAAAGGCGAGCGTGGCGCCAGTGGCCGCCAGTGCGGCAGTCAGCTCGGACATAAAACCGGGCAGGCTCGAATTACACACCCAGGTCGCGCCCTGGCCACGCAGCAAGGCCTCCTGCTCGGCCGTGCGCACAATGTTCACCAGCGCAATGCCGTCTTTGAGGCAGAGCCGGTTGAGCATCTGTCCCAGGTTGGAGGCGCCCACCGTGTGCACCAGCGCGCTGTGCCCCTCCAGGCGCATGGTCTGAACCATGCCCAGTGCGGTCAGGGGGTTGACAAAGCATGAAGCCCCGTCGGCTGCGCGGCTGCCAGCCGGCAAAACCAGGCATTGCCCGGCCCCTATGCTGCGGTACTGGCTGTACATGCCGCCACCCAGCAGGGCCACGGTTTTGCCCAGCAGGGCCTGCGCCTCGGCCGATGCCCCCGCTTTGACCACCAAGCCCGCGCCCTCGTTGCCCACCGGCATCGAGAGCTCGAGCCGGGCAGCCATGCCAGGCATCAGTTTTTCAGGCACGGTGGCGCGAATCACCGGGCGCTGCGAGCTGCCCGAGGCGCTCAGGGTCGACAGGTCTGCGGCGCCAAACAGCAAGCCCAGGTCCGAGGGGTTCAGTGGCGCGGCCTGCATCTGTACCAGCACGTCCTGCGGGCCGGGCTCGGGCATGGGGACTTCATCGAGCGACAAAATTAATTCGGCATTGCGCTTGATCAGCGAGCGCAGTTGCAGCATGGTGGTGGCGTTGTGGTCGTTCATGGATTTCCTTGGGCGGTGCAGGGCGACATCGTAGCTGGCCTGCAGGCCAACCCGGCTCGGGCCGGGCGCACCATGGCCTGGCTCAAGCTTGGCTCAAGCTTGGCTGAGCAGGGCAAGCAGGCGGTTGAGTGCGTGGCGCACAGTGGCCTGCCGTACGGCAGCGCGGTCGCCCTCAAAATGACATTTTTCTGTGACGACCTGCCCGGGCAAAGCAAAGCCGAACCAGACCGTGCCCACCGGCTTTGCCGGGCTGCCGCCGGTGGGACCAGCCACGCCTGTGACGGCCACGGCCACCTGGGCGCGGGAATGCGCCAGCGCCCCCTCGGCCATGGCTTGCGCCACTGGGCCGCAAACCGCGCCAGCGCGCCGCAGCACCCGCTCCTCCACGCCAAGCAACTCGGTCTTGGCATCATTCGAATAGGTGACAAAGCCCCGCTCAAACCAGGCGCTCGAGCCAGCCAGGTCGGTGCAGGCGGCGGCTATCATGCCGCCGGTGCAGCTCTCGGCGGTGACCAGCTTGAATCCTTTCTTGAGCAAAGCCTCGGCCAACAGAGCGCACAAAGCCTCGGTTACTGGCGCTGCATCTGTGGGGTTTGCTGTCATTGCCAGAACCGCCAGGCAGCAACCATCAACAGGGTACAGCCGGCCGCCACCAGATCATCAAGCATGATGCCCAGGCCGGCCTTGCGCCAGGCCTGCGGATCGCGCGCCGCGTCCAGCCGGTGGCACAGTGCATCGGCCCAGCCCACCGGCCCGGGCTTGGCGGCGTCGAAGTACCTGAACAGGGCAAACGCAAGGGCTTGCTCAAGCAGGCCGGCTGGCGTTACCAGCCACAGCACCAACCAAAAAGCGACGACCTCATCGACCACGATCGCGCTGGGATCGAGCACCCCCATGTCCCGGGCGGTGATGGTGCTGGCCCAGCTGCCAAGCACCAGTGTGGTGGCGATCAGCAGCGCCCAGTAGGCGTCATTCATCCAGGGCTGCAGGGCCACAAAGGCCACCCAAGCCCACAGGGTGCCGGCCGTGCCTGGCGCCACCGGGCTGAGGCCTGAACCAAAGCCCAAGGCCAAAAAATGTGCTGGGTGGGCCAGCAGAAAGCCGGCCGTCGCGCGGCGCGGCAGGCGCTGTGGCACACCGGCCAGGTGCGCAGCAAAATCAGTGATCTCGGGTGCTGGCTCAGACATGGCTAAATTATGGCGAACCGGCAGCCACCGCCCAGCGCAGTTTGGTCGAGCTGCAGCGGGGGTTGGCACGCCGCTCCTGGGCCGATGGCCGGATCGCATCGGGCGCCACGCGGGCGTAGAAGCCGCTGCGCTCGCCGACCTGAAAGGCCTTTTTCACGCGGCGATCTTCACCCGAGTGAAAGCTCAGAATCGCCACCCGTCCTCCGGGCTTCAGGCAGCCTGGCAGTTGCGCCAAAAATCGATCCAGCACACCAAACTCGTCATTCACCGCAATGCGCAAGGCCTGGAAAGTGCGCTGCAAAGACTTGGTGGTTTCAAGCTTTCGCTCGGCCTCAGGCATGCGCTTGGGCAACTCGGCTTGCAGGGTCTGGCGCACCAGGTCAGCCAGCTCAGTGGTTGATTGAAGGTACTGCCCCTGCAGTGCCGCGGCCAAAGCCAGGGCAAAGGGCTCGTCGGCGTTGTCCGTCAAGAGTTCGCGCAGGCCTTGGCGCGTGACCGACTGCAGCAACCCGGACGCCGACTGACCGCAGCTGGGGTCCAAACGCAGGTCCAGTGGCCCGTCTGTTTTGAAGCTAAAGCCGCGCGCCGGGTTGTCAATTTGCATCGACGATACCCCGAGGTCGGCCAACACCAGATCAAAGCCGCCACCAGCCTCGGGCAGCAGTGCCGAGATCTGGTCGAAATTGATCCGGTGCAGCACCAGCACCGAGGCACCAAAACCCAGGCCACGCAAGCGGGTTTCGGTGCGGGCAAATTCGGCCGGGTCGATGTCCAGGCCAAACAGTCGCCCGCCCGGGGCCAGGCGCGCCAACAGGGCCCGGGCATGGCCGCCGTAGCCCAGCGTCGCATCCAGGCCCACCTCGCCCGGTTGGGGCGACAGTATGGCCAAAATCTCATCCACGCAAATCGGCCGGTGCATGCCAGCCGGGGTTTGCCCGCGCGCCATCACCCGGTCAATAGCCCCGGCGTGGCCGAGCGGGTCAAGCTCCTTGTATTTCTCGGCAAAGCTGCGCGGGTGCGTGCCGGCGTAGCGCACGCGGCGCTGGTGGGGAGCTGCTTCATCCGTCATGGGCGGATTGTCCTGTATGCCACCTCCAAAGGCGCCTGATCGCCTTATCGGGTACGGCAAGACGCCGCTGTTGGCAGCGCGGGCCGAAGCTACAGACGCAAAAAAAGGCAGTTCAGGGTCCAAAGTGGTCGAACGACACATGGTTGTTGGCCAGTGGCTGCCCCTGGCCATCAATCAGGCGCAGACCGGGCTGGGCGTCGACCTGGCCAATGCGGGTGACTGCCGTGCCGCTGGCCTGGCCCGCCGCCGCCACCTCGCCACGTTTGGACAGTGGCGCAGCAAACAGCAGCTCGTAGTCATCGCCCCCGGCAAGCGCCCAGCGGCGCCAATCGTCTTGGCTTGGCGACGGGTCAAGCGGGCTCGCAGCGCCGGCATAAAAAGCCCGCGCCGCAACCAGGCCGGCAGCCGTATCGGCCGCCACCGTGGCACCGACGCCAGACTGTTTGAGGATATGACCCAGGTCGCCGAGCAGGCCGTCACTGACATCAATGGCCGCGCTGGCGATGCCGCGCAGGGCCTGGCCCAGGGCCACCCGGGGGCTGGGGCGCTCCAGGCGAAGGCGCGCGGCCGCCAACACGGCAGCGGGCACGCCAAGGCGGCCGCGAAGTACATCCAGCGCCAAGGCCGCATCTCCGAAAGTACCGCTGACATACAGATCGTCCCCCGCACGCGCGCCCGAGCGCAGCAACGCTTGCGAGCGTCCATCCTGTAACGGCACCTCGCCAAAAACCGTGATGCAAATGTTGAGCGGCCCCCGCGTGGTGTCGCCGCCAACGAGTTCGCAGCCATGTTCGTCGGCCAGCGCCAGCAGGCCACGGGAGAAGGCGCCAAGCCAGACCTCATCCACGCTGGGCAGCGCCAAGGCCAGTGTGAAAGCCAGCGGCGCAGCGCCACAGGCGGCCAGGTCACTCAGGTTAACCGCGAGCGCCTTGTGCCCCAGGGCGCTGGGCTCAACATCACTAAAAAAATGCCGGCCCTCGACCAGCATGTCGCTGGAGATCGCCAACTGCATACCGGGGCGCGGCTGCAGCAGCGCGCAGTCGTCACCAACGCCGAGCACAGCCCGCCGCGCCGGGCGTTGAAAATAACGTGCAATCAGGTCGAATTCGCCCAAACTCAGTGCAGGGTTCGCCCGCTGCCTCCGGCACTCAGGGCGTCAAGCACGAACATGGGGATGTCGGTGTCAAACTTTTCTCCGTCTTCGGCAACACAGAAAAAGCTGCCGTGCATGGTGCCGGTGGGCGTGCGCAGCCGGGAACCGCTGGTGTATTCAAACACCTCGCCGGGTTTGAGCAGCGGTTGCTGCCCCACCACGCCCAAACCCCTCACCCGCTCGGTGTGGCCGTTGGCGTCGTTCACGTTCCAGGTGCGCGACACCAGTTGCGCCGGCACCTCGCCAACATTGGCGATGCTCACCGTGTAGGCAAACATATACATCCCCTGCTCGGGCATGGATTGCTCGGGCAAAAACCGGGAGGTGACTTCAACCTTGAATTGGTACTTGGACATGGCCCAATGCTACCTGCGAAAATAACCGCTCCATCCAAACCGTCATTGATGACCCTGCTGCCATGACCTACCGCATTGCGCCCTCGATTCTTTCCGCCGACTTTGCCCGCCTCGGGCAGGAGGTTCGCGATGTGATCGCTGCGGGCAGCGACTGGATTCATTTTGATGTGATGGACAACCACTACGTGCCCAACCTCACTTTTGGGCCCATGATTTGCAGCGCCCTCAAACCCCATGCCAAGACCGCCCAAGGCCTGGCAGTGCCGATTGACGTGCACCTGATGGTGCAGCCAGTCGACGCATTGGCCGCCGCCTTTGCTGAGGCTGGCGCAGACCTGATCAGCTTTCACCCCGACGCCAGCGGCCATGTGCATCGCAGCGTGCAAGCCATCAAGGCTCGGGGCTGCCAGGCGGGTCTGGTGTTTAACCCGGCGCAGTCGCTCGAGGTGCTCGACTGGGTGATCGAGGACATTGATCTGGTGCTGATCATGAGCGTCAACCCCGGTTTTGGCGGACAGAGCTTCATTGACTCGGCCCTGCGCAAGATCGAAGACGCACGCCGGCGCATCACGGCCAGCGGCAAAGACATTCGCCTGGAGGTCGATGGCGGCATCAAGGTTGACAACATCCGCCGGGTCGCAGACGCCGGCGCCGACACCTTTGTGGCGGGCAGCGCGATTTTTGGAGCGTCAGATTACAAAGGCGTCATTGACGCCATGCGACAAGCGCTTGTCGCATGATCAGGGCACAGCCGGCTTGGGCAACTCCAGGGTCACGGTAGCCGGGCCATCCAGCCGTGGCGCCAAGGTGGCGCCTGACCTTGAAACCGTCTGCAGCAACAGTGCCTCGCCCACTTCGCCGCCAACTTTGATCGGCCGCGCTGGTTTGCCGTCTATGGCGATCAAGGCCAAACCTTGGTCTTGCTTTGATGCCACCACCCCGCTGAGCTTGAAGCGCCCGGCATTGACATCTGGCAACACTGAAACGGACGCCGCAACAGGGCTCTTGCCACCCCCTAAAACCCGTGCGATCGCGATGGCGTCCGGTGCCGGCAAGCTTGGCACTGGCAACGGGACCCGGCCCTGTACGGACGCCAACGCGCTGAGTTGGAGCAGCCAGTAAACCGCGCTGCCCGCAGCCAACGCGGCGGTCAAGAACCCGGCCAGTCGAGGCCACCATCGGTCATCTAGAGTGCGGCGCATGCTCAGATTATGAACCAGCCGGGTATCATCGCCAGCAGTTTGTAGGCCAAGGAGATGCATCATGACGGGACGCGCGAACACCAACAAAATCGCCAGCATGAGCAGCAGAATGAGAACCAGAACGCGCCACCTGATCCAACGCGGCTTCACCCTGATTGAGTTGATGGTGGTGCTGCTGATCATCGGCGTGTTGGCCGCCTTGATCGTGCCCAATGTGCTGGACCGTGCCGATGATGCCCGTGTGACTGCTGCCAAAACCGATGTCAGCAACCTGGTGCAGGCGCTCAAACTCTACAAGCTCGATAACCAGCGCTATCCCAGTGCCGAGCAGGGGCTGCAAGCACTTTTAACCAAGCCCACCGTCGACCCAATGCCGGTGAACTGGAAGCCCTACCTCGACCAATTGCCCAAAGACCCCTGGGGCCGCCCTTACCAGTACCTCAGCCCGGGCATCAAAGGTGAGGTGGACGTGATGTCCTTTGGCGCAGACGGTCAGACCGGTGGCGAGGGCAAGAACGCAGATGTTGGCAGCTGGCAGCCCTGAGCGCCGCCCGCGCCGCAGCGCCGGTTTTACCCTGTTGGAGCTGCTGGTGGTGGTGGCGATTGTGGCGCTGGCATCCACCGGTGTGGCGCTGGCACTTCGCGATGGCTCGCAGGTGCAACTCGAGCGCGAGGCCGAGCGCCTGGTGGCCCTGCTAGAAGCTGCGCGGGCCAAGTCACAAACCAGTGGTGTGCCGGTGCAGTGGCGCGCTACCGAAACGGGTTTCGAGTTTTCCGGGCTGCCTGCTGCGGCATTGCCGCGGGGCTGGCTAGACCCAGACACCGCCGTAGCGCCAGGAGCGAGCTTGCTGCTTGGGCCAGAGCCCATCATCGGGGCGCAATCGCTCACGCTGATCTCGCGTAGCCAAGTTGGTAAAACTGTTCGCATCGGCAGCGATGGTTTGCGGCCTTTTGCCTTGTCTGCGGCTTTGCCCGGAGCACCGCCTTGAGCGATTCCTGCCGGCCCGGCCCGGCCCCTGCACCGGGCCGCCGGGCCGCTGGGGGGCGCGGATTTACTTTGGTGGAAGTGCTGGTGGCCCTGGGTATTGTGGCTATTGCGCTGACCGCCGGTCTGCAGGCCACGGCCGCTCTGACGCGCAATGCGCAGCGGCAGATCGACAACACACTGGCGCAGTTGTGCGCTGAAAACGCGCTGGTCAAAATTCGCCTGGGCCAACAACTCCCCAGTGTCGGAGACACCGAAATAAGCTGCGAGCAGGGCAACCGCTCCTACCGGGTCAACCTGGCCGTGCGGCCTACGCCCAACCCGAATTTTCGCCGGGTTGAGGCGCGCGTACTGGCCGCCGAAACACCGGTGCTCAGCCTGTTCACTTTGGTCGGGCGGCTTTGATGCGGCGCCCACTGGCCAGCGGTTTTACCCTGCTTGAGTTGCTGGTGGCGCTGAGCCTGATGGCCTTGATGGCCGCGCTGGCCTGGCGCGGTCTTGACGGCATGTCGCGCGCCCAAAGCCAGATGCGCGAGCAGTCTGACGAGGTACTGGCGCTGCAAGGTGGGCTGGGCCAGTGGGCGGCCGACCTCGACAGCCTGGCGCTGCAGCCCGGCCACAGCAGCCTGGATTGGGATGGCCGCGCCCTGCGGCTGCTGCGGCGCGACCCGACCGAGCCAGCCCGGGGCCTGCGCGTGGTTGCCTGGAGCCGCCGCGGCACGGCCAGCGACGGCGCCTGGCTGCGCTGGCAGTCGCCTGCGTTGCGCACCCAGGGCGAGCTGCAAATGGCCTGGCAGGCAGCGGCGCTGTGGGCCCAAAACCCCAGCGCCGAGGAGCGCCGGCAAGAGGTGCGCATTGCAGCACTGGCGGGCTGGCAAATCTTTTTTTACCGGGGCGGCGCCTGGGCCAATCCGCTCTCCAGCGACGGCACGGCCACACCCGGCCCGGGCGCCAGCGCCAGCACGCCTGCGATCCCGGCGCTCCCAGACGGCGTGCGTTTGGTGCTGGAACTGCCCAGTGGGCGGGCGATCAGCGGCACGCTCACCCGCGACTGGGTGCAGCCCACACTTGGCGGACGGCCATGAGACGCCGCGCTGCTGGCCAACGCCAACACGGCGCCGCCATTCTGACCGCCATGCTGACCGTGGTGCTGGTGGCCACGCTCACCGCCACTGCCCTGTGGCAGCAGTGGCGCGGCGTGGAGATCGAGGCGGCCCAGCGCACGCGGCTGCAGTCGGCCTGGGTGCTCAACGGCGCGCTCGACTGGGCCAGGCTGATCCTGCGTGAAGACGGCCGCAAAGGCGGTGCCGACCACCTGGCCGAGCCCTGGGCGGTACCGCTGGAGCAGGCCCGGCTGTCAACTTTTTTAGCCGCCGACCGCAGCGACACCCTGGCCGCTGAGGCGGCCCAGTCGGCATTTTTATCGGGGCGCATCACAGACCTGCAGTCGCGCCTGAATGTGAGCAACTTGGTGCAGAGTAGCCAGGTTCATGCGCCCAGCCTGCTCGCCTTCACCCGGCTGTTTGACCTGCTCGGCTTACCCAAACGGGAGTTGAGCGCATTGGTGGCAAACCTGCAACTCGCGCAGGGCGACAGCACCGGGCGCTCACCGGCGTTTACCCCAAACGCCCTGCTTTGGCCGCAGGAGCTGGCACAACTGGCCTGGTACGGCCTGTCACCACGCAGCCTGGCACTGTTGCAAGACTTTGTCACCCTGCTGCCGGGCAGCACGCCAGTCAACCTGAACACCGCGCCAGTTGAGGTGGTTTACGCGTGTTTGGAGGCTTTCGAGTTGGCCGACGCCCACCGCCTGGTGGCCGCGCGCACAGCAGCCCACTTTACAAGCCTTGATGATGTGGCCAAAACCAAGGGTAGCGGCCTGTTAAAGCTCGATTTAGCCCAGCACAGCGTGGCTTCACGGTTCTTTGAGGTTCGGGGCCGACTGCAGATCGAGCAGGACATTGTGGAGGAGTATTCCTTGGTGCAGCGCGAGGCAGCAGAAGTGCGCACCCTGTGGCGCCGCCGCGGTAGTTTGCCCCCCATGGCCAACCTACAATGAGTTGCTAGTTTTTTGACCATGAGCACCCTCGTTATCACCCTGCCCGATATGCCCGCCGCTGCGACGCAGGAGCTGGACTATGTGCTTACGTTTGACGGCGCCCATGTTGCCAATGCCGGACAGGTACCCCTGGCGCTGCTGCCTGGCGCCGGCGAGGTGGTGGCGCTGGTGCCGCTGCGGCGGCTGTCTTGGCAGCAGATTGAGCTGCCACGGGGCAGCCTGGGGCGGGGGTTTTTTGGTGACGGCGGCGCGACGCGCTTGCGCGCGGTGCTCGAAGGTGCGCTCGAAGATCGCCTGCTCGACGACACCGCCGAGCTGCACTTCGCCATCGAGCCTGGCGCCCAGGATGGCGCGCCGCTGTGGGTGGCGGTGTGTGAGCGGGCCTGGCTCAAGGCAGCGGTTGGCCTGCTGGAGCAGGCCGGGCGACCGGTGAGCCGCATCCTGCCCGAATTTGCGCCTGAGGCCGCACGCGAGCTCCCCGACACCCTGTGGGTGCTGGGCGAGCCGCAAGACGCCCGCCTGGTGGCGCTGACCCACAACAGTGTCGCAAGCTGGCCTTTGTCGGCCGCCGCCCTGGCGCAAATCAATTGGCCCGCTGAGCAGCCGGTGGTGGCAGAGCCTGCAGTGGCCGCCCTGGCCGAGCAGCTTTGCCAGCGCTCTGTGACCATTGAGCAAGGCTCGCTGCGCCGCCTGCGGGCAGCTCAGTCGGCCTGGGATTTAGCCCAGTTTGACCTCGCCAACTCCAGCGGTTCCAGAAGCTGGAAACGCGCCAGCGACAGTGCTCTGCGCTTGCTGCGCGCCCCGCGCTGGCGGCCCATGCGACTCGCTCTGCTTGCCGCAGCGCTGGTCAACTTGATTGGCCTCAACAGCTGGGCCTGGCAAGAGCGCTCGGCCTGGCGGGCGCAGCGCCAGGCCATTGATGCGGTGCTGACCAGCACCTTTCCCGAAGTACGGGTGGTGGTCGACGCGCCGCTGCAGATGGCCCGGGAACTCGCCGCGCTGCAACGCGCTGCAGGGCAAGCCTCTGGCCGCGACCTCGAAGCCATGCTGGGGGCCTTTGCAACGCTCGCCCCAGCTGCGGCGCTGCCCGATGCGATTGATTTTTCAGGCGCAGAGCTGCGCCTCAAAGGCTTGCAAATGCAGCCGGCCGAGTTGTCTGCGCTGGCGCTGGCGCTGCGCCCGCAAGGCTATCTGGCAACGCCTGAGGCCGGCGGTGGCCTGCTGATTCGCCCAGGGGCCGAACGATGAGCGGGTCGGCACCCCTGCGGGCCCTGTGGCAACAGGCCAGCCAGCGCGAACAACTCGGCCTGTCGGCTGCGGCTGCTCTGCTGCTGCTGGCCCTGCTCTGGTGGATAGCGCTGGCGCCGGCGCTCGCCACCCTGCGCCAGGCAGAAAAACAGCGCCAGTTGCTCGAGCCGCAACTCCAGCAAATGCTGGCCATGCAGGCCCAAGCCAAGGCCTTGCAGGCCCAGCCCAGGTTGGCAGCAGACGAAGCCCGCCGCCTGCTCGATGCCTCGGCCAAGCCGCTGGCACCCGCGCTGCAACTCAGCGTGTCGGGCGACCGGGTGACGGTCACGCTCAAGGGCCTCACGGCTGATGCCTTGGCTCAGTGGCTGGCCCAGGTTCGGCAAAATCTGCGGGTGCTGCCCGCCGAGGCCAGGCTGCGCCGAAATGCGGCGGGCCTGTGGGATGGCAGCTTGGTGCTGCAACTCGCCGCGCCCTGAGTTGGCGTCATTGTTGTTGGTCCGCTCATTGCCATGCCCCGCGCATCTGCCACCCCTTCTGCTACCGCCCCCTGGGGCTGGGCATTCTCAGGCGCAGTGTGCGGCCTGCTGCTGGTGCTTTTGTGGCAGGCTCCCGGGCAGTGGCTGACCTCGGCCTTGCAACAGGCCACACAGGGTCGCTTACAGTTTCACCAAACCCGCGGCAGCCTGTGGCAGGGCTCGGCCCAGGTCAGCCTGGCCGGCGGCTTTGGCAGCCAGGATGCGGCGCTTTTGCCAGGCCGTTTGAGTTGGCGGCTGCACTTGTCGGGACTCAGCTTGCAAGCCGACCTGCTGGCCGATTGCTGCATGCAGCAACCCTGGCGTTTGAGCCTGTCGCCAGGTTGGGGCAGCCTGCACCTGAGCCTGGCAGACAACCGCGCCCAGTGGCCTGCCGCAGTGCTTGCCGGGCTGGGTACGCCCTGGAACACCTTGCAGGCCCAAGGTCAGCTAAGCCTGTCCAGCCAAGGCCTGGAGGCCGAGTGGTCAGCCGGCCGGCTACGCCTGAGTGGGCGTGCGCAACTCGACGCACTGCACATGTCCTCGCGCCTGTCCACGCTCAAACCAATGGGCAGTTACCGCCTGTCGATACAGGGCGGCAGCGCCATCGGCCTGACTCTCGAAACACTCGATGGCAGCCTACAATTAAGCGGGTCAGGCCAGTGGGTTGGCGGGCGATTGCGCTTTGAGGGGGTTGCCAGTGCCACACCGGAGCGCCAAGAGGCGCTGGCCAATCTCCTGAACATCCTGGGCCAGCGCGACGGCCAGCGCTCCATCATCAAAGTGGGCTGAACCTCTATGACATCCTCAGACTCTTGCTCCCGGCGCCTGTCGCCCGGCTTGACCGCAGTCGCAGCCGGCCTGCTGGGAGCCTGCTTGTTGCTGGGGCTCCCGGCTCAGGCGCAAACCAAAGCCGCTGGCAAGCCTAAAGCGCAAACCAAGCCCCTGGCCGCCGCCCGCCCCGAGCCGGTGACCCTGAACTTCGTCAATGCCGAGATCGAGGCGGTGGCGCGCACCATTGGCAGCATCACCGGCATCAATGTGGTGGTTGACCCGCGTGTCAAGGGCACCATGACACTGATCACCGACAAACCAGTTAGCCGCATGGCCGCCGTCAACCAATTTATGGCAGCACTGCGCTTGCAGGGCTTCACCATGGTGGAATCAGCCAACCTGTACAAGGTGGTGCCCGAGGCCGATGCCAAACTGCAAACCGCCACAGTCACCCTCAATGAAGCCGGCCCGGGCGGCGCCGTTGGCAACCAGGTGGTGACCCAGATTTTTAGTCTCAACTATGAATCGGCCAACAACCTGGTCCCCGTGCTGCGCCCGCTGATCAGTGCCAACAACACCATCAATGTGAACCCCGGCAACAACTCGCTGGTGATCACCGATTACGCCGACAACCTGCGCCGCATCGGGCGCATCATTGCCGCCATGGACGTGGCCAATGCCACCGATGTTGAAGTGCTGCCGCTCAAGCATGCAATTGCCTCTGATCTGGCGCCCTTGGTGCTGCGGCTGATTGAATCCGCCGCCGGGCCGGCGGCGGCCGCACAGGCCGACACCTCGTTCAAAACCACGGTGGTGGCCGAGCCTCGCAGCAATTCGCTGATCCTGCGCGCCGCCAATGGCGCCCGGATGGCGCTGGTCAAGTCATTGGTGAGCAAACTCGACCAGCCTGACTCCGGAGCCAACCAAGACCCGGCCGGAAACATTCATGTGGTCTACCTCAAAAACGCTGATGCCACCAAGCTTGCCGCAACCCTGCGCGCTGCCATCAGCGGGGAAGTGCGCGCCGCCAGCCCCGCTGGGGCAGCGCCAGCGGGCAGCGCTCCGGCTGCGACCTCGGGTGGCCAGGTACAGGCTGATGCGGCCACCAACTCGCTGATCATCACCGCGCCGGAGCCGCAATACCGGCAACTTCGCGCTGTGATTGACCGGCTGGATGCGCGCCGCGCCCAGGTGTTTGTGGAAAGCCTGATTGCCGAAGTCAGCGCCGATCGGGCGGCCGAGTTTGGCATTCAGTGGCAGGGCGCACTGGGCGCAGCCGGCAATGCCAATATCGGGCTGCTGGGCACCAATTTTGGCAAAAGCATCAGCAACATCATCAACCTGTCCACGGCTGCTGCGGCCGGCGCACCGGCCGTGGCGCGGGGCGTCAACCTGGGTGTGGCAACCCAAACCAACGGGGTCTATGTGCTGGGTTTTCTGGGCCGGTTTCTGGAAGAGTCGGGCAGCGGCAATGTGCTGTCTACGCCAAATTTGCTGACGCTGGACAACGAAGAGGCCAAGATCGTGATTGGCCAAAACGTGCCCTTTGTCACTGGCCAGTTCACCAACACCGGCGGCGGCAACACGGTTAACCCGTTCCAGACCATAGAGCGCAAAGACGTCGGCCTGACGCTCAAGGTACGGCCCCAAATCAGCGAGAACGGCACGGTCAAGCTGTCCATTTACCAAGAGGTGTCTAGCGTGCTGGCCTCGACTGTCAACGCCAGCAACGGCCCCACCACCAACAAACGCACGATTGAATCCAATGTGCTGGTGGAGGACGGTGCGGTGGTGGTCTTGGGCGGCCTGCTGCAAGACGAGTACTCGGGCAACCAAGAAAAAGTACCTGGTCTGGGCGACCTGTCGATTTTTGGCAATCTGTTCAAAAGCGAAACCCGAACCCGCAAAAAAACCAATCTGATGGTGTTTTTGCGCCCGGTCGTGGTGCGCGATGCAGCGGCTACAGAGCGCTTGTCGATAGACCGTTATGACTTGATGCGCTCAGGCCTGAAAGACGCGCAACCAGCGCCTAGCGAGGTGCTGCCGATCAATGAAGCGGTACAACTGCCTGCATTGCCGGCGCGTGCGGGCACCAAGCCCCAAGCGCCTGCCAGCAAACCCTGAACCCGCCGTCTGCATTGCCGACCCCTGCCATGCGCTACCCGCTGCCCTACGCTTTTGCCCGCACCCAGCAAGTGCTGCTCGAGGAGCAGTCTGGCGAGTTCACGCTGTGGCTGCACCCGGCGTCTTTGCGCGGTGGCGTGAGCGAGGTGATGCGCAAATACCCGGTGCGCCAGATTGAGACCCAGGCCGCGCCGGCCTTGGTGCAGCGCATCAGCGCCGCCTATGCCCAAGGCGAATCGAGCGCCGCAGCGGTGGTCAGCGAGGTCGAAAGCGACGCCGACCTGTCGCGCATGATGCAGGACCTGCCCGCCATCGAGGACCTGCTGGAAACCTCGGACGATGCGCCCATCATCCGCATGCTCAATGCCCTGCTGACCCAGGCCGCACGGGACGGCGCCAGCGATATTCACATTGAGCCCTACGAGCGGCACTCGGTGGTGCGGTTTCGGGTCGACGGCAGCCTGCGCGAGGTGGTGCAGCCCAACCGGGCTTTGCACGCAGCCCTGATTTCTCGCCTGAAGATCATGGCCGAGCTCGACATCGCCGAGCGGCGCTTGCCGCAAGACGGCCGCATCTCGCTGCGCATCGGCACCCGGGCGGTCGATGTGCGGGTCAGCACACTGCCCAGTGCCCATGGCGAGCGGGCTGTGCTGCGCCTGCTCGACAAATCAGAGGGGCGCCTGAGCCTGGAAGCACTGGGCATGCAGGGCGAGGTGTTGACGCGCTTTGACCGGCTGGTGGCGCAGCCGCACGGCATCATTCTGGTGACCGGCCCCACCGGCTCGGGCAAAACCACCACGCTGTATGCGGCCCTCGGACGGCTCGACTCCGCCCAAAGCAACATCATGACCGTTGAAGACCCGGTCGAATACGAGCTGCCAGGGGTTGGCCAAACCCAGGTCAACGCCCGCATCGAGCTCACCTTTGCCAAAGCACTTCGCGCCATCCTGCGCCAAGACCCGGACGTGATCATGATTGGCGAGATCCGCGATTTTGAGACCGCGCAAATTGCCATCCAGGCCTCGCTCACCGGGCATCTGGTGCTCGCCACCTTGCACACCAACGATGCCAGCAGCGCCGTCACCCGGCTCACCGACATGGGTATAGAGCCCTTTTTGCTGAGCTCCTCTTTGCTCGGGGTGCTGGCGCAGCGGCTGGTGCGCAAGCTGTGCCTGGTCTGCCACGGCAGCGGTTGTGCGAGTTGTGCCCAGTCCGGCTATGCCGGGCGCAGCGGCGTGTTTGAGCTGCTCGTCACCGATGAGCCTATTCGCGCCTTGATCCACAACCGGGCCGCCGAGGCCGAGCTGCGCAGCGCAGCGCTGGCCGGTGGCATGAGCCTGATGCGCGATGATGGCGAACGCCTGGTGGCGGCCGGTCTGACATCACGCGAAGAGTTGGTCCGCGTAACCCGCGACTAGCTGCTCAAACACCTGCCCGGACTGCAACGATGCCGGTTTACGCCTTCGAAGCCCTGAGTGCCGACGGCCAGTCACGCCGGGGCGTGATTGAGGCTGATTCAGCCCGCTCGGCCCGCGCCCAATTGCGCGCCCAGGCACTGGTGCCCATCAAGCTCGAGTCAGCTGGCGCCCAGGCTGGCGATGGCGCGCGCGACCCGGTGGGCCGGGGTACAGCGCTGCGCAGCCGGCGGGTGTTCAAACCGCTGGACCTGAGCATCTGGACCCGCCAGCTCGCCGGGCTGGTAAGCGCCGGCCTGCCGCTGGAGCGGGCGCTGAGCTCTTTGGCCGACGAAGCCGAACAAGACACGCAGCGCTATTTGGTGGCGGGCCTGCGGGCCGAGGTCAACGGTGGCGCTACCTTTGCCCGGGCGCTGGCACAGCACCCACGCGAGTTTTCTGGCACCTTTGTGGCGGTGATCGATGCCGGCGAGCAAAGCGGCAAGCTCGGCCTGGTGCTCGAGCGCCTGGCCGACGACCTCGAAGAGCAACAAGCGCTGCAAGCCAAGCTGATGGGTGCCGCCCTGTACCCGGCCATCGTGACGCTGGTAGCGCTGTTTATTGTGGTTTTTTTGGTCACCTATGTGGTGCCTCAAGTAGCCCAGGTGTTTGCCGGCAGTAAAAAAACCCTGCCGCTGCTCACCCGTGTCATGCTGGGCGTGAGCGACTTTGCGCGCAACTACGGCCTGGTCTTTTTAATTGGCCTGCTGGTGGCAGCGGCGGGCTTGAAACTGGCGCTGACCCGGGATGCGCTGCGCGAAAAATTTGATGCCTTTTGCCTGACCCTGCCGATCCTGGGCCGGCTGGCATTGGGCTACAACACGGCCCGGTTTGCCAACACCCTGGCCATGCTGGCCGGCGCCGGCGTGCCAATCTTGAAAGCCCTGCAGGCCGCTGCCCAAACCCTCTCCAACCGCGCCATGCGCCGTGATGCGCTCGACGCCTTGGTGCTGGTGCGCGAGGGCGCGCCGCTGGCCTCTGCGCTGGCGCAAAAAAAACGTTTTCCCGGCCTGCTTGCCATGTTTGCCAGGCTAGGCGAGCAAACCGGGCAGTTGCCGCTGATGCTGCAGCGCGCTGCCAGGCAAGTCAGTGCCGACGTGCAACGCCGCGCGCTGCAACTCGCCACCCTGCTCGAGCCACTGTTGATTGTGGTCATGGGCGTGGTGGTGATGCTGATCGTTCTGGCGGTGTTGCTGCCCATCATCGAGCTCAACCAGTTGGTCAAATGAACAGCGGGTGAAACAGCTCATGTTGAACGGCTCGTGTTGAACAACTCCGGCTGCGGCTGGCCAACCCTTTGCTACACTGAAGCTATGTTCATTCACCGCATCAGCATCACAGGTCTCAGCGACCGGGGAGCCTGGCCCTGGCGGTCACGGCCCGCCGAATCAGCGTTCGCCTGATTCAAACCTGCCCGAATGAACCGCAGCACCGCGTGCTGCCTGAGTGTCCCAAACGCTGTTCGACCACAGCCAAGACCGGGGCCTTGACTTGAGAGAAGCCCTGTGATTTCCGAACTCGAATTCAAAAGCCTGAGCGCCCAGGGCTACAACCGGATTCCCCTGTTGGCCGAGGCCTTTGCCGACCTCGAAACCCCGCTCTCGCTCTACCTCAAGCTGGCCCATTCGCGCGATGGTGGCAAGTACAGCTTTTTGCTGGAATCGGTGGTGGGCGGCGAGCGCTTTGGCCGCTACAGCTTCATCGGCCTGCCGGCACGCACCCTGCTG
>Ga0208960_1000778_pt1 | contig 17431 bp, 16 predicted proteins | sample GreLakmeON33MSRF_FD_187703 | JGI IMG/M metagenome (GOLD analysis project Ga0208960, IMG submission 187703) | Freshwater lentic microbial communities from great Laurentian Lakes, MI, USA - Great Lakes metaG ON33MSRF (SPAdes) | ecosystem: Environmental > Aquatic > Freshwater > Lake | place: Great...
CCCCCTCATTCATTCTATTACCCATATTATTATACATTATCTTATTCGTTATTTTAATTCTTTCTATCACGTTCAATATTATTATACATCATCTTATTCGTTTTTTATACATTAGTATGTTTCTTCGTTTTTTATATCGTTAGTCTTATTTGATTTATACCTACATATTTACTTACTACACAAACAACCCCCTCAATAAAATACTCTACCGAATATTTTATTAAACAACCTAAACTAAATAAAATCAACATGCTCATATCTATGTATATTACTTATATTATCATCCTTATCACGTTTAATATCACATTTTAAATTAATATAATACCTATCAAAATAAATATTATTTATATCCGTCGCTCTAGTTATAGCAGTCCACAACCACCGCCAATCAACCCAATCTTTTTTATAATCAAATATACATATTTTACCACTAATAGACGATCCCTGAGACGAATGACACGTACAACAATAATCAAATATAAACGACTCCTTAATAATTTTAAAATTTAAATATGCACACTCCTTATTTATTACATTCGATAATTTCATTTCATTATCCGTAATTTCAACAATCTCATATTTAAAATTTTTTTGAAATTTATATTTTCCAGTATTTATATATTTTCTACATATTAAAATTTCTCCCACTTCATAATCATACTTCTTATTTAATTTTTTTCGTATATCAGCACTCACTATTTTACACGTCTCATTTAAATACGCTATATTATTCTCAAATTCGTTAATAACATCAGTATATTTAAAATACTTTTTAATAATATCATCTATATCATAATTTCCATTTTTTAATATTTGTTTAACTTCCTGTAATTTATTCATATCTTCTATATTTTTAAATCTCTTATTAACTTTTAAAAATATTTCATGTTTAAATATTTGTTCCATCACAGAATCCATATAATTATCATAATCTATATTTTGATTTGTTATCTCAGTTACTGGTTTTAATTGTTCTGAGTCTCCTGTCGCTATAATTATTTTATCACTGTTATTATCAACAAATAATTTAATTTTATTTAATACAAAAATACTATTAAAATATATCTCGTCAAAAACAAACACATCAAACTCTGAATAATCAAAATCCGATACTTTTTCATCTCCTACTTGAATATTAAAAAATTTATTTGTTGTAACACTTATTATTTTTTCATCCTGACCGTATTTTTGTACTAATTTATTTGTAGGACATACAAAAATAACTTTATACCCTAAGTCTACCATGCCTTCGCACAAATACGATTTTCCACAGCCTGGAGTATCTGCTTTTATCATAACATGTTTATTTATTTTTATCAAATTACATATACTGGTTCTATCAAATTCATCATCAACAACTAATTTATTCATTTTATATACTGGTACTATAATTCTATCGTTGTTCTTTCTGCATAATGGTTTTGTTGGATATTCTACATCATCTACTTTTGATAATCTCCAAGACCCTATATTATCAGAAAAATTAAGTAATTTTTTAGCAATATCTATATTTTTATATTCAATAGTAAATGCGTCAGTTTTAACAGAATATACTTTTACATTATTCTCAGATAATAATTTATGATCTTTGTATAATCTCAATTTATGATTTTGCATTATTAACTCTTTAATATATCTGAACCCATTAGATAATCTTTTTGTAGCCGTATCATTTAATATATATAGTTTATTTATTCCTACTTTGTTTTTTTCAATTGTTCTTATCGTAAACGTATCATTCCAAACCATACTATTAAAATGTTTTTCTCTAGCAATAAATCTATCATTTTCATTTTCGTAAATGGTTGTATCATGTTCTCTATTTTCGTATGCTGTTCTTATAGATCCAAATTTTCTTGTCATAATTATTTTTTTATCTGATGTTTCTATAATTTCTAAATCTTTAATTCGTCCGTCTACACCTATTTTATCTAACTCTAAACATGTTTTAACTTCTATCGTTGTATCTGATATACATTGTCTTTCAATAGTATTTAAACTACCTCCATTTACATTTTGATAATTTCTCGCTTCTTCTAAAGTATGAAAAATAGAGCTAACCTGAGATTTGTTAATACCCTTTTCTAGTTGACCAATCACAACATTATTAATTAATTTTTTAATTGATTTATCTTCGTTTAAGTCTTTCGATATTTCATTAAACCATAAATCGTTTACAATTTTTGAATAATCACATTTCATAACAAACGAAGGCTTTTTATAATCTAATATTTTTATTGTTAACTCTGGTAACTGTTTTAAAATTACTCCATACAACAAATTATATTTTTTAGTTAATAATATATTTGAATGTTTATAACATACTCTATACAAAGTATAATTTTCTATATCGCAACCTTCGTATTTTCTCCATATATCAAATTGATTAAACACAGGTATTTTAGTGATTTTACTGAATATGCTAGTATATGCTTTATTAATATCTATTTCACATACCTTTTTATTTTTAATCCTACTTAATAAAGCTACTATAGGCATTGTTCTCGTTTCATCTAGTATATCAATATCAGATAAAGTATAATGAGATAAATGAGATATATTAAATAATTGTTTTGTTATTAATAAATTCGCGGCATTCATTTTATTATATGTCTCTTCAGTATTTACTTTTATTATACCGTTAATATCGTTTTTAATTAGCTGTTGTGACCGTATTATAAAATGTATTTTATTAAACATAAAATGGATACGTGTTATTTTAGAACATATATGAGATATAGAAGCGTTATAACCTAAATTTTCTAATTCAAAAATTATATCGTTTAAATTATCGTTCTTTAAAACTAAATGATAAACTGGGTATGTCTTTATTATTTTTTTTTTACTAGGTTTAATTTTTTCTTCTTCAACTTTAACAATTAATAATATATCATCTAATCCATCAATCATTTTACAATAAATATTTTCTTCATCATTGTCTTTTTTAATATAAAAATTCTCAGATACAAAAGCTTTTTTTCTGGTTCCTTCCATCATAGTATTTAGTTTTTGTTCTAATGATTTTATATCATAGTTTAACACATATATATGATTATTTTTAACCATACAATAAAAAGGTTTGATATGACTATTATTTCCGTCGTATTGATATATTATTTTATCCGCAAATGCGTCGAATATTCTGACTTTCATACGATAAGATATAAATATAGGTATCATATCTTCTATTGTTGCTCCGTATTGTGTAAATTCTTTTTCTGTCATCTTAAGCATCTTAATAATTTTATGACGTGTTAATACCTCTCTTTTATTATCTGCCATTAATGTAAATTTATAATGATCTATAAATGCATTAATAATACATTCGTTTTCATAACATTTAGAATAATCAGATTTTATAGCTTCGTAAAATGTTTTTTTAGTTATATCTAAAGTTGAATGTATATATTTAACATCTACTGATAATTTAGAAATGTCTTTTAATTGCATATTTAAAATACTATTTTTAGAACGTCTTTCTGGCAATACCTCAATACTTGATATTTTTATAGCTTGTATATATGACATATCAAAATGATTACCGAAACCGTCAAAAATTTCGTTTTGTCTCATTGTAGATATTATTTTTTTAGTATTGACTGGTCTACCCCCATTTCTAATAAATCTTCCGTACGAGTCGTTATATTGAACAGACTTTAAATACACGGGTATATTAACGTACTTAAGTATGTAATCGTTTTCACGCAGTCTAACATTAAATTGTAAATCTGTTTTATCCTTATTGAAAAACCAATAATTATAATAACTGACTCTACTGTCAGTATCACTAAAAATATACGATTCGTCCTTTTTTCCATGATTAGTATAAAAATTTAATGTTACTAAATAATCTTTGTAAACAGCATCGTCTGAATAATCTACTGGTTTTTCATAAAATTCTCCAATGTCTTTTAAATATTTTTCATATAAATTACGTAATTTTGTTAGCCCTTTTGCTATATTTATATTTTTAAGTACTTTATCACGTACGTTTAACCCATACTTATTTTTAAATATAGATGATTTTACCAAACTAATACACCTATCTTTAAAAATATTAAAATTATTAATTTTATCACGTTTTATTTTATCTCTATCTTCAATTTTTTTATTAGCGTTATATATTTTTTTATCAAGTTTTAATTGTTTTATTTTATCTATTTCAATTTGTTTATCCCGTTTTTTTATAAATTTACTAAGATCATTAAGTATTTTCATAGGATTACTTTTATGTACTACCATATAATAATATATATTAACTAATCCTTTAAGCCCTTTTAAGCCTATAATTAATATCTAAGGGTATTAATCCAAAAAATAAAAAAATAGTAATAATAGCCTATTAAAAGCTATTATTAAAATTTTACAAAGGTATTTTATCTTTTAATTTTTGTTCATCTTCTAAAAGTATATATTTTAATAATCTACATCTGTTTGATCTTTGATGTTGTAATATCTTTCCCACAACAACTTTACCGCATATTTCACATTCTATATTTTTTTTATTTTCATGGTATTTCATAGTAAAATAAGATTTGTCAACAGGTTTATACATATATCTGCCAGTGTTTGTACTATATGTTCTAATACACTTGCCAGTTACAATAGGTAAAGAATTAATGCATTTAACGTTTTCTTCAGTCATCTTAATATTATAATTGTTTGTTTCCTTAAGTCTAAATCCTAGTATAATACATACGTTTACACTTTATTTAATTGTGTATAGTATTTTATATGAGTTGTAAAAATAAATTTCACATCAATATATTGTATAATGGAGGTGAACAAAAAACAATATTTTCTGAATATATGCAGTCTATAACATTATTAAAAGATGAAAAAAAATATGGTAAGTCTTTAATAGTTAGATCGTCTGACTGGGTAGGGTATGAAGACACGGTTAAACCCGGTGACAGTAAATTCTACGTTATGATGTGTAACGGGGCTTTTATTTCAATAGAAGAACCTACAGATGTTGATAAAGAATATTCTTCTGAGTGTGTTATAGTTAAAATTACTAATATAAATTAAGGTATATTTTTTTTAATGTTTTCTATAATATCATAACAATCTTTTTTGATTTCAGCAAATTGCTTACCTTGCTTAGTTGACATATTACTTTTTTTTGTTAGTCGATTAGTTGTTGCGTTTACTGTTAAATATTTTTTTAAGTTATTAATATTATCTTGTAATTTTGTTTTTTCAATTCCAGGGAATATATCATTTGGTAAACTTAATAAATTAAAAAATTTTTGTAATATGACATGTGTAGAAGTATTGGATGCTAATGGTAATGTCATATTTTTTATTGTTTCTAATTCCGTCTCATTAAATATTTTTTCTACATAATACTTATCTCTTATCTTAGTTATTTCAGCGTCTACAGGTGGTTCTATTTCTAAGCTAATTTCTGTTTCGACACTACCGCTTGCTGCTTGTTCTGTTTCGACACTACCGCTTGCTGCTTGTTCTGTTTCGACACTACCGCTTGCTGCTTGTTCTGTTTCAACAACGATTTTTTCTTTTTCAATTTCATCTAAAATGTTCATTACATATTTTGATTTTTCAGTTTCATCTAAATATGTATTTATTGATATATGATGTAATTGATATAATTGTTCAATTTTAGCATATTTGATAATCATTTCATAATTTTCTCCAGAGGTAATTTTTAATTTATTTTTATAAACTGCTATTCGTTCATCTGTAAGATTATAAGGTTGTAAACTATTACTTTTTATCGTAGTCATAATTTTAGCAGCTTTTGCTTTTCGTGTTTCGTCAGGATCAGATATATCATATGTCTGTGTTGGAGAGGCTGTAGCAATATCTTGGGCGTGTGACGAAGAAGATCCTAAACCAACGCCTAGGGCTGACAGTATAGATTGCTGTTGAGTACTACTAGAAGTTTCATGTTCAACCATTGCCGCTGTCGCTGCAGAACTTATAGCAGTGTCACTTGTTTCTTCGGCAGAGGCAGCAGCAGCTAAGGCTCCAGACACTACAGAGGCCGCCGCAGCTCCGCTACTGACAGCAGCTTCAGGGATGGTAGGGAGTTCAGTATCTCCAGTCTCTACAACAGCAGCAGGTTCAGTAGCTACAGTCGCTACAGCAGCAGCAGGTCCAGTAGCACCAGTAATAGTCTGATATATTTGTTGAAAAGCAGACCTAGCCATATTTTGTTTTATCTCATGCATATTATTAGAATCAAATATAAAATTTTCATCAAATCTAGTTAACTCAGGCCGCCTACGTAATATAGTAGCGTCTCTATCTATTTTAAAATCTCGTAATTTTGTATTTTCCATATCATAAATCAATTCGTTATATGTAGGCTTTCTATGCATAGTTTTAGTAGAAATCATTATATATATTAGTATATATTTTTATTTATCCAATACCTACATACATTTTAGCCCCTAATTTTTCTAATTCGTTTTTTCTATTCTTTATTACTTCATGATTTATTATATGAGGTGAACTAGAAGACTCTAGAAAATTTCTAATACGATCATATTCGTTTTGAATATTCTTAGTATATTGTTTTTGTAGCCAATGATTAGTTAACGCTATATTTGCAGATTTTCTATCTCTTGCTTCTATTTCTTTATTTAACGCTTTCAATTGTGACAGTTGCATATTCTTTATTTTCAACATTATATATAATTACTTAGATATTATATTTTTACATAACTCTCTATAATAATTACCTACAACAGGGAATGAATCTAAATATTCGGCTCTTTTTATATAATCATTATGCGGATTCTTTTTAGGTTTTTTAGTTTTCAAAATAAAAGTTTCATAAAATAATTCGTCAGCCATTCTATATAATATTTCTAATTCATCTATCTCAGTAATTGTAGGAGTTTTATTATACGTCATAATTTATATTATATTATATATTTATCAAAACGCATTTATTAATAATTTAGAAATAGCAGCAGCCCGCATATCTTTATTTCGTTGTTTTATAAGTTCATAATTAATTTTATGTTGATCCACAACACTTATTTTATTTTGTTCTCTATCTTGTAATATTCTACTTTGTATATATGCTTCAGTATCGTGTTTAATTTGAGTGTGTAGTGTTTCTAATGGTTTTAGTTTAAAATCAGTTGATGGAGTAATATTATTTTTTATTACTCGTTCTTTAGATTTAATAATATCTGTAGCTTTAGTACGGGGAGGTAATCCACATATTTTAGAATGAGTATATTTTAAATTTTTTAATCCTAACATCTTGTGACATTTAGGGCATTCATGTAATTCAACTGTTTTACTAATTTTTTTAGAATTTACTTTCTCGTTTTCTTTCATATCATTTTCAACTTCATCTATTTCTTCAACATGTTTAATTTCTTCAACGGGTTCTTCAACAGGTTTAATTTCTTCAACAGGTTTAATTTCTTCAATTGTTTCAATAATTTCAACAGGTTTAATTTCGTCAGTAGCTTCATTAACTGATACAACACTTATCTTTTTTTTAGCGGGCATATAAATCTAAATAGAAAAATTAATTATTCTATTTAGATATTTGTTAATTTTTTAATTGAAATAAAATACTAAATGAAAAGTGTGACCCTTTCAAATCCATGATATTATTATATGAATCGGTCAACCAAAAGTTTATTTTATTAAATGATGTTTTATCTAATCTTAAATTGTCAAATCCTTGTTGTTGTGAGTCAAAAATTAATTCATTGTATGATGCTCTAACAGGGATTTTTTTAATAATTGTATCACAGTTCCAATTACTAATAATATCATAATTATTTAATGTTGACGAATGTAAATATAAATTTCTTGTACTATGTAAATCTAAATGTGTCAAATACATATTAAAGTTAGTTATTACTGGAGATGTGTTTAAAGTTAAAAGATTATTCATTGAATAAGGTTTATCTAATTTTTGATTATTCCATAAACCATTTTTTAAATCAGTGTCTGAGTATATAATTATAGTACATACTTCACCAGCCCCATTAGTTCTATAATCGCTTATACTAATAATAAAATTATTGTCAACGTAATTTGTAGCACACCTTATTTTAAAATATAAAAACATTTCAGGAGTCAACACTTCAGCAAATTTTGCTTCTAATTGAATCCCTAAACTATCACCATTATAATTTTTTTCTTCAACTTGAAAAGTGTAATATCTTAAAGTGCTTAAAAAATTAATTGAAAAATATAGATTTCTGTTTCGGTAATCGCATACCGTGAAGGATACTGGGATGACGAAGTCGTTTAAATAACATACCGTCCCATCGGGGATTTCTACAGTAACAGGTAAATCAATAATAAAGTCACTATTGCTTTTTGATTCAGGGGCTCTAAATCTCGTATCGCAGTATATCTTGCGTGTGTTCAAACTCATATATTATATATTAGATATTTAATTTATTAATAATATTATATGAGTAAATTTTATTACGATGTTTTAAAACAATATAGACTTAAAAATCTTAATAATGATAATTTTATTTATAAGAAAAGTAATAATACTTATGTAGCACCTACTAAAAAAGTTAGTAGTCCTATGTTTGTATTAAAGCCAAATATTGCTAAACCCGTTGATGTAATACCAGTAATAAAGCCAGGTGAAGTAATAAAACCAGTTGATGTTATACCAGTAATAAAACCAGTTGATATTCCTAAAATTGAATCAGTAGAGATTAAACAAACGCCAGCCCGTGTAAAACAATTATCAAGTACTGTAACATCTGAAATTAAAAATACTAATTTACCAGATACGGTATTTAAACCAAATAATAATAAGTGGAGTTATAACGGTAAGGCATATAGCGATAGTGATATGAAAAATATTATGAATCCTAATATTACAGATAAAGTAGGTCTTGAAAGGGCTTATGCATCACCAGAACGATTATATGTACATGGTAATGTCGGTTATGTAGCAGGAACAAGCCGTCCATCTGATGTTTTAGATGATCTAGCGTTACCTTTTCATCTGACACGATTTACTAATAAATATAAAGAAACTGACGCTTTTTTAAATCAACATCCAGAAGTAACGCATTTAGTCGGACATTCTTTGGGATCGGCTACGGTACATGAAATTCAAAAAAATTACCCAGAACGAAATTATGTGGCAAATACATATGGAGTACCTACTGTATCTAACAGTGACGATAAAACAGGAGAGACAAGATATAGAAATTATGGTGACGGAGTTTCAATTTTTGATAGGGGATCTACCATGAATTTTAAACCAAGTGTTATCACAAAATTTTTTGAAAATGTACCATTAGGTTTTGATCATGCGATAGCAGCAGGAATACTTGAAGCACATAGTTACGATAATTTTGATAAAAATATGGTTTCGCCAAACGTTGATACTATAGGTACGTCATAAAATAAAAATAATATAGTAAAATTTAAATTATCTAGTGTATTATATATAATGGAAACTTTAGTCACGTCCGCAGAGGATTCCTTGCTACAATCGCTTTCATACAAGCTTGGCGGCACATCCAATTATATTACAAATCGCCGCATGGTCACCTACAACGCCTCAGGATCTAACGTGTACTCATCTACCAGTGGGACACGAATCTTACGTTTCCGCATATCAGGAGATGATTTTTTAGACAGTGATTCTTTAAGAATAGTATTTGATGTAAAAAATAATGGAGAACAACCATTAAGACCAATAGGAGAAGCACACGCTTTTTTTTCGAGGTATCGACTTTCATGCGGTGGTGTTGTTGTTGAAGACTGTATGGATTTTGCGAGATCGTCACATTTGCTGCAGTTGACCAAGTCAAAAAATAACCATGATAACGATTTAGCGGAAAGTTTCGGGTTTGGACGTATAGAAGATTTAAATACTTTAAACAAATTTAAAGGAATAGGGCCAGGATCTAGTATGACATGTGTTTTAAAATTGCATATTTCAGGAATATTTAATTCTAATAAGTTTTTACCATTGGCATATTTAAAATCTATGGAGATTGAGTTAGAATTATCTGATGTATCAGATCCTATAATATATCCTGAATATGTAGCGGATACCGCGGGTTACCCATTTGGTACTGATAATACCTCTTTACTTTGGGAAATAAACAACCCGCAAGTTAAAGCTGATGTTATTACATTAGATTCTCAATTACAGAATGCGTTTATTTCACATTTAATTTCTGGTAAATCTCTTAAAATTCCATATTCGACATACACATCAAATTTACAAACATTATTATCTAACGATAGTCAAACTAACGTATCACGTAGTTTATCTGCTCTTCAAACTATTTATGTAAGTTTTCATAAAACTTTTACTGGTACTGTGGCCGAGCAAAAAAATCAAACATTACGAAATGCGTACCATTTAAAACCGTGGAATACATTTTATAATCCTATGACACAAAACGTAGCAGTAAATACAGAATTAAAAAAAATTGATGATTTAAATAATCTACAAGTCATGATAAATTCTAAAATGTATCCTGAGTACCCCTTAGCTTCAAGTTCGGAATGCTTACACTGTCTAAGACAAGCGTTAAAATCAACTGCTAACGACTTGCACGGTATAGATATAACAGGATTAGAATACAGATCAAATAAATTTATTGTTGGTATTAATACTGAAAAAGCTAGTGTAGAATCTCAATTTAGCGGAGCAAATACTAAAAATGCTTTAATTACAGTAAAATACAAATGCCCCGCGAGTTTTCCCCCTGATAAAATACATATTTTACTGAAATCACAGCAAATTTTAGAGATTATGGATAGTGGTTGCACTGTTTACGACTAAAGCATTTAAAAAAATAATAATATAATATATTGTAACGCATAGATCATAATATATGGGATATTATGATATCAACAAATTAATAATCATAATAATATTTATCAAAAATATTATTATAGTTATTATTATATATGGTTTCATTAAACAATAGTAAAGACGGAATTTTTAATTCTTTATTTCTTGTTGATACTGTTACAGGTGGATTAATAGATATTAAAAAATATGTAGCCCCTACAGCGGATCTAGCAGACATGCTAATTAAAATAAATACTAAAGCTAATAAATTATATGTTGAAGACGAATTTACAAAAATTAGTACAAAGTTTTTATCATATGATACAATCACACAATCAGCGGATAAATTAATTTTAAAATCTAATGTTGAAGATGTATATTCAAAAATAGCTTTAGACTCAATTTTAATTAATTATGATACTATAACTAAAACATTATTAAAATTAAATGATAAAGTTTATGTTGATACTTTTAATAATAATAATATATCATTGAACGAAAAGATAGACTCAAAATTATCTATATTATTAGCTAATGCTAAATTTGATTTATATACTAATACAGAAGCAAATAATATATTATTAAATAATAAATTAAATTTGTCAGTTTATGCCACTGATAATATATTACTTCAAGAAAAATTAGATGCTAAATTATCTATATTATCAAGTAATGCTAAATTTGATTTATACACAACAACAGAAGCAAATAATATATTATTGAATAATAAATTAAATGTATCTGTTTATGCATCTGATAATATATTACTTCAAGAAAAATTAGATGCTAAATTATCTATATTATCCTCTATTGCAAAATTTGATTTATACACAACAACAGAAGCAAATAATATATTATTAAATAATAAAGTATCTACTACAGCATATGATGCTAATAATGTTTTAATAAATGAAAAATTTTTATTATATTCAACAATAGAAGCAAATAATATATTATTGAATAATAAATTAAATGTATCTGTTTACGCTACTGATAATATATTACTTCAAGAAAAATTAGATGCTAAACTATCTATATTATCAAGTAATGCAAAATTTGATTTATACACAACAACAGAAGCAAATAATATATTATTAAATAATAAAGTATTTACTGCAACATACGATAGTAATAATATAATATTAAATCAAAAAATTGATAATAAATTATCTATAATTGATGCAAATGAAAAATTTTTATTATATCCAACAATTGTTAATAACGATGTAGCATTATTTAATAAAGCGGATAAAACAACAACATATACAAAATCAGAAGTTGATAATATTATAGGACAACAAGAACCATTATTTACAACGAAAGAACCATTAATTAAAAATTTAATAATAAAAGATGATGGTAGTTTAGGTATATCATTAGAATTAACAAGTGAATTTACTGATTTGGTAAATTCTAAAAGATCTATATTAGAATCATTTAATAAAGTTGAAATTAATGATAAGTTAGCATTGAAAAGAGATATTACAGATAGTTACAATAAAGCAGAAACAGACGGATTGATAGATACAATAGTAGCGGCAGGATCAAATGCAGCAGCTACTTTAAAAGCTATTGCAGACAGTTTAAACAATGATTTAAATTTTGGTAGTAATATATTAAATCAGTTAGCATCAAAAGCTCCTATTATATCAGTATATAATAAGACTGAAATAGATGATAAATTATTAGTTATTACAACAAAAGAAATAGCAGATGTAGCAGATTTACAAACTCAAATAAATACAAAAATAAATACTGACGTAGTTTATACAAAAGATAATATAAATGCTACAGTGTTAGATATTAATAATAAGTTGCTTCTTAAAATGAATATTACAGATGCATATAATCAAACTGAAATTAATGATAAATTATTATTGAAATGTGATAAATTGCTTACTTATTCTATTAATGATATTAATAATATAATAAGTAATTTTGATAATAGGACTGTTAGTGCTTCAGCATATGCTACTATAATAAATTTAAATTTATTAAAAGATAGCTTATATAATAAAGTAGAAATAGATACCATATTAAGTTTCTTTGATAATAAAATTGTGTCAGGTTCATTATATGAAACAAAATCAAACATAGATTTACTAAAGTTATCATTATATACTAAAGGAGAAATAGATAATATTATATCATTTTTTGATAATAAAACAGTGTCTGCATCAATGTATGCGACATTATTAAATACATATAATAAATTAGAAATTGATAATAAATTTATTGTTTCTAATGATCTAATTAATACTAAAGCTAATAAAAACGAAACATATACTAAATCTGAAATAGATAATTTTGATTCTTTATTTGCTATTTCGTTAAATAAAAAAGCTGATAAATTAACGTCTTATTTACGTAGTGAGTTAGATGAATTTTTAATTAATAAAGCTGATAAAAATAATACATATACAAAAGAAGAAATTAATACTCATGATATAGCATTTGGAAATGCACTTAATAATAAAGCGGATAAAATAAATTCTTATTTAAAATCAGAAATAGACGCGTTTTTATTAGCTAAATCAAACTCTAATAATACTTATACTAAATCAGAAATAGATACTACATATGGTGGCTTATCAAATTCTAAAGCTGATAAAGACGATACTTATTTAAAATCAACTGGAGAATTATTATTAAATTTTTATGATAAGACACAGATAAATGAAATTGTAGCTAATTTAAATTTAATATTAAATACTAAAATAACAAATGCTGATTTAGTTAGTTATTTAAATAATTATTATACTAAATCAGAAATAAATTTTATATTAACTGCTTATGCTTTAGGTGCGGATTTATTAACTATTATTAATGATGTAACTAATATAAAGTTGTCTATAACTTCAATAAATAGCGAGTTATCTTTATTAAATAATAATTTAGATAGTGTTATAGGCGAAAGCAATGTTAATAAAAATGATATAAGTAATATTAAAAATAATATAGATTCAATAAATTCTGAGTTGACTTTATTAAATAATAATTTAGATGTTGTTATTGGTGTAAGTAATGTTAATACTACGGCTATAGCCAACACTTATAATAAATCTCAAATTGATAATTTATTATTAAATATAGTATTGTTAGATCCGTTATATAGATTTGGTTATAATGCTGATAAGACTATTTTTAAAATTGAAAGATTTAGTACAACATCTAATGTTTGGTTTGAATTGCTAGCGTTAAATTTTGATTCGTCTAATCATTGTCAGTTATATATTGATAAAACAAATATAACTGAAAAAATAAATAATAAATTAAATACATCAGATTTAGCCGAAGCATTATTACCATATGCGTTAATTAATAATGTCTATACTAAAACACAAGCTAATACATTGTTTTGTTTGATAGCAGATTATTATGATAAAATATATATAGATACCTTGATAACAAAAATAAATAAAAATATATCTGATATAGTTTTATTAAATACTAATTTGGTTAACGCAAATTTAATATTAACTAGTCATACAAGTAGCATTAATTATTTAACTGATGCATTAAACGCGTGTTTAACTTTGGATAGTAATTATACTATTACTAATGATATTGTAACTATTGGACTTAATACGTTTAACACTATATATATCCATGGTTTTTATTATGGTAGAAATATCAAATTATTAGAGTTGGGATATGATACAGATAATGAACAATTTTTATTTATGGTTAATGGAATAAATATTTTTGCTTTGATAGCTGAAAAATTAAGCTCAACTACATTGGCTAATGCATTGTTAAGTTATGTTACTTCTACTGGTTTGACTAGTACATTATTAAATTATAAAACGGTTACATCATTTAATACGGATATAAATAATTACAAAACTAAGACTTCTTTTACTTCTGATATGTTAGCATATCAATTAATAAGTGGTATGCCTAATATGTCATTATATCAATTAATAAGTGGTATGAGTAATTATAAAACAGTTGCATCATTTAATAGTGATATAGCTAATTATTTAACTGTTGCGTTGTTCAATACTAAAATGACTGATTACGTTACTATTGTTGCTTTAACTACGTTATTAGCTGAATATATGAAAACTTCTGATTTTACTAGTTTGACTAATAGTGTGACTAATATTAACACATATAATAATAATAATACTACTAATATTACGAATTTAACTAATAATGTATCTACAAATACAACTGATATAAGTACTGTAAATAATACTGTTAATAATCATACAACTGCTATAAATAATCTTACTACATCAAATAATACAAATACAACTAATATAAATAATCTTACTACGTTGGTTAATAATCATGATACAAGTATAGGAACAATAAATACTAAAATAAATAATGTCTATACTAAAACAGATGTATATACTAAAGCTGAAACATTAGGATTAACTCAAACTCAGTGGACTAGCGAATATCCATTAAAGACTACTATTAATTTAGGAACTGGAAAATATATTATGGGACTTGATACAGCATATGCATATACTAAATCAGAATCTTTAGCGGTGTCTCAAACTCAATGGACTAGTGAATATCCATTAAAGACTACTATTAATATGAGTACTGGAAAATATATTATGGGTTTGGAACCAACATATACACCATTTTATTTAGCTGGTAAAATAGCTGCTGATGGTACTATTATTGCTAATAAAGGAAGGTATAGTTTCGTAGTCGTAAAAGGAGCTACAGGATCTTATAATATAACACCTTCTGTAAATTTTGATAATACTTATTTTATTGTTACTGCTACAACTCAAAATGATGGTGCTACTTCTTATGTACGTGTGAATAGTTCTTTATTAAGTGTATCTAATATTACTTTTGCTATGTATGTTGGAGGAGTTTCTGCGAATTGTATATTTCATTTTTCAGTTATTGCATAAATTAAAATTATATTTATTTGTAAATATAATTTTAACTATCGGTTATTTTTATTTTTTGATTGAAATTAATATAAAACATATCGTTGATATTTTTAGCATTTAAATTTACGTATAAAAAACTATATGGTTCTTTGGTTGCTATATTGTATATTTCTAAAAGTGCCTTTTTGTCACCATTCAAAGTTCCGCTTAACTCTTCTAAAAATGACTCTAAGTCACTATTATTTTTTAATCTAAAAATAACCATACAACTTACATTTAATCTTATTATTGATGCCATAGCTTTATATTTTTGTGTGCTACATATTACAGATATCTGATTATGACGACCCCTAGAAAATAAACCCCATAATGATTTTGAATGTCTTGAAAAGCTAGGATCATCTGCGAAGTCATCAACTATAATTAATATAGAAAATAAATTTTTCATTTTCTTTTCTTTCATATGCATTATTACTTCGTGTTGTTGCGATATAATATTTTCTAAATCTTCAACGTTGTAATGATCAAAATATAATTTATCTTCTTTTTCTTCAACTTTCATTATGTTAGTTTGGTAGTCTTTGATGCTTTTATAAGAATCATCTACATGCGTACTAGGAGAAAAGATATAGATTCTTTCAAAACATTTATTATAAATATCTATTACCATGTTTTGAATTAACACAGTTTTTCCGCTATTTGATGGGGCTAGTAATAATGCCCTAAATGGTATTTTTGGTGCGTCTTCATATTTACTTTGTTTTTGTGTATATTCTTGTGTTGTATAATTTTTAATTTGTATTTCTTTTTTCATTAACTATATAAATATTTTTTTATTTTATATATTATATGTTGTTTATTATAGAGCCTATTTTAGCTGGTGTAATCGTTGGTTTGTTGAATAAATATTTATTTAATTCTTCGTCTATAATATATGATTCATGTAAAACTGAAATTATAGAAGAAGAAGAGCATAGTAGCAGTGTTGTTACTACTGTATCTTCTGATTTGTCTGAACCTCATGTTCACGTACATACGTAATTATTCTAAGGGTTTTAATCGTTTTGTTTTCTTTTTATTTTTTTTAAATAATGGCGGTATTGTTTTTAATAATTCTGGTTTCTTTTGTTTTATTAACGAAAGTAAATATAACTCTCTTTGTAAATCTGTTATATTTGATTTTTTTATTAACGTAGGATTTTTATGTCTAGTCATTATTATTAACAACATATTAATTTATATGTATTATTTCGTCATTAGATGATAGTTCTTTTTTTTTTCTAGGTTTTTTAATTTTTTCATCTGTAATATTATCTTTTGTTGTTTCGGTTAATGTTACATCTGTTTTTTTAATGCGTGGTTTTCTTTTTGGTTTTTCTGGTGTTATTTCAACGGGTGTTAAAATTTCGGCTTTTGCTTTTGCTTTTGGTTTTGGTTTTGGTTTTGGTTTTATTTCGACGTCTAATGGTTGACTTTGTATAGTATCTTCTTTTTCTGATTTTAAAACCATTGTAATATATATTAATTATATTAAAATAATATATTATATACGTAAATATGCGTTTGAAAGATATATTACTAATTGACTTAAAGACTGGCTTAATAGTATTATTAATAATATGGAGATAAATTATACAAAATTAATTATAGCACATGTAATTTCTTTGGATGATGATCAATTAAAAAAATTTTATAATAAAATGATTAAACCTAAAAAATTAAAGATAAAACAAATAAAAGATTTGACTATTAATTTACCTAAGAATGTTATATTAAA
>Ga0208960_1000781_pt1 | contig 17420 bp, 18 predicted proteins | sample GreLakmeON33MSRF_FD_187703 | JGI IMG/M metagenome (GOLD analysis project Ga0208960, IMG submission 187703) | Freshwater lentic microbial communities from great Laurentian Lakes, MI, USA - Great Lakes metaG ON33MSRF (SPAdes) | ecosystem: Environmental > Aquatic > Freshwater > Lake | place: Great...
AGCGATCTCGGGCACGGGTACGTGTCCGTGAACGCCGACTACCGCACGTAAAGCACACAACTGGCACGGTGCGGGGGCCATTGGTGCGCCGGGGCGGCATAGCGTCGCCGTGTGCGAATCGATGATCCCGACTGGCGGCGCGCAGAGGTGCACGAGCGCAAGCTCGACTTCCTGCTTGATCGCGCACGCCGCCACGACCGCGACCCGCGCCGGAGGGACGCCGATAAGTCGTGGCTCTTCGTCGGGGTGCTTGGTTTCACGGACTCGGCACTTCTTCGGTCGTCCCTTATCGCTCATGCGAACAACTGCATGGTCGTGAGCGCGCGACCCGTTCAGAGGGTTGGCGGCACGAACTACGAGGTTCGCGGCGCATTCGTTGGTCAGAACGACCGCCAGATGATTCTCCTGACCATCTGGTGTGTACTCATCGGAGAGTCGACACCACGGTTCGTTACCGCGTACCCCGCTGCGCGCAGGACCGGCGCTAGGATTCGACCATGAACTTCGCGATGTTCGATCAGGTTCGGCTTCTGACCGCCATCCCGGCGTCGTCCACTGGTCCCGACGACCCTTGGCCCGCGCCTCCGATTCCCGCCGGGACGGAGGGCGTGGTGATGGAGCTTGAGGGAACGCCGTCGCCGATCGTCGAATGGTTTGACGCCTTCGGTAACACGATTGACTGCAACTCGGTCGCGGCGGATGACTTGAAATTGGTTGCGAGATACCCATACGCGGCTGACGACGACGGCCCGGCGCCGACTGCAGCCTAAGACGGTCGGCTGTGCGAGCGGCGTTGCGAAATGTCGCTGCGAGCAGGGGGCTGGGCAGAACCTGCTGATACCTTGCCGCATCTATGGGCAAGACGAGCCGCAGAGACCATCTTCCGGAACGGGCCGAGGTTGAGGCACGGGCAGCCGTGCTGCTCGAGGCCCTGCCGTTTATCCAGCAGTTCGCCGGGGCCACGGTGGTGGTGAAGTACGGCGGCGCGGCGATGACCAAGCCGGAGCTCAAGGCATCGTTCGCCCGCGACATCGCCCTGCTCAAGCTCGTGGGTCTCAACCCCGTGGTGGTGCACGGCGGCGGCCCCGACATCAGCAAGTACTCCGAGCGTCTGGGGCTTGACGTCAACTTCGTGGATGGCCTCCGGGTGACCGATGAGGCCACCATGGAGCTGGTGAAGATGGTGCTCATCGGCAAGATCAACAAGGAGATCGTGGCCCAGCTGCACGTGGCTGGCATCGAGGCCGTGGGTCTCTCCGGCGATGACGGCCGTTTGATTGAGGCCAGGAAGGCCACCAGCGAGAGCGGTGACCTGGGCTTTGTGGGCGACGTTGCCCGTATCAACCCCGACATCTTGAGCGATCTGGGGCGGTTCGTTCCCGTGGTCGCGTCTGTGGGCGTTGATGCACAGGGGCAGAGCTACAACATCAATGCCGACACGGTGGCCGGCGCGCTTGGCAAGGCACTGGACGCCCGGCGGGTCATCTTCCTCACTGATGTCGAGGGTGTGTACGAAGACTTTGACGACAAGAGCACGCTCATCGGGCGGTGTTCGCTGGTCGACATCGAGGCGATGCTTGAGGCGGGCGACGTTGACAAGGGGATGATCCCCAAGCTGTCGGCCGTGTGTGACGCCCTGAAGGGTGGGGTGGAGGCCGCGCAGATTGTTGACGGCCGTGTGCCGCACTCGGTGATCATGGAGCTGTTCACCGAGGAGGGTCTCGGCACGATGGTCACCCGGGCGTGATCCGCCCGGAGATGATTGCGCGCGAGCAGGCGGCGCTCATGAGTAACTATGGGCGCTACCCCGTGGAGTTTGTGCGGGGCGAGGGCGCGTGGCTCTTCGACCCTGAGGGCCGCGGCTACCTCGACCTGATGTCGGGCATCTCGATGATCAACGTCGGGCACTGCCACCCCGATGTGGTGGCGGCCATCCGCGAGCAGGCCGGCACGCTCATCAACACCTCCAACCTTTATTACACAGAGCCCATGGTCGAGCTTGCGGAGTGGATCCGCGACACGTCCATGGGCGGCCGGGTGTTCTTCTGCAACTCCGGCGCCGAGGCAGCGGAGGCCGCCATCAAGTTGGCGAGGAAGCACGGTGGCCCGGAGCGCACGGAGTTCGTGTCGCTTGAGGACGGCTTTCACGGGCGCACCATGGGAGCGCTCGCGCTCACCGGACAGCCGGGTAAGCAGCAGGCCTTCAAGCCACTGATGCCGGGTGCGCGGTACGTGCCGCGTAACGACAAGGACGCCCTGCGCGCGGCGGTGAGCGAGAAGACCTGCGCCATCGCCATTGAGATCGTGCAGGGCGAGTGCGGCGTGTATCCGCTCGACGACGACTTCGTGCGTCTGGCGCGTCAGTTGGCCGACGAGCACGGCGCACTGCTGATCGTCGATGAGATCCAGACGGGTATGTCGCGCACCGGGCCGCTGTACGCGTATCAGGACGCGGGAATCGAGCCCGACGTGATGTGTCTGGCCAAGAGTCTCGGCGGCGGGTTCCCAATTGGAGCAGTCACGGCGAGGCCGGGTATTGACGCGGTGTTCCAGCCGGGCGATCACGGGTCGACATTTGCGGGCAGCCCGCTTGCATGCGCGTCGGCACTCGCCGCCGCCAAGCTGCTCGGCGACCCCTCGCTGCAGGATCACGTGCGCAAGGAAGGCGCCTGCTTCCTCGCTGGTCTGCAGGGCCTGGTGGACGACGGCCTTGCGATCGAGGCCCGTGGTCGTGGCCTGATGTGCGCAATCGAGCTTGCTGAGCCCCGCGGGGCCGACGTGGTGCTGGCAATGATGGAGCGCGGGTTCCTGGTGAATAACACCAGCGCCACCACCGTCAGGTTCCTTCCGCCGCTGGTGATCACGGGCGACGAGCTTACGAACGCGCTGAACGCACTGCGAGACGTCCTCAACGAGTCCTAGTATCTCCTTTAACGCTGAAAGGAGGTGGTCCAAATAATCGTTGACCATAGTTGCGCAGGTGGCGGTAGCTAGGGAGCGACTCCCCTGATGAGCAGCTGCAGCCGGGGGGCCGAGCAACCTCGCTCCCTCGCAACTCCACTGCCGTCACCGTCCTGAGGGCCTGGGCGCGGACCATTCCGCACCCAGGCCCTCACGCTTTTTTGCAGCGCTACTCACCCCCGTCACCCCTCGCGCACCTTTTGGCGCAGCGACTGACCCCCACTGGGGACTGACCCCAACCGCGCGACTTCCGCCACCCTCCGCGCGACTTCTGACGTGGGGACTGTCCCCGCCCGAAGACCCACCCCCGCCCGAAATCTGGCTTCGGAACTGGCTTTCGTGCGGGTTCAAGACCCCCGCGCGACTCTTGACACAGCGACTGACCCCCACCGGGGACTGACCCCCACCGGGGACTGACCCCCACCGGGGACTGACCCCCACCGGGGACTGACCCCGTGGGCGGTAGGCATTACCTGCGCTGACGGCGAGGGCGTCGCGCGATCTGATGGTGATCTGCTCGGTGGTATGGGGCATGAGGGGGGCAGCATGCCGCCGTGGCGTGCCCGTCTCGGGGTGCCGCCTTTGCTAGCGTCCTGCGGCTTATGCAGCCACTTTCTAACGTCCTGCCGCCCTCTGCGGCCACCACTGCCGACGGCCATCTGTCCATCGGCGGATGCGACCTGGTCGCGCTGGCCGAGGAGCACGGAACCCCGCTTGTGGTCTACGACGCCGGGGCGCTTCGCGACACCATGCAGCGCTACTTGCAGGCCTTTCGTGCGCACGACCCGCACGCCGAGGTGATCTACGCAAGCAAGGCGTTCTGGGCCCAGGCGGTGCTGCGCATGGTGCACGAGGAAGACCTGCGGGTTGACGTGGCTTCGGGCGGGGAGCTGTTCATGGCGCTGCACGCGGGGTTTCCGCCACAGAAGATTGTGATGCACGGCAACGCGAAGGACGCGAAGGAGATCAACGAGGCCCTCGAGGCGCGCGTTGGCCTCTTGGTGTGCGACAGCCTCGATGAGATCGGGTTGCTCAACCGCATCGCCGGCGAGCGCGGCGTGGTGCAGAACGTGCTCATCCGCGTGACCCCCGGTGTGAAGCCCTCCACCCACGAGTACATCTCCACCGGCCAGCTCGACAGCAAGTTCGGCTTCTCGCTGGAGGGTGGCCTCGCCGCCGCCGCCGTGGCTGCGTGCCGCGCCGCCGCGCACCTGAACATCGTGGGCCTGCACTGCCACATCGGATCCCAGATCTTCGAGATCGGTGCGTTTCCGGTGGCCGCGCAACTGCTCGCCGCCTTCGTGAAGGAAGTGGGCCGGGAGGGCCTCGACATCATGGATATGGGTGGTGGCCTCGGCATCGCCTACGGCCGCGCCGACGATCCGCCGTCGGTTGAGGCCTACGCCGACACCGTGATGGAGGCCGTGTTCGCCGAGTGGGACGCCGCTGGCCTTGAGCGCCCGCGCGTGATGGTGGAGCCCGGCCGCAGCATCGTGGGCCGCGCAGGTGTCACCGTGTACCGCGTGACCGGTACCAAGGACATCCCGGGCGTGCGCCGATACGTGGCGGTGGATGGCGGCATGAGCGACCTCATGCGCCCCATGCTCTACGGGGCGGTATATGAGGCCATCCTTCCCGAGCGCCCCGAGGCCGAGGCCTCCGAGCACGTGCGCCTGGTGGGCAAGCACTGCGAAAGCGGCGATGTGCTCATCAAGGAGATCGACCTGCCACACCTTGAGGCCGGCAATCTGGTGTGCCTCCCCGCCACTGGCGCCTACGGTGTGGCAATGGCCAGTAATTACAACGGCGTCACCCGACCCGCCGTGGTGTTTGTGGAGAACGGCGAGGCCACTGTTGTGGTGCGTCGCGAGACCTACGGCGAACTCGTCTCGAGGGACGCATGAGCGACGTCGTGCGCATCGGCATGTTGGGTGGCGGCACGGTGGGGCAGGGCGTGGCGCGAATCATCCGCGACACCGCTCACACCATTGAGCGCGCAACCGGCCACCGAATCGAGATGGGCCCAGTGCTGGTGCGTGACGCATCGCTGAACCGCCCCGGTATCGACCCGTCATCCATCACCACCGACCCGCAGGCCGTGCTGGGAAACCCTGACGTGGACATCATCATCGAGGTGATGGGCGGTGTGGATCCCACCCGCGAGTGGCTTGTTCAGGCGCTTCGCAGCGGTACCTCGGTGGTGACCGCCAACAAGCAGTTGCTGGCACGGCATGCCCCTGAGCTTCTGGCCGCTGCCGAAGAAGGTGGCAGCGAACTGCGGTTTGAGGCATCGGTGTGCGCGGCCATCCCCGTCATCAAGGTGCTGCGCGAGTCGCTGCTGGCCGCCGAGATCGAGTCGGTCATGGGCATCGTCAACGGCACCACCAATTACATCCTCACTGAGATGCGTCGGAGCGGCATGGCCTACGCCGACGCGCTCAGGCAGGCGCAGGATCTGGGCTACGCCGAGGCCGATCCCACCGAGGACGTCGGCGGTGGCGACGCGGCGGCCAAAATGGCCATCCTGTCGTCCATCGCATTTCACACCCGCGTGTCGATTGACGACGTGCCGCACGTGGGCATCGACCAACTGCAGGGCGATGACGTTGACATCGCCCACGAGCTTGGTTTCGTTACCAAGTTGCTGGGTGTCGCCCGCCTTGTTGACGGTGCGGTGTCGGTGCGCGTGCACCCGGCGCTTGTGCCCGGCGATCACCCGCTGGCCGCCATCAACGGGGCCGACAACGCGGTGCTTCTTGAGTCGTCGATAGTGCGCCAGATCATGCTTGTGGGCCCTGGCGCCGGTGGTACCGAGACGGCGTCAGCCGTGGTGAGCGATGTGCTCTCCATTCTTGGCAGCAATCCCGGATCATTTCTGGGTGGCGCCCTCGTGGATGCCGGGCGCCCGATGGCACAGGACGGGTCGCTCGACAGCGCCTTCTACCTGCGCATCGACGTTGCCGACAAGCCGGGCGTGCTCGCCCGCGTGTCGTCGGTACTCAGCGACAGCGGGGTGTCGATACTTACGGTGCTGCAGCGTGGTGAGGGCGAGGCCGCGCGCTTGGTGATGATCCTGCACCGCGGCCCGGAGTCGCGGGTCACCGAGGCCCTCGCTGCCCTGCGCGCCCTGCCCGAGGTTCGTGACGAGCCCGTGCTCATCCATGTGGTGGGTGACGGGCAGGCATCTGCGTGATCACCGTGCAGCGCAACCTGCCGCTTATTGAGCGCTACCGCGAGTACCTGCCGGTAAGCGACGCCACGCCGGTGATCAGTATGGGGGAGGGCTCCACCCCGCTGGTGCCGCTCACCAAGCTGTCGGCGTGTCTCGAGCTCGACATCTACGTAAAGCTGGAGGGGCTCAACCCCACCGGTTCGTTCAAAGATCGCGGTATGACCCTTGCCATCTCCAAGGCAGTTGAGGATGGCGCCACCGCCGTCATCTGCGCGAGCACCGGTAATACCTCCGCTGCCGCAGCCGCCTACGCCGCCCGCGCCGGCCTCACCTGCGCGGTCATCATCCCGGGCGGCAAGATCGCGCTCGGCAAACTGGCGCAGGCGCTCATCTACGGCGCCAAGGTGCTGGCGGTCGATGGCAACTTTGACGACGCCCTGCGCCTGGTTCGTGAGATAAGCGACACGCACCCCATCGCTCTGGTCAACTCACTTAACCCATACCGCCTTGAGGGCCAGAAGACTGCTGCCTTCGAGGTGATTGACGCCCTCGGCGATGCCCCCGACGTGCTGTGCATCCCGGTGGGTAATGCCGGCAACATCTCGGCCTACTGGATGGGCTTTCAGCAATTCCACGGCCTGGGCAAGGCAGACCGCCTGCCCCGCCTCATGGGGTTTCAGGCCGCGGGCTCGGCCCCGCTGGTGACTGGCGCGGTGGTGAAGAACCCCGACACCGTGGCCACGGCCATTCGCATTGGCGACCCGGTGCGTGGCGATCAGGCGATGGATGCCATGCGCGACTCCGGCGGTCAGGTGGACAGCGTCACCGACGATGAGATCCTCGCTGCGTACCGCATGCTGGCCGTAAGCGAGGGCGTGTTCTGCGAACCGTCGTCGGCGTCCAGCGTGGCGGGTCTCATCAAGGCACATGCTGCCGGCAGGCTGACGGCGGGCGAGCGCGTGGTGTGCGTGCTCACCGGCAACGGCCTGAAGGATCCCGACACCGCAATCGCCCAGAGCGGACAGGTCATCGACATCCCCGCCACCTTCGCCGCCGCAGAGCAGGCGCTGTATGGCTGATCAGGAAGTGCTCACCATCGTGGCCCCGGCGACATCCGCCAACTTGGGCCCGGGCTTCGACGTGTTGGCACTGGCCATCGACCTGTCAAACGAGGTGCTCGTCGTGCGTCGCGATGGCCCGCTCGTGGTGCACGTGAATGGCCAGGGCGCAGGCGAGGTACCCGAGAATGCCGACAACCTTTTCTGCAGGGCGCTTGCCAGTGGCATCGACAGCCTCGATGGCCTTGAGATCACCTGCCATAACCGCATCCCGTTTGGCCGCGGCCTCGGGTCATCCGCCGCCGCCGTGTGCGCCGGCCTGGTGGCCGCCAATGCCCTGGGGCACCTTCGCTGGTCGCCAAGCGACATCCTGGCCCGCGCAATCGAGTTTGAGGGGCACGGCGACAATGCCGCTGCCTGTCTGGACGGCGGCATCACCGCACTGGTGCCTGGCCCGCGTGCGCTGCGCGTACAGCCGCCCGACGGCCTTGCGCTCGTGGTGGTCATTCCCGAGGTGAAGGTGTTCACGGATGCGGCCCGCGGTGCAATGCCCCAACAGGTGCCTATTGCCGATGCCGCCAACGGCATCTCTGCCACCGCCGGATTACTGCTCACGCTTGAGCGCGGCTACCTTGATGAGATCCCGGAGTTCCTTATGCAGGACCGCCTTCATGAGCCATTTCGCGGCCCGTTGTGCCCGGGGCTTGGTGCACTTAAGGCATTGACGACCCCGGGGCTTTTGGGCGTGACCGTGTCGGGTTCAGGCCCCAGCATGCTGCTGTGGGTTGAGGCCCTGAAGGCGAGCGATGTGGCGGCCGCGGCGCGTGAGGCCCTGGCCGGTGCCGGTGTGGCTGCTGAGGTGCGCGTGGAGCGCGTGGCCCCCACGGGTATCCGTGCCCGCTGGGAGGGCCTGGAGGACACCCGGCTTTCCCGCACGCCCGGCTGATCCGCCCCCGGGGAGTGTGTGCGGCCCTGCGGGGTGTGGCTACGCGGCGATGAGGGCGAAGGGATGCTCGGCGGGCTGCCACAGCATCCACGAGTTGCCATCGTAATCTTGGAACTCTGCCCACACACCGGCTTCGGTATTGAGGTGCTGCACCGTGATGGTGACGTTGATGCCGGCGTTGGCCAGACCTTCAACGACCTCCAGCATGTCGCGCACCTGAAGCGCGCCGCCGTGGGCGGAACCTGCCCGGTGCTGTTTCGACGCCGACACCAGGATGATGGCCGCGCCACCACCGGGGGCCGTCATGTGCAGTTCGCGTCCGCGCTCAGTATTGGTGCGGTCGCTGATGACCGAGAACCCGAGCACGTCCCGATACAGACCCACGGCCCGGTCGTGACTGGTGACCGGGACGGTGATGCTCGCAATGCGCGAGACGGCCATGCAGAAAGCGTAAGCCCAAATGCCCCAGATGCCGCTCCGGCGTTTCACTGGGGTTACGTCGCTACAACCCCGGGGTGCCCTGGTTGAGGTAGTCGAGGATTGCCCCGTCGGTCATCTGCTCCACCGGGGCGTTGTCGTCGGTGAGCACCTGTCCGCCGCCCGGTGACACAAACTGCAGCAGGTCACCAAGCTTGTGCGCGGCGGGCGACCCGGCACCAGAAGCGGCCGCGAGTGCGGCCTTTGCACGCACAGCGGTGGCCGGGTCGCGAAACCCGATGAGCACGCTGTTGAACTCTTCGTACCGTGCCTCCATCACCGCGGGAAACACGGTGCGCATGGTGGCGCCGATCGACCGCACCACCTCATCGTCACCCGGCGGCGCGCCCACGTTGATGGCCACCACGCCAGTTGGGGTCAGTCGGTCGCGGGCCTGCTCGAAGAACTCCACGGTGGCCAGGTGAAAGGGGATGTACGGCTGGCGGTAGGCATCCACCACGATGGCCGCAAATGGACCGCGGTCGCCCGAGAGCCAGAATCGTGCGTCGGCCTCGTGCACGGTGAGGTTGGGGCCATCCATGTCGAGGTACTTCGACCCCACCTCGCTCACCAGCGGATCGATCTCGATGCCGTCTATTGGCACCTTCGGCCAGATCATGCGGTATGCCCGGGCAATGCTGCCGCCGGCATTGCCCAGAATTGCGAGGCGCCCATCGGGGCTGCCAGTAATGACGGGAAGCGCCGTGAAGGCATCCCAGTAGCCACCGGTCAGGGCCGAGCGGCTAGCGGGCAGCACTGAGTGCAGGGCCCAGCCCTCGTTGAGCCTGAGTATGCGCTCACCACTTGGCGTCTCTGACACCTGCACAAACTGGTACGGCGACTCGCCCTCAAACAGCACCGTTTCGCCTGGAGCATCCTTTATTGACCCGACCGGTACGGCGAGCAATGCGAGGATGACGATGGGGGCAACCACGGCCCGCATGCCGATGAGCGGCACGGCTGCCAGCGCCAGAACTCCGGCGATGAGGATGAGCGTGAGCCGGGTACCAATGGCGGGGATGATCACGAGCACCGGCAGGAATGTGCCGAGAATGCTCCCCACCGTGGAGATCGCATACAGACGACCCGACACCGAACCCGCGGTCTCCACGGTGGTGACCGACAGGCGGATTGCCCACGGGGCAACCATGCCGAGCAGCGTGATGGGCACCAGAAACATGAGCATGGTGCCCACGAACGACGCCACAAACGCACCCGCCGAGAGGTCGGCAAACGCCGATTGCGCGGCGCTGAAGATGGGCGTGAGGGCGATGGGAAGGATGGCCAGCGACGCCGCGGCAATGACGACCGTAATGCCAAGCGCCCGTTCGCTGGGATACCGGTCGGCCAGCTTGCCGCCCAGCCAGTAGCCCAGCGACAGGTACAACAGGGTCAGCCCGATGACGTTGGCCCACACGAGGTTGCTTGCGCCAAACCACGGTGCCAGCAGGCGTGCACCGGTCAGCTCGGCCGCCAACGTCGCGCCGCCGGCGACGAATACGAGCATGGGAATTCGGAGGCGTCCAAACACGCCCGCCACCCTAGTCATGCGTCGGTCTCGCGTACGCTTACGGTGTGGGTGGTTTGTCCCTCCTCGTCATTTCCGGCGTCCTCCTCGTGGCCCGCGGCGCACACACGCACCGCCTCGCGGTCGTTCCCGACTCAGTGGCAGCATGACGGTGCGCGCGCTGCTGGCCCCGCTGGGTCTGGTGATCGCGGCCGTGGTGCTGCTCGCTGGTGGCTGGGCCGCACTCCGCACGGCGAACCAGTCGAGCGATCCCATTGCGGCCGGTGGCAAGCCCGCGGTCTTCATCGGACGTACGTCTCGCGCATGTTCCAGCAACCAGCGCTACGGGCCGATGGGCTGCAGCGAGATGTGGACGGGCGATGTGCAGATGGGTGGGCGTGTCGTGGCCCGCAACGTTCCGTGGGCCGGCTCTATTGCCAGCGGCAGGCCCACTCCCGTCACTGCTGCCGGGGGGATGACGCAGTTGCGCGGTGTGCCAGCCGTGTGGGCTGTGGGATTCACCTATGTATATCCGCGCGGGTACACGGGTGACGGCGTGGTGACCAGTGGTGATGGTCTGGGGCTCGCCATCGCACTCTGGGTCGGAGGAGGACTTCTCCTCATCGGCGCGATCGGCTGGGGCGTTGGGGTGCTCAGGCGCTGAGCCACCTGAATTAGGGACGAATTGGCCCCGACGTCGGCTGGTAGCCTCGGACACAGCCAATGGCAAGCCCCGGAGGGCACTGAGTGAAGCTTTTTATCGACACCGCCAGCCTGCAGGACATCGAGGAGATCGCCTCTTGGGGTGTTCTCGCCGGCGTGACCACCAACCCGACGTTGCTGTCGCAGGTTGAGGGCGATGAGGATTCCATCTACCGCCGCATCTGCGAGCTGGTTGACGGGCCCATCTCAGCCGAGGTGGTGGCCAACGATGTGCCCACCATGATCTCCGAGGGCAAGCGGCTCGCCGCCATCCACCCGAACATCGTGGTGAAGCTGCCCACCTGTGCCGAGGGCCTCAGCGCCACGTCGGCGCTGGCAAAGGACGGCATCCGGGTCAACATGACGCTGTGCTTTACGGCCAGCCAAGCGATGCTCGCTGCATCGGCCGGCGCGGCCTTTGTGTCGCCATTTCTCGGGCGCTTCGACGACATCTCCGAGGACGGCCTCGGCCATCTCGGGGAGATCGTCGAGTGCTTTGCCAACTCGCTGTACGAGACCGAGGTGCTGGCGGCATCGATCCGCAGCCCGCTCCACGTGATGGAGGCAGCGCGGATCGGTGCGGACATCGCCACCATCCCACCCAAGGTCTTCCATCAGATGCTCAAGCACCCGCTCACCGGGAGTGGCATCGAACAGTTCAACAAGGATCACGCCGGTCGGCTCGCCAAGCAGGGTGCATGAGCACGAACGACGTGCCCGCGCGGGTGCCCGAGTCGCTCGAGGGGCACCGCATCGTTCCGGCCACGGACTTCCTCAGGGTTGTGGAGCAGGCCGCGTTGGCGTCGGCCCGCTGGGTGGGGCAGGGCAACGCCCACGCCGCTGACGGCGCCGCAGTTGACGCCATGCGTAAAGAGTTCAGCGCCATGCCCATTACGGGCACGGTCATCATCGGTGAGGGCGAGAAGGATGAAGCCCCCGAGCTGTACGTGGGCGAGGTGCTTGGCACGGGCGGCATGCCGTGCGAGATCGCCGTTGACCCGCTTGAGGGCACCGACCTTGTTTCGCGGGGCGACGCCGGCGCCATCGCCGTGTGCGTCATCGGCGCCCCGGGCGGCGTAATGGCCGCTCCCGACATGTACATGCAGAAGCTGTGCGTGGGTGCTGGCGCGAAGGGCCGCGTGGATATCGCCGCACCCATCGCTGACACGCTCGATGTCGTGGCCCGCTGCTACGACCGCCGCGTGCGTGACCTCTCGGTGATCGTGCTCGACCGCCCCCGTCACGAGGAATTGATTGAGGAGATCCGCGGCCTTGGGGCCCGTATCAAGCTCATCCCCGACGGCGACATCACCGCCAGCATGTCGGCCGCCGTGCGCGGCACCGGCGACCACCTGTACCTGGGTATCGGCGGGTCCACCGAGGGCGTCATCACCGCCGCCGCGCTCGAGTGTCTGGGCGGTGAGATTCAGGCACGCATGTGGCCCAAGGACGATGCCCAGCTGGAGCGCCTCAAGCCATTCGGCCTCGAGGACACCACCCGGGTGCTCACCGCCCGCGACCTGGCGCCCGACCCGCTGTACGTACTTGCCACGGGCGTCACCGACGGCTACCTGCTGAAGGGCGTGCGCTACTTCAGCGACGGCGCCCGCACGCACTCCATTCTCATGGACCTGCGTGAGCGCACGGTGCGCTTTGTCGATACCGTGCACATGTTCAGCCGCACACCTCTTCGGGAGATCCGCCTGTGAGTGACGACATGCCGCCCGAGAACCCATTCGGCTTCGCGTTTGGCGAGGATGCATCCGAGGAGTTCAAGGAGCGCCTCAAAGAGATGATGCGCGCACAGCGTGAGGCCATGGAAGAGGTGCAGGCCGAGGGCGGCGGGCAGATCGCCCCGGTTGAGCGCTTCCAGATCATCACGCTGGCCGTGCAGATGGCCGCCGCTGGCCTCAGCACCATGAAGCCAGTCGACACCGTGGACGACGCCGCTGACGCCATGGGGATCATGTTCGCCCGGGCAATGGCTGCGCTGCAGGGGAGCATTCGCCCGCACGACTGACGGATGCGTCGTGCGTCACGGGTGGGTGCGCAAATCGCCACATCCCGCGCGCCACGCATTACGACGATGGGGCCAGCCTTGAGGCATGGCCCATCCGCTCCGCATTGACCTGATCGCACGCCCCGTGGGGGCGCTTCGCAGGGGCGATGGAATGGTCATCGCCGAGCGCACCTACGTGGCAGAGGGGGCGCTGTCGCGGTTGGTGGGGATGCTCGGCACGCCCGACCCGGGGGGTGATGAGGCTCTGGTGCTGGCGCCCTGCCGGGCGGTTCACGGCATGGGTCTGCGGGCATGCATCGGTGCGGCATTTGTCGATGCGCATGGCACGGTGCTGCGGGTGGTCGATCTCCTGCCTCGGCGTGGCGCGTCGGCGAGGGGTGCCCGGGTGGTGCTGGAGGCGCGCACCGGGGTGCTGGCCGCGTTGCGCCCCGGCGACACGGTTTGGCTGCCCGGATGCCACGTTTTCCCGCTCGCAGGGACATTGCGCGCGGGAGAGGGGGGAGCATGTGTCCACCCCCCGCGTTTACCGGTCACCCAGGGCATCAGGCCCTGGGGAACTGACCGGAAGGAGATGTAATGACCACCGAGATCAGCAACCGATCGGTGCTGCTGGTGGGGCCCCGCCCCGCGTCGGGCAGTCTGCCCGCCGACCTGCAGGCCGATCGCTTCAGAGTGCTGCTGGCGGCTGACCCCGAAGAGGTACGGGGTGCGCTTCGCAACTCATGTCCCAGTGCGGTCATCATCGATTTGGACATGCCGGGAGCGGGCGGGCTGGATGCCGTGGGCATAATCCGCGACGGCGGCCCCGAGGAGCCCTGGGATTCGGCCATGCCGGTGCTTGGGGTGTCCGGATCGCGCGAGCCCCACCGGGTGGTGCGAGCACTCGAGCGGGGTGCGGATGAGGTCGTGGGGACCCCCTTCGCGTATGTCGAACTTTTGGCGCGGCTCCGGGCGCTCATCCGACGTGCCGATGGGGAGTGGACCGCCGGCACGCTGCGGGTGGGCGTACTCACCATCGACCGGCGTGCCAGGCGAGTTACGGTGAACGGCGATCCGCTCAGCCTCTCGGCCAAGGAGATGGGCCTGCTTACGGCTCTGGCCCGCGACCCGAGGCGGGTGGTGAGCAAGCACGAGCTACTGCGCGACGTGTGGGGCTACGTCTCACCTGGTCGTACCCGCACGGTCGACAGCCATGCGTCACGCCTGCGTCGCAAGCTGGCCGACGCCTCGGGCGGCGAGCGGTTTATCGTCAACGTGTGGGGCCTGGGCTATCGCCTGCTCGGGGACGATGCTTGAGACGCCCCGCGTCGTCGTGGATTCGGCGGTGGCGGGTGCGGCGGGGATCAGTGGGTGCGATCTGGTGGTGGTGGTCGCAACCCCGGAGCGCCGCCGCGGTTCGCGGGCGGCTGGCCTCGACGCCGCGGTGGATGCCGTGGCGTCGGCTGCTCCGGGCGCGCTGGTGCTGGCTCGCCCGCCCTGGGCCGATGGGGCGGCGGCCCCGCTCGCCGCGCTTGGTGTGCTGCTGGGGTGCGACGTGGTGTGGCTTCCATCCGGGCTTGTGGAGGCCGGATGGGCCACAGCCCTCATCGTCACGTGGAGCGCGCAGTCGCGGGGCGCGCAGTTGATGCGCCGTGCGCAGGTGGCTGTCGGGCTCGCGGCCCTGCCGGCATGTCGATTGCCCCGCATGCCGTGGGGGGTTGAGGCCTTGGCAATGCCCGCCGTCGGCGCTGATGCCCTTTCGCGCTGGTGCGATCGGGCATGGGTGCCGTGTGAGCGCTGCGAGTTGGGCGGTGGGGCGCCGGGTGGGCCATGCGCCCGGTGCGGTCACAGTGGGGTGGCAGCATGAGGATTCGCATGCCGGGACGTCGCCCCGTGGTGTGGTTTGCGCTGGCCGCGCTGCTGGCGGTGGGTGCGATGGTGCTGATGAGCCGTACCGGATCTGCCTCGGGTGGGTCGGCGCAGGTGGTGGTGGCCCGCACGGTCATTCCGGCGGGCACGCTGTTGGACGAGGAGTTTGCCGCGCGCTCGCTGGCCATGGCTCCCGTGCCCGACGATTTGCGCCTTTCCGGGCTTCAGGCGAGCGCGTCAGGGGTTATTGGGCGGCGCACGGTGGCCCCGCTGGCACCCGGCGAGCCAGTCACCGATGCAGTTATCGGCGGCGCGCCCGGCGTGGGCCCCGCCCCGCTGCTGCCGGGCGAGCGCGCCGTTTCAGTGCCGCTGCGGGCAGCGGGAGGGCCAGTGGCTGCGCCCCCGGAAGGATCGCGGGTGGACGTAATCGCATCGGATGGCGAGGGGATGGCGGGGCGCACCCGGGTGATCGTGTCGAACGCCGAGGTGCTGGCGGTGACCCCGTCACTTGGCGCAGATGCGGCAGATGTCGCGGGCGGCCTGGTGCTGCGGCTGCGTACCGCCGATGCGCTTGAGGTGGCGCGCGCGCTCGACTTCGCCCGCGAGGTGCGTGTGATTGCCCGGCCTGCGGGTGAGGGCTGATGACCGGGAGCGGTATTGCCGTGGTCGGAGCGGTAGGTGGATGCGGGGCAACCACGGTGGCGGGCGGCGTGGCACTGGCACTGGCCGCTCTCGGGCATGCACCCACAGTGATCGGGATCGACGGACACGGAGGAGGCCCGCATGTGCTGTGGGGCATTCCCGTGGCACGAACCGTGGGGGATCTGTGGTCGGTGCGCGACGAACTGGACGCCGCGCACATTGCGCACATTGTTCACGTGCACACCGATGCCCTGCGGCTGGTCTCCGGGCCTCCGACAGCCGCTTCCATGGCGGCGTGGAACGAGCAGCAGACCGGGCGCCTCGCGGCCGCACTCGCATCGGCAACCCCCTGGGTCGCCGACGTTGGCCGCGGTGATGCCGATATGCAGCGGGCCCTGATGGCGTGCGCCGCAGTCCTCGTGGTGGTGACATCCCGATCGGTGATGGGCGCGAACGCATGCGGGACCGTGATTCAGGGGCACCCGGGCATGCGGGCGGTGGTGGTTGCCTCGGCCTTGCCCGGGCGGCCCGATGTATCACCGCGGGCATTTCGCACGCTGGCGCCTGCGGAGGTGGTGATCGGTCTTGCGGCAGATGCCCGCGGTGCAGAAGACGTGGGCGCCTGCCGGCCACCGAAGGGGAGGGGTGGAATGGCGGCTGCGCTCCGCGATCTTCTGGAGGCCACTGGTGTCTGACCCGCGCGACGCAGACCCGGTTGCGCTTGTGGAAGGCATCCGGGCGCAGATCGTGCGCGGCGGGGCCGTGTCGCCCGGGGGCGCCACGCGGGAGGTGGTGGCCGCGCTTGCCGAGGATGCCCTCGATGCGGGCCATCACATTCTCTCGTCCGAGGCACGACGCGAGATCGTCACGTCGGTTGTTGACGCGACCCTCGGTCTTGGTCCGCTGGAGCCCCTGCTACGTGATGCATCGGTGACAGAGGTGATGGTGAATGGGCCATCCCGTGTGTGGGTTGAGCGGTCGGGGCGTATTGAGCCGGTGCCAAATCACTTTCAGGATGTCGAGCATCTGCTGCATGTGATCGACCGCATCATTGCGCCACTGGGTCGCCGGCTTGATGAGGCCAGCCCCATGGTGGATGCGCGACTGCCAGATGGCTCGCGGGTGAATGCCGTGATGCCCCCGCTCAGCCTCGATGGCCCGGTGCTCACGATTCGTCGATTCCCCGCAGACCCGCTGTCGGGTGAGGATCTGGTGGCGCTGGGGGCGATGTCGTCCGAGATGCTGGACGCCCTCCATCTGGCAGTGGCGGCACGGCGCAATATTTTGGTCACCGGCGGCACGGGCAGCGGAAAGACCACAACGCTCGCCGCGATCTCTGCTGCCATTCCGGCCAGCGAGCGGGTTATCACGATCGAGGATGCCGCCGAGCTACGTCTGCCCCTTGCGCATGTGGTGCGGCTGGAATCGCGCCCGGCCGGGGTGGAGGGAAGGGGGGCCATCTCCATCAGGGCGCTGGTGCGCAATGCACTGCGCATGCGCCCCGACCGAATCATCGTGGGTGAGGTGCGCGGTGGCGAGGCACTCGACATGATCTCGGCGCTTACAACCGGACACGAGGGCTCGCTGTCCACCATCCACGCATCATCTCCCGATGAGGCGCTGCGGCGGCTGGTGACGCTGTCGCTGATGGGCGACCTCGACTTGCCATGGGTGGCGGTGGCCGACCAGGTTGCGAGCGCGGTGGATCTGGTGGTGCATCAGGCGCGTGATGCGTCGGGCGTGCGACGCACCGTGGAGATTGCCGAGGTGCGCCGTGGACCAGACGGCCCCCGCACGCATCGTCTGTGCCGGTGGTGGCAGGGCGATGGGCAGGGGCGCTTTACTTGGCGTGCTGACGCCGGCGAGTGGCTCTCGGCTGTGACGCGCGATGCGCGGCGCGGGCGCGTGGGGGAACCCGGGTGAGCGCCACCACCGTGCTGTCGCAGGCGGCGGTTCGTCTTGACCGCTCGGGGTGGTCGCTGGGCCGTGACGGATTTGTTGGCCTCGTGGTGGCCGCCGGGGTGCTGACCGCGGCGGTTCTGTGGGTTGCGCTGCGAAGCCCCATCGCACTGTTTGCGGGCCCGGTC
>Ga0208960_1000783_pt1 | contig 17411 bp, 9 predicted proteins | sample GreLakmeON33MSRF_FD_187703 | JGI IMG/M metagenome (GOLD analysis project Ga0208960, IMG submission 187703) | Freshwater lentic microbial communities from great Laurentian Lakes, MI, USA - Great Lakes metaG ON33MSRF (SPAdes) | ecosystem: Environmental > Aquatic > Freshwater > Lake | place: Great...
TGACGCTGCGGCTGGAGAACGCGGCGAACGGCTGGAGCTTCGAGTTCGCGCACTGGGCGGGGCTCGAAGTGAAGTCGGAGCGCGTGACGGCGGCACGGTAGTATGAGCGAGAGCTTGCTGACCTCGTTGTAAATCGTCTGATCCGTTGTGACGTTGAGGTGGTGCAGTAGCAGTCAATCGCCGCGTGATTCACCGTGGGCGCCGCGCATCTCTCGAGGAATACTTTTCGCCGCGCCCCGGAAAACCAGAGAATTTAGGCGCAGGCTGGACAGTCCAAGACGCGCATGAAAATCACGCTGTTCCTCGCGTTCGCCACGCTTCTTCTCACCACCTTGCATGCCGCTGAGGTCGCCGCGCCGAAGGGTTTCCGCGCGCTGTTCAACGGCATGGATCTTACCGGCTGGCATGGCCTGAACCCGCACAACGGCGCGAAGCTCGAGGGCGAAAAAAAGGCGGCGAACCTGAAGCAGCAGCGCGAGGACTTCGCCAAGCACTGGAGTGTGGAGAACGGTGAGTTGGTGAACGTCGGCACCGGGCCTTACGCGACGACGGACGCGGAGCTGGGCGACATCGAGTTCCTCCTCGAATACAAGACCGTGGCGAAGGCCGACAGCGGCATCTATCTGCGCGGCGCTCCGCAGGTGCAGATCTGGGACAAGAATCAGGTGTTCAACGAGAAAGCCCCCACCCGCCGCCCGCACCTTGGCTCCGGCGGCCTCTTCAACAATGCGGCCGGCACGCCGGGTCGCGACCCGCTTGTGCTCGCGGACAAACCGTTCGGCGAGTGGAACAGTTTCCGCATCCGGCAGATCGGCGCGACCACGTGGGTTTGGCTCAACGGCGAGCTCGTCGTGGACGGCGCGGTGATGGAGAACTACTGGGACAAGAAGCTGCCGCTGCCCGCCAAAGGCCCGATCATGTTGCAAACCCACGGCGGCGAGATTCGCTGGCGGAACATCTTCGTGCGCGAGATCGGCGAGGCAGAGAGGAAGAAAATCCTCGCCGAGGCGCAGCCAAAGAAGTGAGGTGGCCGTTATGAAGTTCGCTCCGTGCCTCGCGTTGCAGGTCGCCGCCGCCGCGGTCGCTCTGACATCTGCGGCGTTCGCGGCCGAGGGGTTGAAGCTGGTCCGCATCGGCAATCCCGTCGGCGGGCACATTCATCCGGCCGCATGCGTGAGCGCGAAGGGAACCCTCGTCGTCACCTACGGCCACGTGAACCACCGCGACCTGCGCCTCACGCGCTCGACCGACGGCGGCGCGACGTGGAGCGAGCCGAAGCCCTTCGCTCCGACGGTCGGCAAGACGTATTATCCCGGCTCGCTCACGACGCTGCGCGATGGCCGGCTCTTGCACGCGTGGAACCGCTGGAGCGAGCCGACGAACGAGAAGGAGCCGCGCTCCGTCCTCTACTCGCTGTCGAGTGACGACGGGCTGACTTGGTCCGAACCGAAGCCTTTCCCGCGCGACGAGAAAATCGTGAGCAACATCCGGCATCCCATCGTTGAACTCACGTCGAACCAATGGCTGCTGTCGTTGAGTGACAAGACGCAAGTGTTCGACCCGACCACCGGCGCGAGCCAGCCCTTTGGCGACGGCCGCGCGCACGGCCTTGTTCCCATCGTGCGCACGCCGAAGGGTAGCTTCATCAGCGGCACGGGGCTGCGCTCCACAGACGTGGGCAAGACGTGGCAGGCCATCGCGCCGTTCCCGAACCTGAAGGAGCAAGGCTGGCGGCATGAGATGGTTTGCCTCGCGAACGGCTGGCTGATCGCCTCGGAAATCCTGGGGCCCGGCGTGGGCGGTGAGCGCATCCGCTATGTGCTTTCGCGCGACGACGGCGTCACGTGGGGCGAGGTCTTCGAGTATTACAATCCCGGCCGCGCCATCGGTGGCCGCGCCTGCCCGCGCACCGTCGAGCTGGGCGGCGGCAACATCGGCGTGGTTTTCTACGACGTGGAGCCGAAGCAGGCGGGCGGCCCGGGCTTATTCTTCCTGAAGCTGTCGGTGGACAGGCTGGGGCGGGAGGCGAAGATCCGCAGCTCAAACTGAACTCGTATTTATGAAACTGATTCTCTGCATAGTCCTGTTGTGTTCGTCACTGCTGTCCGCCCGCGCGGCGACGGTCAAAGTTTTCATCCTCGCCGGCCAGTCGAACATGGAGGGACAAGGTTTCATCGCCGCGGATCCGAAGCGCAACGGTGGTAAAGGCTCGCTGGAATTCCTCGTGAAGGACGCGGCCACCGCGCCGAAGTTCGCGCATCTGGTGGACGCGGCTGGCAAGTGGCGCGTGCGCGACGACGTCTTCATTCACTACCTCCAGCGCAAAGGCCCGCTCACGGTCGGCTTCGGCGCGAAGGAGACGATGATTGGTCCCGAGCTTGGCATCGGCTGGGTGACTGGCGATGCGTTTAAGGAGCCGGTGCTGCTCATCAAATGCGCGTGGGGAGGCAAGAGTCTTGGGGTGGATTTCCGTCCGCCCAGCGCGGGCAAGCTGCCGTATTCGCTCGGCGAAAAGACCGATGCGGCCATGGCCCAAGACCCCGCCATCCTCGGCAAGTATTACCGCGAGACGCTCGCACTTACGAAGGCCGCGCTCGCCCAGGTGAAGGAGCTCGTGCCCGGCAGCGATGGAAAATATGAGGTCGTCGGCTTCGGCTGGCACCAAGGCTGGAATGACCGCGTGACGCAGCCGTTCAACGACGAATACGAGAAGAACATGGCGCACTTCATCCGCGATATGCGCCGCGACCTCGGCGTGCCGAAGCTGCCGTTCGTCATCGGCGAGACGGGCATGACCGGTCCCGGTGAGACACATCCACGCGCGCTGTCGCTGATGAAGGCACAAGCCGCTGTCGCCGAGCACGCGGAGTTCAAGGGCAACGTCGCGTTCGTCGGCACGAAAGCATTCTGGCGGCCGGTCGAGGCCTCTCCCTCCGGTCAAGGCTATCACTGGAACACGAACGCCGAGACCTACTGGCTCATCGGCGAGGCGATGGGCCAAGCGATGTTGAAGCTGTTGAACGCCAGTCGGTGAAGCTAGCGGCACTTGTCGTGAAGCAACCTCGTCGCCGCCGCGTATAACTCCCCGATGCCGATGAAGACTTCTGTTCTGCTCCTGCTGCTCCCCGCCTTGCTGCTCCTCGCCCGCCCGGCGCGCGGGGCGACCGCAGACTTTCAGAAGGACATCCGCCCCTTGCTGAACGAGTTCTGCCTCAAGTGCCACTCGACCAAGGACCACAAGGGCGACCTCGACCTCGAGCGCTTCAAGTCCCTCGACGCCGTGAAGCGCGACGCGAAGGTTTGGCAGCAGGTCGAGGAGCAGCTCGAACTCGGCGAGATGCCGCCGAAGGAGAAGCCGCAGCTTTCCTCCGCGCAGAAGGCCAAGCTCGTCGCGTGGGTGCGCGGCACACTCCACGAAATTGCGCTGACCCGCGCGGGCGATCCCGGCCCCGTCGTGCTGCGCCGCCTCTCGAACGCGGAGTTCACCCACACCCTCCGCGACCTCACGGGCGTCGAGTCGCTCGACCCGGCGCGCGAGTTCCCCGTGGACGGCGCGGCGGGCGAGGGCTTCTCGAACACCGGCGCGGCGCTCGTCATGTCGCCCGCGTTGCTCACGAAGTATCTCGACGCCGCGAAGGACATCGCCGCCCACGCCGTGCTCTTGCCGGACGGCGTGCGTTTCTCGCCGCACATCTCGCAGCGCGACTGGACCGAGGAGCGGCTCACGGGCATCCGCGCGTTCTACGCGCAGTTCACGGAGAAGGGCGGCGGCTCGTCGGTCAACCTGCAAGGCATCAAGTTCGACACCAAGGACGGCGGCCTGCTGCCGCTGGAGAAGTATCTGGCAGCGACGCTCGCCGAGCGCGACGCCTTGTCCACGAAGCGCAAGTCCATCGCTGAGGTCGCCAAGGAGCGCGGCTTGAACGCCAAGTATCTCGGCACGCTCTGGACCGCGCTGAACGACTCGCAGCCCTCGCTCGTGCTCGACCTCCTCCGCGCGCAATGGCGCACCGCCAAACCCACCGATGCGCCGGCGCTCGCCGCGAGCATCGCGCAATGGCAGCGGGCCTTGTGGCGCTTCACGACGGTCGGCCACATCGGCAAGCGCAACGGCCCGAGCGCGTGGCAAGTCCCCGTGCTCCCGCTCGCTGCCGCGCAGGAAGTGCGCGTGAAGTTGCCCGCTCCAACGAGTGGCAACGAGGTCACGCTCTACCTCCTCGCGTCCGACGCAGGCGACGGCAACGAGAACGACTTCGCCGTTTGGGAGAACCCGCGCCTCGTCGCCCCGGGCCGGCCCGACCTGCGCCTGCGCGACGTGCGCGATGCGGTGCTCGCCTTTCAATCACAGCGCGAGCGCGTGGCCAGCAGCGCGGCGAAGTGCCTTGCCGCCGCTGCGGAAGCCGGCGCGTTGCCGGATAAAGCCGCCGTTGATCAACTCGCGGCGAAGCACGGTGTCGAGCCGGGGCTGTTGGTCGCGTGGCTGGATTACCTCGGCATCGGCGGCGGGCCGGTGCGCGTGGATTCGCACATGACGGTGAAGGCCGAGCGCGCGCAGAACTACGACTTCATCCAGGGCTGGACGGGCGCAGATGCCTTGAGCGTGCTGGCGAATTCGAGCGGCCAGGCCGTGCGCATCCCCGGCAACATGAAGCCGCACGGCGTCGCGATGCACCCGTCGCCGAAGCGGCGCGTGGCGGCCGGTTGGAGCAGTCCTGTCACCGCCACCGTGCGCGTCGAGGCCGTGGTGCAGCACGCGCACCCCGAGTGCGGCAACGGCGTCACGTGGTCCGTGGAACTCCGGCGCGGCAACACACGCCAGCGCCTCGCGACTGGCAACGCGCAAGGTGCGAAGGAAGTAAAAGTCGGGCCGCTGGAGAACCTCGCCGTGCAGCCGGGCGACCTGCTCTCCATCGTCATCGGCCCGCGCGACGGCAACCACTCGTGCGACATGACAGCGGTGGACTTGGACATCAAGGCCAGCGACGGCAAGCAATGGAACCTCGCGCGCGACGTCTCGCCGAACATCCTCGCCGGCAACCCGCACGCGGACCTCTTGGGCAACCCCGGCGTTTGGCATTTCTACAGCGAGGCGGACAGCGGCGGCGGCGCGGACTCGGTGATTCCCGCCGGCTCCGTGCTGGCCAAGTGGCGCGCTGCCGCCGACGCAGCGGAGAAGCGCCGCCTCGCCGACGAAGTGCAGAAGCTCTTGCAGGCAGGCGTCGCCGGCCTGGCGAAGGACGCGCCGGACGCGGTGTTGCACCGGCAACTCACCGCCCTCGGCGGCCCGCTCTTCAAGAGCCAGCTCGCGAATCCCACCAACGTTCCCGCACCGGACATCCGCAATTCGCAATTCGCAATTCGCAATTCCTTTGGTCTCGACCCCGCGCTTTTTGGCAAGCATCCCAACGGCTCCGCGCTGCCCGCAGCCAACCTTTGCGTCCGCGCGCCCTCGCTCATCGAAGTGCGACTGCCCGCGGACCTCGTCGAGGGCTGTGAGTTCGTCGCCACGGCCACCTTGCACCGCGAGACCGGCGCGGAGGGCAGCGTGCAAATGCAGGTGCTCACGACGAAGCCGACGAGCGCCTCCGGCCTCGCGGCGGGCGCGGCGAAGGAGCTCGGCGGCAAGAGCACCTGGTCCGATGGCGAGCGGCCCGTCGGGTCGGACACGCCCATTCTGGTGACCGACGGCAGCGCGGCGCGCAAACGCGTCGAGGCCGCGCTCGACCAGTTCCGCCAGCTTTTCCCCGCCGCGCTGTGCTACACGAAGATTGTGCCGGTGGACGAGGTGGTGACGCTCACGCTGTATTACCGCGAGGATGACCAGCTTCGCCGCCTGTTGCTCGACGACGCGCAGGCCGCCGAGCTGGAGCGGCTTTGGGCCGAGCTGCACTTCGTCAGCCACAGTCCGCTCAAGCTTGTGGATGCCTTCGAGCAGCTCTGGCAGTTCGCCACGCAGGACGCGGACCCGAGCGCCTTCACGCCGATGCGCGAGCCCATCAAGCAGCGCGCCGCCGTCTTCCGCACGGAACTCGTCGCCGCCGAGCCGAAGCAGTTGGAAGCGGTCGTGAACTTCGCCGAGCACGCGTGGCGTCGCCCGCTCACGAGCGCGGACCGGGACGAATTGCGCGCGCTCTACCGCAAGCTCCGTGCGCAGGAGTTGCCGCACGACAACGCGCTGCGCATGACGCTCGCCCGCGTGTTCGTCGCGCCGGGCTTCCTCTACAAGCTGGAGCAGCCCGCGCCCGGCACCGCGCAGTCGCCGGTGAGCGACACCGAGCTGGCGACGCGGCTGAGTTACTTCCTGTGGTCCTCCGCGCCGGACGCCGAGTTGGCCGCCCTGGCGGCGGCGGGCAAGTTGCGCAACCCCGACGTGCTCGCCGCGCAGATGCGGCGGATGCTCAAGGACGCGCGCGTGCGGCGGCTGGCGATTGAGTTCGGCGCGCAATGGCTGCACACGCGCGACCTCGACAAGCTCGACGAAAAGAGCGAGCGGCATTTCCCGACGTTCGCCTCGGTGCGCGGCGCGTTGAACGAGGAGCCGATCCGCTTCTTCACCGACCTCTTCCAACGCGACGGCTCGGTGCTCGCGCTGCTCGATGCAGATTACACGTTCGTCAACGCCACGCTGGCGAAACACTACGGCCTCACCGGCGTGAGCGGCGACGAATGGCGGCGCGTGGACGGCGTGCGGGCGCAGGGTCGTGGCGGCGTGCTGGGTTTCGGCGCGACGCTGGCGAAACAAAGCGGGGCCTCGCGCACCAGTCCAATTCTGCGCGGCAACTGGCTTAGTGAAACGCTGCTCGGCGAGCGCCTGCCGCGTCCGCCCCAAGGCGTGCCCGTGCTGCCCGAGGAAGTGCCTGTCGGCCTCACCGAGCGCGCGCTGACCGAGCGGCACAGCAGCGACCCGAAGTGCGCCGGCTGTCACGCGCGCATTGACCCGTTCGGCTTCGCGCTGGAGCGTTACGACGCCATCGGGCGGCTGCGCACGAAGGACGCCGCTGGTCTCGCGATTGATTCGCGCACGCGCGCGATGGACGGCACGGAACTAGATGGCATCGATGGATTGCGCAATTACCTGCTCACGAAACGGCGCGACACGTTCGAGCGGCAGTTCTGCCGGAAGCTGCTCGGTTACGCGCTTGGACGGGGCGTGCAGTTGAGCGACCAGCCGTTGCTGGACGAGATGTTGAAGCGGCTCGCGACGAACGAACACCGCGTCGTCACCGTCGTCGAAATGATTGTGCGCAGCCGGCAGTTCTGTGAGATTCGCAATCGAGACCAAGCTGCGACCGAATAACTTTCAAAACCTATGAGCACACACCACTTCAACCGCCGCGCCTTTCTGCGGGGTGTCGGCGTCTCGATGGCCCTGCCGTGGCTGGAATCCCGCACCGTCTGGGGCGACACGCCGCCCACCGGGGTCAAGCCTAGCAGCGAAGCGCCCGTGCGGTTGGGCGTGCTCTTCGCCGGCAACGGCTTTCACTCGAAGGAGTGGTGGGCCAAGGGCGAGGGCAAGAACATGGAACTGGGCAAGGTGCTCGCGCCGCTCACGGATTTCCGCGAGAAGATGCTGTTCATCCGCGGCCTCTACAACGCCGAGGCGCTCAAGGGCAACATCCACAGCTCCATGACGGGCAACCTCCTCTCCGGTGCGCCGCTGGCCTCGGGCGGCGAAATCAAGTCGGGCACGAGCGTGGACCAGTTGCTGGCGCAGCGTTACGGGCGCGGGACGAAGGTGCCCAGCCTCGTGCTCGGCTGCGAGCAGTCGAACCCGTCCGTCCACAAGAACTACTCGATGCTCTACAGTTCGCACATCTCGTGGAGTTCGCCGACGACGCCCACGCCGTTGGAGTTGTATCCGGCGCTGGCCTTCGACCAGTTGTTCAAGGACTCGGCCAGCAAGGGCGACCAGAGCGTGCTCGACGCCGTGCTGGCCGACGCGAAGGACGTGCGGCGCGGCATCAGCACGCGCGACCAGCAGAAGCTCGACGAGTATCTCGACTCCGTGCGCGAGGTGGAGCAGCGCATCGAGAACGCCGGCAAGCGCGGCGAGCTGCAAGGCTGGCGGCCCACGCTCGCCAAGCCGAACATCCCGCGGCCCGCCGAGGGCATCCCGCAGGACATCGGCGAGCACATGAAGCTCATGTGCGACATCATGGTGCTCGCGTTCCAGACCGACACCACGCGCCTCTGCACGCTCAAGCTGAACAACGACCACAGCTCACTGCGCTTCCCGAACCTCGGCGTGGACTACATGATTCACCACCTGCTCTCGCACAGCGACACGGCGGACTGGCTGAAGGTGAACCAGTTCTTCGTCCAGCAGCTCGGCTACATCGCGCGCAAGCTCGACGCCATCCAGGAAGGCCCGCGCACCGCGCTCGACAACTCGATGCTCGTCTTCTGCTCCTCCATGCTCACGGGCAACCACATTGCCAACCAGCTCCCCGTCGTCGTGCTCGGTGGGGGCGGCGGCCGCATCAAGGGCGGGCGCGTGCTCGACTACCTGGACAAGCCCGACCGGCAGTTGTGCCGCCTGCATCTCTCGCTCATGGACAAGATGGGCGTGCGCCCCGCCACCTTCGGCGACGCGAAAGCGCCGCTGCAGGAGGTGTGAACTTCGCCGCGCCGCAGCCAGGCTGCGTGTGAGTGCGGGCAGCGAGCGCTTTGACGCGCTGAATTCGGTGGGTTGCGCCCGGCACTTGGCTCCCCTACCTTCCGCGCCGCTAAACTATGGCAAATCCGAAGCAAGACTCCTCCATCCCCGTCACGGTGCTCACCGGCTTCCTGGGCGCTGGCAAGACCACGCTGCTCAAGCACTTGCTCACTCAGCCGCACGGCTACAAGTGTGCGATCATCATCAACGAATTCGGCGAGGTGGGCATTGACGGGCAGCTCGTCATCGGCGCAGACGAGGAGGTCGTGGAGCTGAACAACGGCTGCCTCTGCTGCCGCGTGCGCGGCGACCTCGTGAAGACGCTCGCCGACTTGCTCAAGCGCCAGAAGCGATTCGACTACGTGCTGGTCGAGACCACTGGCCTTGCTGATCCCAGCCCGATCGCTCACACGTTCTACCTGCCCCAGCTCAAGGAAAAGCTCCGGCTCGATGCCATCGTCACGGTCGCGGACGCACGGCACTTGGAGGGCGTGCTGGACAAGGCCCCGGAGGCCATTCCCCAAATCGCCTTCGCGGATGTGATTCTCCTGAACAAGACCGACCTCGCGACGCCCGCTGACTTGGAGCGCGTGGAGCAGCGCATCCGCCACATCAACCCGCTGGCGAAGATTCACCGCACGCAGCGCTCGCAGGTGGACATGGGCAAGATCTTCAACACGCACGCGCGGGACTTGAACTCACCCATCGAGCTGCCGCCGGAGAAGCCCGCGCACGGCGAGGCTGGCCACGACTGCGACGACCACTGCGGGCATGACCACGACCACGATCATGCGCACGCACATGCGCACGATCACGTTCACGACGAGCATTGCGATCACGAAGACCACGCGCACGATCACGCCGGCCGGCACGATGACGCGGTGCGTTCCTTCCACATCCTCGACGAGCGCCCGCTGGACTTGAAGCGGACCGAGGCGTGGCTGAACGAACTGCTGGCGAAGGGCGGCGAGAATATCTACCGCGCCAAGGGCATTCTCCACATCCAGGGCGTGCCCAAGCGCGTCATCTTCCAGAGCGTGCAGATGATGTTCGACGTGGAGCCGGAGCGCTTCTGGAACGTGGGCGAGAAGCGTGGCAACCAGCTCGTCTTCATCGGCAAGGAACTGGACGAGGCCGGCATCCGTGCGGGCTTCACGGCGTGCGTCGCGAGTTGAACCGGAATTCCGAAGTTCAGTCAGCGGACCAAGGGCACGCCGCCTACTTCTTGAAGTGCTTGTCCGCGAAGCGCAGGTATTGCTCCCAGTCATAGGCCGTCACGTCGTGCTTGCCCGTGCGGACGTGGTAGCCGATGAACTCGCCGACGGGTTGGTCCACCGACGGCCAGTCCGTGACGCCTGTGCCTTTCTTGCCGAACAGCGCGTAGACCGGCTCCGCGAGTTTGCCCGCCAGGAATTCGCCCTTCGGGTCCGCCCACTTGTCCTCCTCCGCGCTGGCGATGTAGAGCGGGCGCGGCGCGGCGAGCGCGGCGAGTTCGTGCATATCCACCGGCAGCTTCTCGGCGTGGTCGGTGTATTGCTTGTAGTTGCCGCAGAACCAGTGCGGAAAGTTCTTGTTCAGCACGGCGATGGTCTCGCCGAAGTCGCGCCGTGAGATGGACGCCCCGCCCTCGCCAGAGTTGTTCGAGATGACCATGGCGAACCGTTCGTCGGCAGCCCCGGCCCACAGCGAAGTCTTGCCCAGTCGTGAGTGCCCGATGACCGCGACGCGCTTCGCGTCGATGGACTTGTCCTTCTCCAGATAATCCAGCCCACGGCTCAGGCCCCACGCCCACGCGCCAATCGCGCCCCATGCGTCCGGCGCGAACTGCGTGCTCGCGCCGTCCTTGGACAGCGCCGCACGAAGTCCAGTTTTCCAGCCATCGGCGTGGTCCGGTTCCACGTCGCCATAGTAGTAGGTCGCCAGCGCGTAGCCCTTCGCGATGATCATCTCCACCTGCCACCGGCTCGCCTCGGAGCCGCGCGAGGTCTCGGTGGCGCGGTTGTCCACGACGGCCTTCTTGTCCTGGCTGTTGCGCATCCAACGCGGGTTCAGCGTGATGGTCGGATCGGTGTGGACGGCGTGGTTGCCGTTGAAGTTGCAGCCGAGAAACGCGGGCACCGGGCCTTTCACGCCGTTGGGCACGAAGAGCTGCAAGTCGAGACGCGGGCCGTCCTTCTTGCCCGTGAGGTAGATGGCGATTTCCTTGCGCGTGGCCTTGCCGCCGAGCGCCTGCGGGTCGGTCTTGGTGACTTCGTAAACCAAGTTCGCCGGCTTCGCGGGGCCGCGACCATAGATGTGCGTCTCGAACAGGCCCAGGACCTCCGCGCGCCGCTTCGTCTGCCACGTCTTCGCGTCCGAGACCTTCGTTCCGTCCGCGCAGATGAGCGGGTCGGGCAAGGGGAGATTGCCGACTTTGCTCTCGTCGTAGTTGGCGGTGCTGGGCCTCTGGGCAAATGAGTTGAGACTGCCGGCGAGCAGCAGGACGCTGGCGAGTGACTTGGTGAATTGCATGGCGCGCAGCGTAGCAGACCGGGTGAGGTGGCGAAGGCAAAAGTGCCGAGCTTGCGCAGCTCCGACCCTTTGCTTTTTCCCTTCGCGCCCCGCACGCGTCAACGCAAGCCTGGGAGCTGCCGTCGTGCGATGTAGAGGTCCATGCGCGCGAGGATAAAATAAGCCCAGCGCTGCTTGAGCACAGTCCAAAAAGTCTGCGAAGTTCGCCATTCCTCCGGGCCGATGCGTTTGCAGTTCGCGAGGTTGTCCGCGAAGAGTTGGCGTCCACCTTCGGCCAGGCGCTCGTTTTTCAGGCGCAGGGTCAGCTCGTAGTTGATGTGCAGGCTGCGCGTGTCGAGGTTCGCGGAGCCGACGTATGCGAGGTCGTCGATCAGGATGAGCTTCGCGTGGAGGATCTGCGGCTGATACTCATAAATCTCCACGCCCGCCGCGAGCAGCGGACGGTAGAGCCGGCGGCTGGCGAGTTGCGCCAGCGGCACGTCGGACTGGCCGGGCAGGATGATCTGCACCTGGCCGCCCCGGCGCGCCACGAGCTGCAGCGAGCGCCGGAGCTTCCACGTCGGGAGGAAATACGCCGCCATGATCTGCACGCGGCGGGCACCGCGCAGGTCGGTCCGCAGCGCGCGCTTGAGCGTGCTGAAGCCGCGCCCCGGCCCGCTCATCAGCAGGTCTCCGTCCGGGCAGGCGACGCGTGCGTGCGCGCCCGTCCGCATCACGCGCATGAAGGCGCGATGCCGCAGCTCCGCGCGCGTGAACATCTTGTCGAAGGAATCCGCCAGATGCCCGGCCAGCGGCCCGTCCACGTGCAGTCCTACGTCGCACCAGCCGCGCGTCACGCCATCACCCACGTATTCCGGCGCGTGGTTGAACCCGCCGACGAAGGCCATCTGCTCGTCGCACACCAGCAGCTTGCGGTGGTCGCGGAACAGGAACCCGCGATGCGTCTGCTTGTTGAACCAGCGGAACTCTCCCCCCGCCTTGCGCAGCGGCTCCCAGTAACCGTCCGCCAAATCCTGCGAGCCCCACGCATCCAGCACCACATACACCTTCGCGCCGCGCCGCTGCGCCCGCACCAGGGCTTCGAGAAAGCGATTGCCCGGGTCACCCGCGCTGAAGATGTAAGTCTCCAGCCGCACGGAGTGCCGCGCCGCCTCGATGGCGGCGAGCATGGCTGCGAAGGCTTCGTCCCCGTTGCGGAGCCAGTGGAACGATGTGTGGTGTGGGGCGGCGACCATGTGTTTACGAAGGGGAGGCTATCACTGCGAAGGGAGAACTGGCGAGCATGGGAACTGGGTTTTGGTTAAAGCGAGGCAATGTGGGGCTATGTGATGGCATTGACGCGCGCACGCCTAAAAACTACCTTGGTCTCAGTTCAAGCTCTTCCTCCGGTTGCAGACAAGATGTGTCCGCGACGGTGGGCGCTTGGGCGGTTGTCGCATGAGTTTGATTGCCATCCGGTGGAAACGCGCGGCGGGGTTGCTCCTCGTCGGCCTCGCGCTCGCGCTCGGCGCGCGCGCGGAGCAGGTGCTCATCAGCAAGATCATGTATCACCCGCCCGGCGAGCAGCCGGAATACGTCGAGATTTTCAACAACACCGCCAACGCCATTGACATCGCGGACTGGCGGCTCAAGGGCGGCATCGAGTTCCGCTTCGCCGCCTTTCTCCCCGCCGACGGCATGGCGTCATGGATGAAGCCCTTCGAGCGCATCGTCATCTCGATGGCGGATGCCCGGACCACACGCGCCGCTTACAAGATCAATGCGAACGTCCGCGTGCTCGGCCCGTGGGTGGGCCGGCTGAACAAGCAGGGCGACCGCCTCAAGCTCCTCGATAAAAACGGCCTCACCATGTCCACGGTGAAGTATATGGACCGCTCCCCGTGGCCGGCGGTCGCGAACGGCGGCGGCCACGCGCTGGTGCTGAAGAATCCCGACCGCAAGGTGGACGACTGGCGCAACTGGACCGTCAGCTCCAAGCCCGGTGGCGGCCCCGGCACGGAGTCCGGCGCGGCGAACGAGGTGCCTGTGGGCAACCCCGAACTCGTCAGCCAGTCGGGCGAAAGCATCGTGGTGGATTACGACGCGCAGTGGGCGGTGATCGAGGGCGTGGACCTGTCGCTGACGAAGTGGAAGGAGCTGGCTTTCCCTACACCCAACTGGCGGCGCGGGCCCGGCCTGGTCGGATTTGGCACGACGAAGGTGCCGCCGCCGGGCATCCGCTCCGCCGCGCGGGCGGGCTTCGTCACTTACTATCTGCGGCACGTGTTCATCTACAACGGGCCACCGGGCGGGGCGCTCTCCGTGGACGCCATCGTGGACGACGGCGCGGTGTTCTACATGAACAACCAGGAAATCGGGCGGGTGGGCATGCCCGGCGGCGCAGTCCGCGCGAACACGCCGGCCAACCGCAACGTCGGGGACGCCACCGAGGAGAAAGCCATCTTCACCCCGAACCCCGCTGCCCTGGTGCGCGGCACCAACATCCTCGCCATCGAGGTCCACCAGTTCCCCGGGGCCAATCCCGACCTCGCGTTCGGCATGAGGTTGAAGGTCCGCTCGGCGGGCGCGGCGGTCGCGCGCTCCGTGCTCATCAACGAAGTCTTCCCGGGCGAAGCGGGCGTCAACTTCATCGAATTCTACAACTCCGGCTCCTTCCCCGTGGACTTGAAAGGCTACTACCTGCTGCCCGGCCCGCCCGCCTCACTGTCTCCGCAAGTGCGCCGCTTTCAGATCCCGCAGAACCTCGTCATCCGCCCCAAGAGCTACGGCGTGTTGGACATGATGCCGGCGGGTGTGTGGCCCAGGCAGCCGGTCGTCGCCTACCTCGTCGCGCCGGACGGGCAGACCGTGCTGCACGCGATTAACGCCGTGGTGCCCACGGACGGCCGCTCGCTGGGCCAGCGGCCCGACGGCAGCGGGCAGTGGTTCCACCTCGCGCAGCCGACGCCCGACGCGGCGAACGCGAAGCTGTCTGGCCTCGTCGGCTCGCTCAAGCTCAACGAAGTCCACATGGGCAAGAACGGCTTGGTTGACTGGGTGGAGGTTTACAACGCCGGCACGAACCGCGTCTCCCTCGGCGGCCACTTCCTTTCGAGCAAGTCCGGCTTCGCTAACAAAGTCACCCTCGTTGGCGAGCTCCCGCCCAAAGGCGTCAAGACCTTCGAGGTCTCCTTCCCCGCCGTCGCCGGGGATGTGACGGTCTTCCTCGTGGGGGCGGAGAACATCGTCATGGATGCGCATGTCTTCCACCTCTCCAAGCACGGCGAGTTCTTCTCCGCGTTCCCCGACGGCACCGGCGAGTTCTTCGTGGACACGAAGTCCTCGCGCGACAAGACCAACGCGCCCGCCCGCAACACCGACATCGTGATCAACGAGATCATGTATAAGCCGCCCGACACGCAGGGGAAGGGCGAGTATGTGGAGCTCTTCAACCGCGGCAAGCAGACGGTGAACTTGAACGAATGGGTGCTCACCGGCGGCATCGACTTCATCTTCCCCCCGAACACCAAGCTCAAGGCCGGCGACTACCTCGTCATCGCCGCCGACGCGGGGCTGCTCCGCTCCTTCCACGGGGCCATCAACGTGCTGGGCAACTTCACCGGCAAGCTGAGCAACGACGGCGACCACCTCCGCCTCCTCGACGCCAAGGGGAACCTCGTGGACGAGGTGGATTACGAGACCGGCGGCGACTGGCCGGAGCTGGCCGCCGGCCGCGGCAGCAGCCTCGAGCTGCTGCACACGGACATGGACAACCGCCTCTCCTCCGCCTGGGCCGCGAGTGATGAGTCCAACAAATCCAAGCCGCGCACCTACACGCACAAGGCCACCTACACCGAGCAGCTCATGCTGGGCGACCCCAGCGACTTCCGCGAATTGCACTTCTACCTGAACGCCAGCGGCCACTCCATCCTCTCCGACGTGGAGCTGCGTAAGGACGGCACCGGCCCCAACGTCCTCACCAACGCGAACAAGTCCTCCATGACCGGCAAGAGCGACACCGGCTGGCTCTGGCAGGGCAACCACTGGGCCAGCAAGCTCGACGGCAACCTGCTCCACATCATCAGCGAAGGCCACGGCGACAACCGCGTGAACCGTGTGGAGATCGACACCCCCATGCTCACGAAGAGCAACGCGTATGAGCTGAAGTTCACCGCGCGCTGGGTCCACGGCTCCCACCTCCTCGTCGCCCACACGTGGGACTGGAGCGTCGCCAAGGTCTTCCAGCTCGACGTCCCCTCGAACCTCGGCACCCCCGGCAAGAAGAACTCCCGCGCCCTCCCGACCCCCGCCGCCCAGGCCGAGAACCTCACCCACTACCCCGCCGTCCCGCGCACCACGGACACGGTCAAGGTCACCGTCCGCGTCTCCTCCGCCACGCCCGGCGCGAGCGCGACGCTCTACCACCGCGTGCCCGATGCCAACGGCAAGGTCCCGTGGCAGAGCAAGCCCATGTTCGACACCGCCACCGGCGGAGACGACGTCGCCGGGGACGGCGTCTTCAGCGCCCTGCTGCCGGAATACAAAGCCGACAAGCAGATCGTGGAATTCTACGTGGAGGCGCGCGCCGCCGGAGGCGCCCGCACCATCCTGCCACGCCAGGGACCCGACCTGCCCGCCCTCTACATCATCGACAACCAGAATGTCCCCCGCGACCTGCGCACCCAGCGCTTCGTCATGTCTCCCTTCGACACGGACGCCCTCACGCAGGGCAACACCAACAAGCACCTCTTCCGCTTCCCGCGCCTCTCGAACCGCTACTACAACATGACCTTCATCTCCAACGAGAAGGACATTTACTACAACTGCCGCGTGCACCCCGCCGGCAGCTCTTTCACCCGCGACCTCACGCTCAACCGCGCCAAGTGGAAGATCCCCCCCGACCGCGCCTTCCGCGACCACACCAAGCTCAGTTGGGACAACAACTCCCTCAACACCCGCCTCGCCCGCTGGATGCTCTACCAACTCGGCCACCCCGTGAACGAGTCCGAGATGGTGCGCCACCTCATCAACGGCGGCCCCGTCAACATGTTCGAGGACGTCGAGCCCATCGGGAACGACTTCCTCAACCGCATCTTCAAGGACGGCACGCAAGGCGAACTCTATCGCACCACCTACATGTTCTTCTACAAGGACAGCGGGGAGGGAGCGAACATGCGCAACAGCACCTTCTCCCTCAACTACGGCGACAACCCCCTCAACTACAAGATTGTCTGGTCCAAGCGCACGCGCGAGGCCGAAGACGACTACACCGCCCTCATGGCCATGCTGCGCACGATGGGCGGCACCAGCTACACCGAGGCCGACGTGCGCCGGCACCTCGACCTCGAGATGACCTTCAAGAACTGGGCCCTGCGCGGCTACGCCAAGGACTCGGACACCTTCAGCATGGGCACCAGCCACAACTGCTTCTTCTACCGCAAGCCCACCGACGGGAAGTTTATGTGCTTCCTCTGGGACGCCGACTTCGCCTTCGGCGGCTTCGACCCCAAAAAGCAGGAAGGCTACTGGGGCGGCAACGTGCAGGGGCTCATGGACAAGCCGTATGCGCGCCGCCTCTTCTACTACTACATCGTCGAGCTGCTGGAGAACTACACCAAGAACTCCCCCAAGGTGAACGCCTACCTCCGGGCAGAAGAAGAGGCCAGTAATGCCTACACCGTCAACGCGCCCCCCTTCCTCAGCTTCTTCGCTGCGCGCGAGCCCCACGCCCTCGCGCAGATGGGCGACAAGTATAAGCTCGAATTCAAGCTCACCACGAACAACGGCCAGCCCCTCACGACCGACGCCGTCTCCCTCACGCTCGAAGGCCAAGCCCCCTTCGGCATCTACACCGTGGTGATTGACGGCCAGCCCCGCGCGAAGCTCGAATGGCTGGACGACACGAAGTGGCGGCTGAACAACGTGGGCCTCAGCCCCGGCGTGAACGAACTCGTCGTGCGCGGAGTGGACCAATGGGGCAACACCAAGCGCGAGAGCAAGCTCACCGTCACCAAGCCCGGCCCCCCCGCGAAGCCCGCCGCCAAGTAAGCGCCCCCCGCCGGGCCGCCGCGACGTCCCGCCCTGCCGCCTCCTCTCCCCCGCCGCCCGCCAGAGGAGGCAAGCGTGCTGGGAGAGGGGAGCGCCCGGTTCCCCTGAGACAACCAGCCCCTCGCCTTTTCCCTTCCTCGGAGGAGGGGAGAAGGTGGCCGCAGGCCGGATGAGGGGAGCGGCCACTTGCGCCAACCCGGAAACCCCTCACCCCAAC
>Ga0208960_1000784_pt1 | contig 17405 bp, 9 predicted proteins | sample GreLakmeON33MSRF_FD_187703 | JGI IMG/M metagenome (GOLD analysis project Ga0208960, IMG submission 187703) | Freshwater lentic microbial communities from great Laurentian Lakes, MI, USA - Great Lakes metaG ON33MSRF (SPAdes) | ecosystem: Environmental > Aquatic > Freshwater > Lake | place: Great...
CTCACGTTCGCTCCACTCACGCTCGTTGCTGCTGACAACCTCCCGCCCGTGGGAATGCCCCGACTGGCTCGCACAAACCTCCTCGTTTATCGCGACGTCGTCGGCAGCGTCCAGCCGGTGAAGTCGCCGAAGGACTGGCTGCATCGTCGCGCGGAGATCGTGCGCGGCATGGAGCGCGTGATGGGCGTGCTGCCCGGAGCCGAGAAGCGTTGCGCGCTGGACGTGAAGGTGGAGGAGGAAACGGACTGCGGCAGCTACGTGCGCCGGCTCATCACTTATCAAAGCGAGCCGGGCGGGCGCGTGCCGGCCTATCTGCTCATCCCGAAGGACGCCTTGAGCGGGAAGCGGAAAGCCCCCGGCATCCTCTGCCCGCACCCGACCGACAACACCATCGGCCACAAAGTCGTCGTGGGCCTCGGCGGGAAGGCGAACCGCCAATACGCTGCCGAGTTGGCGGAACGCGGCTTCGTCACGCTCGCAACTGCGTATCCGCTGCTGGCTAATTACCAGCCCGACCTCAAGGCGCTCGGTTGGGAGAGCGGCACGCTCAAGGCCGTGTGGGACAACCTGCGCGGACTCGACTTGCTGGAGTCGCTGCCTTTCGTGAACGCCAAGGCGGGCTTTGGCACGATTGGCCACTCGCTGGGCGGGCACAATTCGATTTATACCGCCGTCTTCGACCAGCGCATCAAGGTCATCGTCTCCAGTTGCGGCCTCGATTCCTATCTCGACTACTACGGCGGCAATCCGAAGGTGTGGGAGCCGGAGAAGGGTTGGTGCCAGACCCGCTACATGCTCAAGCTCGCCAACTACCGGGGCCGCTTGGAGGAAATCCCCTTCGACTTCCACGAGCTGGTCGCCGCGCTCGCGCCGCGCGTGTGCTTCATCAACGCGCCGCTGAAGGACTCGAACTTCAAGTGGGACAGTGTGGATCGCATAGCCGCCGCCGCCGCGCAGATTTACAAGCTGCACGGCAAGTCCGCGCACCTGCTCGTCGAGCATCCCGACTGCGACCACGACTTCCCCGACGCGATGCGTGAGAAGGCCTACAAGCTGTTTGAGACACACCTGCGCGCGCCGTAGCAAGTAGCCACCGAGGTGAGGAGGCGGATGTCCGGGCTACGCTTGGCGCAGGAAGCGCATCCACGAGTCGCCGTGCTTCATCACCTTGCGTTCCTCCCAGACCGCCGGCACTTCCAGCGTGTCGCGCTTCGCGTGGCCGAGGATGAAGAGGCCGCCGGGCGCCAGCAGCTTCGGCACGTCCATGTCATCGAGCAGGCGCTGGGCGAAGGACTCGGAGCGCTTGCCGACGTTCTTCTCGCCGTAGGGCGGGTCGGCCAGAATGAGGTCGAAGGTGACGCCGTTGGCGACGAGTTGCGGCATCGCGACGAACACGTCCTGCACGCGCAGGTGAAACTTCTCCCGAGGCAGTTTGGCATCAATGACGTTCTGCTCGATGAACCGCGCGTGTCGCGAAGACAGCTCCACGCACACCGCGTCCGCCGCGCCGCGACTCAGGCATTCGAGGCTCAACGCGCCCGTGCCGCCGAAGAGCTCCAGCACGCGCGCGTCCAGCACCCGCTCGCCGAGGCTGTTGAAGACCGCCTGCCGCACGAGGTCGGGCGTGGGCCGCACGTCGAGGCCCTTGGGGGCTTTGAGAAGTCGGTTCGCGGCGGTGCCGCTGATGATGCGCATGGGCGCAGCGTGCCGCAGGGACGGCGGGAAGTCAGGAACGATTGCGGAAGGCGCTCCGCCGTATCTCAACGCACGGTAAGCCGGCGAAGTTCACTCACATCCGCGCCACGCAGCAGGAATTCCCCGGCGTTGCGCTCACGACCGCCGATGCCGTCGGCGCGCAGTTCGAGTTGATTTGCCAGCAGACGCGAGCCGTCGGCGCTGTGGATCTCAAACTCCGCACCGGCTTGGGCCACATCGCGGATGTGCACGGCGAGCACGGAGCCTTCGGCGGAGTAGCTGCGAATGCCGAAGAGCACGGAGCTGATGCGCAGGCGGCCCGGTTCGCCCGCGAGGAGTTCGCCGTCCACGAAGTCACCGTTCGCCAGCAGCGCGCCGGGGCGCTCGGGGCGGAGGCGCGTGACTTGCGTCTCCGCGCGCGGCTCCAGCAGCAGGCGGCTCACGTTCACCAGCGACACGTTCCACTCGCGGCCCAGCGCTTGCCAGCGCACGACGGAGCCGTCGGTGCCGAGAAACTTGCCGGACAGAATACCGCCGCCGCGCAGGCGCAACTGCGGCAGCGGCACCGGCGGCGTGCCCGCGTGCTGCAAGTCCACACCGCTGAAGGCCACCGAGACAGGGACGCCTTTCTTCAAGCCCGCCACCAGCAGGCCGAAGTGCGCCGCTTCGGCGAGCGGGAGCAACTCGTTGCCAACCATCCGCCACGCCTTGCCGTCCTCGCTCGTGAACGCGGTGACTTGCTGCGCGCATCGTTCCAGTCGTAGCCAGATGCCCTGTGACGCCATCGTGAAACTCTTCGAGGTCTCCTTGCCAGTGGCGGTGCGCCAGCGCGTGAGGCCGGTCTTGCTGCCCCCGGAGAGGAGGAGGCAGGCCGGACCGCTGCCATCGAACCGCGCGAGCACGGCGAGGCCGGCGACCTTGAACTTTTCCTGGAGCCGCGAGGAAACCTGCGGCGGCACGAACGCGGTCAACTGCGCCGTGTCGCCCACGGACTGCTGCACGAAGAAATGGCCGTCGTCCACCTGGTAGGCCGTCGCCGCGCCGGTGACGTGAAAGACGCCATTCGAATGGGTGAAGTGCCCCTCCGCCGGGACCGGGCCGACGCTCTGGGCGGTCCAGGTGGCGGGTTGGGTAGTGGCGATGGCACGGTCGAATGCGACGTTGCGCACGTTCGCCAGCGGCACGCGCTCGGTTGCCCCACCGGCGCGCGTGATGACGAAGGTGCCTGACTCGACGGAGATTTTTCCGGTGAAGGATTTGCCATCCAGCGTGGCGAGCGTGTCGGCGTGGGCTGTGAGCGAGACGGATAGAAAAGCCAGCCAGCCGCGGGCAGAAACTAACCTGATAAGACAGTTCACTTGAACTGCGCGCGGGCGCGCTTATCGAGGGTGGCCTTGGCGTCGTTCAGGAGCTTCTCGCTGGTCAGCTTCTTCTCGGCGGACTGCGCGACCAAAGTCTCCGCGCTCTGCACGGTGCGCTTGCGCAAGGCCACGTCGAGGTTCGCCCGACCCAGCAAGCTCTCGGCGCTGGTCTGCTGGAGCTTCAACTGGTTCCGCTCCGCCGCGAACTTCAGAATGATGTTCCAGAGGTCGGTGTTCTCCTTGTCCAAGTTCTTCCGCACCGTGTCCAACTCCGTCACCTTCGCGCCCAACTCAGTGAGCTGCTTGTCCTTGCTGGCCTTGGTCTCGGCGAGTTTTGCGTCGGCCTGTTTCAACTGCTCCTCCGCCTTGAGGCGCGCGTCCTTCATGTCGCGCTCGGTCTTCTCGAAGGCGGTTTGGACGACCTTCGCGGCGGTGGACTTGACGGCGAACTCCGCCGTCAACCGGTCTAGCTCGCGCTTCTTGGCGAGGTCATCGGCTTGAAGCCTGTCGCGCTTCAGGCGGACTTCCTCGGCGGTGCGGGTCTTGGTCGCAAGGTCGGCGTTCGCCTTGTCGGCGGCCAATTTGTTATCCGTGCCCGTCTTCAGCGCGCTCACCAGCTCGGTCGCGGCCTTGTCGGCAGCGGCTTTGGTCTGAGTCCAAACGGCCTCGGCGGTGGCTTTTTCCGTGACGGCTTTGGCGGCGAGCTTGTCCGCGTGGGTCCGGGCATCAGTGGCGGCTTTCGCTTTGCTGGCCGACTCGACCGTGGCCTTGTCGGCGACCAGCTTGCTATCCGTGGCTGTCTTCACCGCGCTCGCCAGTTCGGCGGCGGCCTTGTCAGCGGCGGCTTTGGCCTGAGTCCACGCGGCCTCGGCGGGGGCTTTTTCCGTGGCGGATTTGGCGGCGAGCTTGTCCGCGCTGGCCCGGGCCTCGACGACCGCTTTGGCTTTACTGGCGGAATCGGTGGTGGCTTTGTCAATGGCCAGTTTGCTGTCCGTGGCCTTTTTCAGCGCGCTCGCCAGCTCAGTCGCGGCCTTGTCCGCGGCGGCTTTGGCTAGGGTCCACGCAGTTTCGGCAGCGACTTTTTCAGCAACAGCTTTGGCGACTAGTTTGTCCGCGTTGCTCCGAGCGTCAGCGGTGGCTTTCGCTCGGGTGGCTGACTCGATGGTGGCCTTGTCGGCGACCAGTTTGTGGTCCGTGCCCTTCTTCTGCGCGCTCGCCATCTCGGCGGCGAGCTTGTCAGTCAATTGCTTCGCCGCATCGCGCTCGATGACGGCCTTCGCCAATTCCGTCTGCGCGGCTTTCCAACTAACGTCCGCCTTCGCGCGGGCGGCCTCGCTCTGGTCGGCCGCGAGCGCGGCCGCCTTGCGGCTAGCGTCGGCGTTCTTGGTGCGGTTGGTCTCCTCTAGCTTCGCGATGACCAACCGGTTGCGGGCACCCGCGAGGGCCGCTTCCGCCGCCGACATCTCGGCGTTCAGCTTGGCGTGGGTTTTGTCGCGGTTCACCGTGGCCGCGAGAAACTCCTGCGCACGCTGCGCATACACGGCCTTCTGCTTGTCGTGCTGCGCCTTGAGCTTGTCAGTCTCGGCGTTCTTGGCGTCGTGAACTTCCGTCGCCTTCTTCGCGGCGAGGCGGAACTCCTCGGTCTTGGTCTCGGCGTCCTTGAGTTCGGCGCGGGCTTTGGCGAGCGCCTCCTGCTGCTCGGCCAGCTTGGCGAGGGTGGCCTTGAGCACGCGGTCGGCCTCGGTGGCGGCGTCGAGTTCGCTGCGGACCTTGCGCTCCTCCTCGGCGTCCATGCGGGCGCGCTTGTCGTTCTCGGCGAAGACCAGGTTGCGCACGCCATCGGCCTTGGCCTTCCACTCTCGGTCGGCGGCGGCGTCCATCTTCATGGCCTCGGCGTGGACGGAGGTCGGGCCAAGGTGCAGCGAGGTGGAGAAGAGATTCGTGCCGCTGCCCTGCCGCAACTCGGTCAACTCCTGCGCCGGCACGCGGTAGCCGCGCAACGTGGCGTCGTCCATCGTCAAGCCCTCGGCGGTCATCTGAAACTTCTTCACGAGCAACACCGAGCCGTCGCTGGCGCGGATGCGGAAGGTCGGCGTGCCGGGCGCGGGGTCGCGCAGGATGACGGCGACGACTTCGTAGGTGGCGTCGAAGAACTTCAGGCCGAACAGGACGGAACTCATCTTCACGCGGCCCCGTTCGTAGCCCTTGAACTCGCCGTCCACGAAGTCGCCGTTCACCAGCAGGATGCCGGCGCGGCCCGGCTCGATTTTCGCGGCGCGCTGGGCGGAGAGGTTTTGGAAGATGATGCGCGCGGCGTTGACGGTGGAGAGCGAGAAGTCCTTTTGCGCGCCGCCGAATTGCAGCGCGGTATCGTCCGCCGAGACGAGCGGCGCGGCGAGGAAGGAGCCGTCCCACGTCACGACGCCGCGGTCGAGTCCGAGGCGGCGCTCGCCGGGGACGGGCGCGCTGGGGGCGTTCGGCGGGTAGAGGCGGCTGGCGGGGATGATGCCGAGCGGCGTGGAGGGACTGCTCCACTTGAGCTTCGCCATCGCGGGCGGCTTCGCGGAAAAATACTCGATGGTGAGCGGGTAGAACTGCCCGGCGTTCAGTGTGGTGGGCAGGCTCACGAGCGTGGTCGCCTGCTGCCGCCACTCGTCCATGATTTGCCGGTCGCCGAGCCACACGCGCACGCCGTCGTCGGCTTCGAGGTGGAAGGTGTAGTTCTCCGTGTGCTGGGCCTGGACCTGGCCGGTCCAGCGCACGGAGAAGTTTTCCGTCGGCACGCCGGGCGCGGCGGGCTTGTCGGCCCAGTCGAAATTCACCTGCGCGTCGAGGCGCTTGAGCAGTTCGCCGGTGCAGTCGGCACGGGAGAAGTAAGTGCCAAGCAGGCCGTGCTGCGGCTTGCGTGCGCCCGACTCGGCAGGGCGCGAGGGCGTGAGCACGTCGGCGGGGATGGGGACTTTGCGCTGCGACGCGCTGCTCCAGAGGAGGCGCATCTTCGCCTCTTTGCTCGTGCTGAAGTGTTCGAGGCGGAGGTCGTAGCGCTGCCCGGCGGTGAGCGGGACGACGGTGCTGTAGAACTCGCCGGGCGGGTCGCGCCATTGGTCGAGGATGAGCTGGCCGTCGAGCCACAGGCGCGCGCCGCCGCCGGCCTCGACGTGGAAGGTGTAGCTCTCGGTGAACTGCGCGGCGACCTGGCCGCTCCACCGGACGCTGAACGACTGTGCGGGCAGCTCGGCCACCGGCGCGTTCTCGCCCCAGTTGAAATCCAACTGTGGGTCAACGCGCGTGAGGGCGCTGCTGCTGTCGAGTTCCGTGCGGCGGTAGTAAGCGGCGAGCAAGCCCTGCGTGGGCGCGGGGACGCCGGGCTTCGTGCCGATGGCGGCGTGAAGCTGGCTGCGCGGGATGAGGCTCTTCGGAATGCCGGGGCCGGTCCACGAAAGGCGCAGGCGGGCGGGGCCGAGGTTGTCGTAGTATTCGAGGCGGAGGTCGTAGCGCTGGCCGGCGGTCAGGTCGAGGTCGCCGGAGATTTCTGCGCTGTCAGCCACGCGCCAGGCGTCGCAGATAAGTTTGTCGCCGAGCCAGAGGCGCGCGCCGTCGTCGGCGTCGAGATGGAAGGTGAACTTGCCGGAGACGGGCGCTTCGAGCTGTCCGGCCCAGCGCGCGCTGAAGTAATCCTTCTGCACGCCGGCAATCGGCTCGCCCATTTCCCAGTCGAAGTTGACCGTCTCGTCGAGGCGATGGACCGCCCGCCCGCTCAAGTCCACGCGCTCGTAGTAGGTGCCGAGCAGGCCGTTGCCCCGGCCCTTCATCAACGCGGCGACCTCGGGTGGGAGGGTGCTGGTGGTGCCGCTGGTGAAGGTGGCTTGGTCGAGATTGGCGAGGAGGAACTTCTGCTGCGCGCCGTTGGCGAGGGTGATTTTGACCCCGGCGGGCGCGTCGAGTTGGACGGTGCCTTCGAGGAACTTGCCATCGCGGGTGCGGAGGGAACCGGCCGTTGCGCTGGCTAATGAAGCGAACGCCAGAAGGAAGACCGCGAACTTCGTTTGCATTGCCAAATCCTACCGCTGATAGAGCGGGATGTAATGATACGGCATCGCCAGAATCATCGTGTAAACCGCCGTGCAGAAGGTCGGGCCGACGCCGCCGCGACCGCGCGCTTCCCAGTAGGCTACGTCGCCCTGCTTCACGACTTGCGCGAGGAGGATGTCCTTCATCTTGGGATACCACTTCTGCCATGTCTCGCCGCCGACCATGTATTGCGCGGAGGCGGCGTAGAAGTTGCCGTAGGTGAACCACTCGTGGTCCTCGCGGAGGTTGTCGAAGAGGTAGGTGGAGCCTTTCTTCACCATCGGGTCTTCGTAGAGGCCGCAGACTTGCAGGGAGTAAATCGCCGCCGCCGTGCGCGCGAAGCCCGGGTCACGCTGCGGCTGGTAGCAGAAGCCGCCGGTGCGCTCGTCCTGGCAGCGCTTCACGTAGGCGACCGCCTCGTCAATGGTGCGCTGGGGCACTTCGAGGCCGCCGTTCTTCGCCGCGCGGATGGCGACGAGCGCCAGCACGGTCACGGAGATGTCGGCGTCCTTGGCGATGGGCCGATAGCGCCAGCCGCCTTCGTGGCCGGCCTCGGTGGCTTGCGCGCTGATGATGACCTTCACGGCCTTGTCGAGCTTGGCCCGCATGGTCGGGGACTTGGTCTGGCCATAGAGCTCGGCGAGCGCGATGGTGGCGATGCCGTGGGAATACATGTATTGGCCGTCGCTCCTCATGTTGTAGAGGCCGTCGGGGCCGATGGAGTCGAGGAGGTAGTTCATCCCGGCGGTGACGTGCTTGCCGTATTCGCCCTCGCCGGGGAGGTGGCCGGCGGCTTGGAAGGCCATGAGGGTGTAGCCGGTCATCGCGACCTGACGTTTGGTTTCCTCGCCGCTGAAACCCCACGCGCCGGAGGGCTGCTGCTTCGAAGCGAGATACTTGAGGCCGCCCTTGATGACCGCCTCGGTTTTGGCGTCCACGACGACGGTGTCCTTGGGACGCGTGGGGGAGCCGGCGGCAGCGGCGGCGAAGGCGGCTTGCGTCAGTGCGCTGAGGCAGAGGGCGGCGAGCGCGGATTGGAGGAGTTGTTTCACGGTAATTTTAGTCGTAGCAGCCGACGCTGGGAATGGACGGCAAGTTCAGGGAAAGACGGCGTGGAGCCTTGCTCCCTGTGTCGGCCCGCCAAGTCAGTGCTTCCAGGCTGACTCCTGAGTTTTCGGAACCGCTCAAGCGGGGTGTTTTCAATTGAAAGTCAGGCTGGAAGCGCTGACCTGCTTCACAAGTCCAACGGCCCGGCCAGTTTCTCCCCATCCATCTGGTAGATGCCGACGAGGTAGCCGTTCTCGCGGATTTCGCCGACGTGCAGCTTGCCGTAAAGCGTCACGGCCTGGTCCATGATGGGCTTCACGCCCTTGCCGGTCATCTTCACGCTCACCCACTCGTTGATTTTCGGGACGGTGCCGTAGCAGCACATGGACTGGTCGCGCATCACGAGCAACTCGGTGATGAGGCCGCCCTCGACCTTCAACGGGAGCATGAAGCCCTTGAGCGCCACGCGCTGTTTGTCGAAGGCCTTCACGTTGGCGGGAATCTGGTCCTTGGGCGGCGCGACGGGTTTGGCGGGGGCGTTCGTGCCGGCCGGAGCGTCGTCGGGCACGTCGTAGTTGAAGGCCGCGAGTCGCTCGAAGCCCACGATGAGGAACTCGCCGTCCTTCTGCACAGGGCCGAGGGCGGGAGCGTTGGTTCCGGCGATCGCGATGGCGGGCGCGGCGTTGGTCGGCGCGGCGGGGGCCAGTTTTTGGATGGGCGCACCGCGCACTTCCTTCTTCGCTGCCTTGGGCGCATCGGCGGCGGTGGCGAGGAGGCAGCCGATAATGGCGAGGGCGGCGAAGGAAGCGGCGAGTTTTGCGTTCATGGTCGGCTCACTTCTTGACGGCTTCCGGCGCGCTGCCCTTCGGAAAGTTAAATTTGAGGGCGGTGTAGTCCTTGCCCTTGATGGACACGCTCTTCAAAATCGCATCGAAGCTTTTCGCCGTCTTGAGCCAGTCCGCCTGCACCTCGAACTGCGAGGTGTCGCCGGCCTTCTCGCCGGTCGCGGCGTTGGCAACGGCCTTGAGCGTGAGCATTTCGGCCTTGCCTCCGACGGTTGCGGCCAGCTCTAGCGACTCCTGCGTGATGCGCTGGAAGCCGCTCATGTGTGCCTTGAGCACGTAGCAGGTGAGCTTGCCTGCCGTTGCATCGAGCACGAACTCCAGATGCGCCTCCTCCTCGCCGAGGTCAATCGCCGTCCCGCCGTGCGGCGGTTCGTGGTGGTGGCCACCGCCGTGGCTGTGGCTGTGCGAGGAGGAACTGCTGGGCTTGCAGCCAGTGAAGGTGGCGAGCGACAGGACGGCGAAGAGGGTGAACAAAGTTTTCATCATAATTCAACGGTCAGAGACAACGCCCAATCTTATCGCACAAGCACGGCAACATGCCAACCATCACCGCAACTTTTTGGAGGAACACTTTCTGGTTGCCGTCGCGCGCTTGCAGTAGCGAAGTTTTCGTCAATACTCTCGAACGTGTCAGCTCGTCGCGCAGTCGAAACGCAGATGTTTTCCAAAAGTCACGCCCCGCCCCATCGCCTGACACTCCGGCTGCTCGTCGGATATCTGGCGTTGTTGGCCGCCCTCGCGCCACGCGCGGCCCAACCAGACGACGCCGACCAGGTCTTCTTCCGCGAGGGCAAAATCCCCAAGCTGCGCATCGAGATTTCTCCTGCCGAACTCGCGAAGCTCAACAAGGACAACCGTTCCTTCGTCCGCTGCACCGTCCGCGAAGGCGATGACTTCATCTACAGCGAGGTCGGCGTCCACCTCAAGGGCGCGGCGGGCAGCTTCCGTCCGGTGAATGACCGCCCGGCGCTTACGCTCAACTTCGACAAATACCGCGAGAAGCAGAAATTCCACGGCCTCGACAAGCTGCACCTCAACAACTCCGTGCAGGACGGCGGCTACCTCAACGAACATCTGGCCTCCGTCATCTTCAATGCCGGCGGCGTCCCCGCGCCTCGCATCTCGCACGCGCGTGTCTGGCTCAACGGGCGCGACCTCGGCTTCTACGTCCTCAAGGAGGGCTTTGACTCGCAGTTTCTCGTCAATCACTTCGGCAGCAAGGCTGGCAATTTCTACGACGGCGGCTTCTGCGCGGACGTGGACCAACGCAAAGACCGCAAGCTCGGCCGGGGCACCAACGACCAGGCGGACTTGAAGGCGCTGGTCACCGCCTCGCGCGAACCGGACCTCGCCAAGCGCGCCAAGCAGCTCGACGAGGCGCTTGCGATTGACCAGTTCCTCTCGCTCGTCGCGATGGAGATGATGACCGCGCACTGGGATGGCTACGCGCGCAACCGCAACAACTACCGCCTCTACAACCATCCGGCGGTGAACAAAATCGTCTTCCTCGCCTCCGGCATGGACCAGCTCTTTGGCGATCCGAACTTCCCCGTCTTCGACAGCATGGGCGGCCTCGTCACCAGCGGCCTCTGGCAGATCCCTCAAACCAAGCTTCAATACCGGGATCGCGTGACCTACCTGCTGACCAACGTCTTCACCGCCGAGTTCCTCACCAACGAAATCGCAAGAGTCCACGCCCGCGTCCGCCCCGCGCTGGCCGAGATGAACGAAGGCGCGGCGAAGAACTTCGACAACTCCACGCGCGACATGAACAACCGCGTGCTGGCGCGCATCGCGGGCATTCAGAAGCAGGTTGGCATCCAGCCGATGAAGCCGCTCAAGCCCGCTGCCGACGGCTCCTTCAAGCTCTCCAAGTGGGAGGCGCAGGCCGACGCCGGTGAGCCGAAGATGGCCGACGCCTCCGATTACGCGGGCGTCAAGGCGCTCGAAATCAATCTTGAGAAACCCGACCGTGTCGTCGCCTCCTGGCGGTCGCGGGTGCTGCTGGACGCGGGCAAATACCGCTTCGAGGGCAAGGTCGCCACCAAGGGCGTCGTGCCGCTGAAGGAGCCGACGGGCGAGGGTGCGGGACTACGCGTCTCCGGCTCCTCGCGCCCGAATCAACTCAGCGGCGACAGCGACTGGAAGAAAATCAGCTTCGAGTTCGATGTGCCCGCCCCCGACACCGAGGTCACCCTCGTCTGCGAACTCCGCGCCGAGAAGGGCCGCGCGTGGTTCGACCTCGGCTCCCTGCAACTGGTGCGGCAGAACTGAGGGCCGGGAGTGAAGAGTGGAAGAGTGGAAGGGTGAACTGTGCGTAGTCCCCGAGCATGTCGGAGCAAAGACTCTTCAACCCTTCGGCTCTCCCCTCCCTACCTCTTCGGATTCATCAGCGCCTTCTTCTTCTCCTCGGACAATGGCGCTTGCTGAATCCACGCCCGCGCCGCCCGCTCATCCACGTTCATCCAGTTCCGCGCGACGTTTTCGAGCTGGTAGGTGTTGCGGCTCTCCCGGCCCGGCTGGGCGGGGGCCGACGCGTAGAGTTCTATCGCCCACCGCGCCGCGAGCGCCGGCTCCTGATACGAGGCTTGGTTGAGAAACGTTTCCGCCGCCTTGTCGCGCGACTTGCCGGCGGGCAGCGACTCCAGCCACTTGCTCGCGCCCTGCGGATCGTTCTGCGACCAGCCGGACATCACACTGCTCATCGCGCTGTCGCGGGTCTGGCCCTCGGGGAATGCGCCCACCCACGCAGCGGCTGCGGAAGGATCTTGATACGACCACGAGCTAACGATGGAGAGCGCCGCGTTGTTCTGCGCTGCGCCCACCGGCAACGTCGCCACCCACGCGGCGGCCTCCGTCGGTGAGTTCTGCGCCCAACCCTGCGCAACACTGCGCAGCAGGTTCCCGGGCGCGTCCGTCGTGCCCAGGCTCACCGCCCATTGCGCGGCGGCCTTCGGGTCCTTCTGCGCCCAAGAAGTCGCTACCGAAGAGAGCGCGCTGGTTTGTGCTCCGCCTGTCGGCAGCGCCATGGCGAACGCCGCCGCTGCCGCCGGGTCGGTCTGCGCCCAAGTGCTCGTGACGTTCTGCAAAGCGCTGTCCCGCGCCCGGCCCTCGGGCAACTGTTGCGCCCACTCCACCGCGCCCTTCAAGTCACTCGCCGCCCAGCTCGAGGCGACCGTGCTGATGCCGCTCTGCTGAGACTGTCCCGGCGGCAGCGACAGCGCGAACTCCGCCGCCGCCTTCGGGTTCGCCTCCGCGAGCTGGTTGACGATGTTCTGCGCCGCCTGCCGCTGGCCTTGGCCCGGCGGGAGGTTCTTCACCCACTCCGCCGCACGCTCTGGGTCCTGCTGCGCCCACTGGCTCGCGACGTTGCTGAACAAGTAACTGTTTCGCGAGCCACCGGCCGGCATCGCCTCCAGCCACGCGGCGGCGGCGGCGGGATCGCGGTAACTCATTTGCTGCACGACGCTTTGCAGCGCGTTGTTTCGCGCCTGTCCCGAAGGCAATGCCTGCACCCATTCCAGCGCGGCCTTTGAGTCCGTGGTGGCCCACGCCGACGCGATGTTCTGGAGCAAGTTGTTCTTCAGTTGGCCCGATGGCAGGCCGTTCACGTAAGCCACCGCCGCCTGCGGGTCGCGCCGCGCCCACTCGGATCCGAGCGATTGCATCGCCCGGTCGCGCGACTTCAGATCCGTCAAACTCTGCGCCCAAGCGAGCGCACCGTTGAGGTCGGTCTGTCCCCACGATTGCGCCACGGCAGCCATCGCGTCCGCCTGCGCTGCGCCCTTCAGCCCGAGCGCGTATTGCGCAGCGGCCTGCGGGTTTTGGTTGGCCAATTCGCCCAGCACCGCGCGCGTCGCGTTACGCTTGGCGGTGCCCTCCGGCAAGCCCTGCGCCCACGCCTGCGCGCCGGGCAAATCTTTCGTCGCCCACTGTTGTGCGATGCTGCTGATGGCTTGGTCGCGGTCGCGCGCCGGGAGTTGCAGCGCGCGGGCTGCTGCTGCTGCGGGGTCCGTCTGCGCCCATGCGTTGAAGATACCGGAAACCGAACTCCCGTAGCCGTATTGCGAATCGCCCTTGGGCAACTTCGCGTGCAACTCCAGCGCACGCTCCGGCGAACGCTGCGCCAGTTCGGGCAAAATCGCCGACCACGCCGCGCGCTGTTCGTCGCTGCTCTTCAACCCGGCCACCGCCGCAATCGCCCCCTCCACATCGCGTCGCGCCCAGCCGTTGAACACCGCGCTGACGGCCATCTGCAGCTCGTTCGTGCGCGTCAGCCCCTGCGCGAAAGCCAGCGCGGCCGCCGGGTCCGCCTCCGCCCAGCGAGGCATCAACGCCATCAACACGGCGTAGAAATTCCGTTGCGTGCTGCTGCCCTTGAGTTGCGCCAGCACCGCCGGTATGTCCGCCGGGGCAAGGTGCTGTGCCGCTTCGAGGACGCTCTGCCCGACGCGCATCGCATTCGGGTCGGACATCGCCTGTCGCAGCTTCGCGATGATGTCATCGAGCGAGCGCGGCGCGTTGCTGGCCGCCGTGTTCGCGCGAGCCGTGTCGGAGTTGCGCGATTCCTTCGCCGCCCTCTTCGCGATGGCGGGCGTTGGGGCAGTGGAGGATGGCGATGAGATTGTTTTGCTGGCCGTCGGTGCGGCAGGCGAGCCGCCCCGCCCCGCGAAATATCCACCCGCCAGCCCGACAGACAACATGCACGCGCCAACAACCCAAGGTCGAACACCGGTAGAAGACATGGTGGCAGAGTAACCAAGTTCTCCGTAGTCGCAACCTTCAGGTTGCGATGGCCACCGGGAAATCCGCGCTCCAGTGAATCGTATCCAGCGGTGGGTGTGAATGCCCCCGAGGGTAACTCTCATTCGGCTTTCAACTTTCATCTTCCCAGCCGACCATTGGGTAGTGCGCGTCCACTTCCTCCTCGGCCCTTCCGGCAGCGGCAAGACATGGCGCTGCCTCGACGAAATCCGCGCGGAGTTGAAGAGCGCGCCTGACGGCCCGCCGCTCCTGTTGCTCGCGCCCAAGCAAGCGACTTTCCAGTTGGAACGCCAGCTTCTCGATGATCCGAAGCTCGCTGGCTACTCACGCCTGCAAATCGTTTCCTTTGACCGCCTCGCGAGCTGGCTGCTCGAAACCTTCAGCACCGTTCCCGAACTCCTCGACGACGAGGGCCGCGTGATGGTGCTGCGCGCGTTGCTCGCCCGCGAGCAACCCGCGCTCCGCGTCTTCCGCGCCACCGCGCGTCTGCCCGGCTTCGCGCGTCAACTCAGCCAGCTGCTCCGCGAGTTCCAGCGCCACCAACTCACGCCCGCCCGCCTCGCCCGCCTCGCCGAGCGTTGCACGGAGAACGCCCCGCTCCGCGACAAACTCCACGACCTCCACCACCTGCTCCGCGCCTACCACGAGTGGCTGGAGCAGAGCCAAACTCAAGACGCCGACCAGTTGCTCGACCTCGCCACCGCGAGGGTCGCGGATTCCGCATTCCGCATCAGCGGCTTGTGGCTCGACGGCTTCGCCGAGATGACGCCTCAAGAAATGGATTTGCTCTGCGCCGTGCTCCCGTTCTGTCGCAACTCCACACTCGCCTTCTGCCTCGACCCACAGGCTTCGGATTCCAAGAGCTGGCTCTCCCTCTGGTCCACCGTCCGCCGCACTTACGGCGATTGCATCCAACGCATCAAGGCTTTGCCAAACTGCGAAGTGAGCACGGAAGAACTGGCGCGCGACCCCGCGCACAGCCGTTTCCGTGGCAACCCAACCCTCGCTGAACTCGAGGCCAACTGGACTGCGCCCGCCGCCCGTGCCGGCCACTTCCAGTCGCCGGCACTTCGCCTCGCCGTCTGCGCCCACCCCGAGGCTGAAGCCACCCATGCCGCCCGCGAAATCCTCCGCCACGTCCGCGCGGACGGACGCTTCCGCGACTGCGCCGTCATCCTCCGCACGCTCGACCACCATCACACTGCGCTGCGCCGTGTGTTCACGCGCTACGGCATTCCCTTCTTCCTCGACCGCCGCGAGCCCGTCGCTCACCACCCGCTCGCCGAGTTGACGCGCTTCGCCCTGCGCACGCTCGCCTACGGCTGGCAGCCCAACGATCTTTTTGGCGCGCTCAAGTCCGGCCTCGCCCACGACCGCGACGCCGACATTGACTGGCTGGAAAACCATGCCCTCGCCCACGGCTGGCGCGGCACGCAATGGCTCGAACCACTCGCCCTCGCAGAACCCAAGTTCGACCTTCAGCGCGCCGAGCAACTCCGCTCCCGCCTCACCGCGCCGTTCCGAAAGCTCTCGGACCAATTAACCACATTCGCGAACGACGCCACCCGTGCGCCTTCAACCATTTCCGGATCCTCCCTTGCCGCAGCCCTCCGCGCTTTCTGGGATGACCTCGCCATCGAGTCCCGCCTGCAATCCTGGGACGACGCCCTTGCGCTTGCGGGGGACACTCCTGTCCCTCGCGCCATCCACGCCACCGTCCTGCGCCAGATGCACACGTGGCTTGAGAATCTGGCGCGCGCCTTTCCCGCGAGCGCACCCGCTCTGCCGCTCCGTGAATGGCTGCCCATCCTCGAAGCCGGCCTCAGCTCCCTCTCCGTCGGCGTCATTCCTCCCGCGCTCGACCAGGTTCTCATCGGCACCATTGACCGCTCGCGCAACCCCGAGTTGCAACTCGCGCTCGTGCTCGGGCTGAACGAAGGCATCTTCCCCGCCCCGCCCACGCCGCCGGTCTTGCTCACCGACACCGAGCGCGACCTGCTTTCCGCCCACGACGCCCGTCTCGGCCTCGACCCGCGCGCGCAGATTGCGCACGAACGTTACTTCGCCTACATCGCCTGCACCCGCAGCCGCGCGCGGCTCGTGCTGAGTTGCAGTGCCGCCGGCAACAACGGCAAGCCGCTCCACCCCTCGCCCATCTTCGCGCACGTCCAGCAACTCTTCCCCGGCCTCGAACTGGAAAAAGTCCCAACCACGCACGACTGGCGCGAAGCTGAGCACACGGAGGAATTGCTCGAACCCATCCTCGCTGGAATGCGGATTGCGGATTGCGGATTGCGGAATCCCGAGGCCACCGAACCCCCCGCCAGCGTCTTGGACTGCGGCGACCCTCCGCCGCTTTCGGACCCTCTTTCGCTGGGAGAGGGGACAGCCCCCCATTCCCTCACCTCGCTCCCCGCCATCATCCCCGTCATCGCCCGCTGGCGCGAAATCTCCGCATCCCGGACCATCACCACCCTTTCCCCCGGCGCCGTCGCCGCGCTCTACGAACGCGAACTCCACACCTCTGTCAGCAAGCTCGAGCAGTTCGCCGAGTGCCCCTTCAAGTTCTTCGTCGCCGCCGGCCTGCGCGCGCAGGAGCGCAAGGAATTCGAGGTGGGCCACCGCGAGCGCGGCAGCTTCATCCACCGCTTGCTCGATGAATTTCACGTCCGCGTCACGGCAAGCAATCGCCGCTGGCGCGACCTCGCGCCCGCCGAGGCCGCCGAACTCGCCGCGCGCGTTGGTGAAGACCTCCTCGCAAGCCCCGAGTTCACGCTCTTCGCAGCGGATGAATCCCGCCGCTTCGCCGCGCGCACTCTCATCGCTAGTGCGCAACGCCTGCTCGCCGCGCTTGTCGGTTGGATGCCCGCATACGCCTTCGACCCCGCTGCGGTGGAACTCGGCTTCGGCCTCCCTGGCAGCCGGATGCCCGCGTGGCGACTGGAACTGCACGACGGACGAGCGCTCTCTCTGCGCGGACGCATTGACCGCGTGGATCTTTTGCACGACGAGAAGTCCGGCGAGACTCTCGCCGTCGTCGTGGACTACAAGAGCAGCCCCAAGAAGCTCGACCCGCTCAGAATCAAGCACGGCCTCCAGCTTCAACTCCTCGCCTATCTCAATGTCCTCACGTCGGCTGCTGCAACGCAGCATCCCGTCGGCGTATTCTACATCCCACTTCACGGCGCAGCCGGTTCCACCGGCGAGCGCACCGAGATTGTTTCTGAAGACGAAGCTGCCCGTAGCGCCACCTACGAGCACGCCGGCCGCTTCGACCTTGCGCACCTCCCTCACCTCGATTCCCGCGCGCGCGGCCTGCCGAGCGGCCAGTTCCGCTACCAGCTAAACAAGGCCGGCGGCATCATCGCGAGCCGCTCCGACGCGCGGCCCACCGATGAGTTCGCAGCGCTGCTCACTCAAGTCGAAGCCAACCTCCGGAGCCTTGGTGAAGCCATCTTCGCGGGCAAAATCTCAGTCTCCCCCGTCCGCCTCAGCGCCAGCGAAAAAGCCTGCGACCGTTGCGACTACCGCCCCATCTGCCGCTTCGACCCGTGGACGCAACCCTACCGCACACTGGCAAAATCCGTCGCGGAGGAGGAAGAACCGTGAGCGCCTTCACCCT
>Ga0208960_1000786_pt1 | contig 17385 bp, 20 predicted proteins | sample GreLakmeON33MSRF_FD_187703 | JGI IMG/M metagenome (GOLD analysis project Ga0208960, IMG submission 187703) | Freshwater lentic microbial communities from great Laurentian Lakes, MI, USA - Great Lakes metaG ON33MSRF (SPAdes) | ecosystem: Environmental > Aquatic > Freshwater > Lake | place: Great...
ATCTACGTGAGTAGCATCGCCTGAACCAGCAATAATTAAACCTACATCCACTGTTTCAGAATCTAGGAATTTTTCGTATGCTGTTTTCTTTTGTGCAATCGTAACAGCTGAACCATCAGAACCACTTTGTAAAGAAGTTAATGTTGGTGTTGATACTGCTGTAAACGTTATGCCTGATGCAGCAGTACCCCAGTTAGATCCACCAGAATTATGATCCATCCAATATACATTTTTTGATCTTGTCTGTATTACTGTTGGATAATAATTTGAGTCACCTTGAGGCGATTTTGCATCTGAAGCTTTAGAAAGTTTTGAATAAACTTCTAATACTGTATTTTGTGTACCTGTAATTACACCATCTTCATCTACTACTATTACGTGGATTTCATCATTTGATCCACCTTTTGAAGTAGCGTATGGCGAAGTTCCTGGAGCACCAGCAACTTGATCGTAGAATCTCCATCTACGTCTAATATTACAACCGTTTGTTAATACTCTTTGCAATCCACCTGTACCTGAAGGATGTCTTACAATCGTTATAACATGTGTTGCTTTTGCCGTAACTCTATACTCATGACCGTCGTTGTAATCACTTGTAGCAGCTGTAGTAGAAAAATTAATAATATCACCTACGGCGATATTTGTTCCTAGTGTTACTGTTAATTGTGTATCACCAACTGCTGGAGTTGAGTTTAATGTTGTTACTGCTGTTGTTTCGTATGCAGCTGCTGAAGGACATATAGAAACAAGTAAACTGTTTCCCCAAGCGCCTGCTGTTCTAGCAGCCCACTCGCCAACTGATCCTTGGCCTGTTGCATAATTATTAATATAATCTGTTTCGTTCTTAATAACAAACGTACTGCCGGAAGCAGTTGCATTTGATAATGAAGAATTTTGTGCTCGTACAACTCTTAATGCGTTAGAGTATTGTAAAAAGTTTGCAGCGCTAAAAAAGTCCTCAAAGTTATTTGAGTCTGGCTTACCAAACGTTTCTACTAATTCTTGCTCGCTAGAAAGCGTTACTATTTCATCTAAAGGACCTTTTCTAAACTCTCCTGCAAAAGCACCAACTGACGTTGATACTGCTGGAATAATTCTTGTTAGGTCTCTTTCTTGTACGAGAACACCTGGTGATACTTGAAATGCCATTCGGTTTTCTCCTTTTTATAAATTATCTATTTTTTTCATATAGTTCAACACTCGTATTATTCATACGCCCATAGTCAAAATTTCATATACATCTATTTATAAAATGCGTACTTTGTACACATTACTCACCTTTTCTAACTACTGGATGCCACGTTTCTCCATACTCATCTTTAAAGGGTTTATCTTCTTCTGGCGTACCATCATCTATAAAACCAAAGGGAGCCATATCCTGTTCTATTATATTGGCCTGGTCTTCATATAGTTTAGAACGCACATCAGAATTACTTAATTCTTTAAAATAAGGTTGATTAGATAACCAGCCAAATATAATCAAACAAGTCATTAAATCATCATTACAACCTTCTTCTGCTTTCCAAGAATTGTGTTGACGTGAAAAAGTAGACATTTCTTCTATGATATTAAAATCATTTATTACTATTTTATCTGCTTCAATAATAGTTTTTAAATTAGAACAACCTATTTTTTTAATTTGTTTAGTCATACGAATACCTAACTGACTTCCTCTACCGCTAAAGGCCGTACCTAACATCTGGCCAGCTCTACCTCTTTGTGTAGTCATTAATAGATTGTCATACTCTAAATCAAATTGTAATGCATCTGATATTTGGCCACCTATATCATTTACTTCAACCAATGTATGAGCGTGATTATATCCTTTTATAGTTTGTTCTATTACATTTGGAAAAACTAAAGGTTTAATTTCGTTGTTACGATATTTGGCCACAACACGATAAGGCATTTGCGTTACATCAAATACAATAAAGGCCGAATAATCTTTTGCAAGACCTCTTGACACGTCAACAGTACAAACATATATTTTTTCTTTATCAGGTTTTTCAAATATATCTAAACCACCTTGTGACTGTAAAGGTTTAATATAAGGTGTAGATTTAATTTTTGTAGGACTAATAAGAGTATCTATTGAACCTAAAAATTCACACTCAAACTCCTGTTGGAATTGTTCAGGACTTGTATTTCGTATTGTTTCTTGTTTCCACTTTTCATCTCGACCTGGAACTTCTGACCAATGTACATCAATAGGTATATAATCGTTTTGTTTATTTACGGCATCTGTCCATAACTTATAGTACATATTCATACCGTGAGGTGTAGAAACAATAATCATCTTTGTACTTTTACCAGAAGAAATTGTAGGAAACACCGAACTAAAAAATTGTTCTGCAATAGTGGCTGGTACGAAAGCAAACTCGTCTAAGAAGATTATATTATAAGAACCTCCTCGGATTGCACTTGAAGATGTTGCAGCGGCCACAACTTTACTGCCATTCTCTAATTCTATATTACCTTTGTTCCAGTTTAATACGCCTTGTTGTAAAAACTTTGGTATATTTTCATAGGCCAATTGTAAACGGCCTAATATATCTCTTGCTGTAGATGATTTGTTTGCAAGTATGGCAACGTTAGTATTTGGATTAAACAATACATAATGTAATAGGTAAGATACGATTGTTGTTGATTTACCTGATTGTCTTGGTAATTTACATATAGTAAAACGGTTGTTATGCATAGTGCCAACCATTTCTTTTTGAAAGTTATACATTTTGAAAGGCACTAAACCTAAATCAAGTGAAACTATTTTTACATAGTTTTGTATAAAGTATAAAGGGTCTTTAGAACATTTTTCAAATTCTATAATTTGTTCTTGTGTAAACTCTACAGTTACATTTACTTTTTTAAGATTCGGATTACCGAGATAAACTTCATTCATATTATTTGAGTATATTTAACCAACCAGTAATAATATATTTTTCACTAGTTTCACTTATTTGTCCTTTATGTATATGTGTAAAATCACTAGGCCAAAATAAAGTTAAACCTTTTTTAGCTGGACTGGTTATGTTTTGATATTTAAAATTTGTTCCTCCGTCCGGCACATTATTTAAATAAGTCATAAAAACCAAAAATCTACTATTGTTTTCCACACCTCTTTCAAAATGCCATGTCTTAAACCCTCCTTTTTTAGGATAATATTGAATGTTTATCGGTTCTATTAAACCAAATTTTTTAAAATAAGATGAGGGATATTCATATTTTGCGTCATATAAGTGAAAAATATTTTTTAAATTGTTTATATATTCTTGTAATAACATTTCTTGTGTATTGTCGAGAAAACACAAATCATAACTTTCTTTTACATCACTACTACTTATTTTTTCTCCTTTAAAATTTAAAAAACTACCTTTGTGAGTTAAATTTTTATTATTATTATAATACGATATTAAATTATCGCACAATTTTTCTGGCATATACCAACCACCTATAAAACTTTCATAAGGAAAAGCATGCTCTTTATAATCAATCATTAATTATAATTCCTTCTATATGTGTATACCCCAATTGTAATGCGGCCTGTATTCGTTGGCTGCCTTTCCACACACTATACTTCTTTTCAACAAAATTAATACCATTAGCACCTAATCTTAAATTTTTAGATTGTTCGTGTTTCATTATCTCAATAGGTTCTATCATATCTTCACCATTTAATAACTCTTTCAAAGGAGTCATTCTATCTATATAAGTTAAATCACTTATTCGAAATATCTGTTTCTTCGGATTTAATGATTGTGCTTTTAATATTTTCATTTTCTTTTTTTAACATTTTTTGTAATTCAGCAGTAGAACCTACAAACAAAGCATTTTTAATATTTTGATTTGCAGTCTTAGGTAGATTTTTTAAATCTTTTAGTTTCTTTTGTAAATCTTGTAACTTATCTACTGTTTGTGCAACGTTAGTAATTAACTGGCCAGCTACTTCATATGCTCTTGGATGTTGGCCTTCTTTTGCAATTTCTAATATGCCTTCAATTGCTTCTTGACCCTTTTGTATAAGGTCATAATAATTATCTCTACTATATTTGTAATCGTTATCTACATCAGATTTGTTTGTATCTTCTATTCTAGGAACAGGAGGATTTTCTACCTTAACTATAGATTCAAGTGTAGGTTTATTTTCAGGTTCTATGCCAAGTATCTCGTTTACTTTATCTTCTAGTTTTGTCATAATTAAACATCAGTATCAGTCGCTGGGTTATACTTCTTACCATCAGTGAAAGAAGTAATTGTTGTTGTAAATCCAAAATCATCATCTGCATCTGCCGTTGTTGGGTCTGGTACGACCACAATTCTTTCTTCTCTTTTTGCCGTTGTTGTATTCGTATCAGTGTAAATATCTGATTGTACAGTTTTAATAACACCTTGATTGGACATAGGCCCAAACAAATATGTTTTGGCAGTAAAGTTTAAGGTATATATAACGGCTCTACGAGTTGTAAAATCGCCTGAATAACTATCTTCATAAGTTACACTATTTAAAATTATAGGTATATCTCTTTTTATATTTAAAGCAGGCAAAACATTTACTGTCACTGTATAATCTGGTTGAAAGAAAGGAAGTATTTGTTCTACTATTTGCAAACCATTTTCAGCTGTAGCTGTAAAGGCATATAAATTTAAACTTATATTATAAGGTACAGGCACATAATTAAAATTAAGAACCTTGCCATCTTCATTCGTTTTAACTTGTTTAAACTTTTGTACTCTTGTTAACTTTCTTGTAGCATCATATGCTAAACCAGAAATTTCAAATCCTAATCTAGGTAATGTAATCGCAAAACTACGATCATCTAAGTCTGGTTTCTGGTCAAGTCTAACTAAAAATTTTTCTTTTGGTGCATAAGCTAAAGGCACCTTTAATCTTTTTGTTACAGCACCTGTGCTTGACGTTGATTGAATGACAATGTTATTAAATAATTGACCAAATGCAATTATTACTTTTCTCATTCCTTCGTTGTAAAAAAAATTACCAAACATTAGTCAATCTCTCCGAAAGGGTTTCTTTCTGTAAAGTCTAATATATCATCAGTTATAGATTGTGTATCAAAACCAGCTGCTGTATCTAAGTCTAAATTATCAGCATAGGTAGATTGTGTCGCCACTGTTGTTGTGGTTGTTGAAGCTTCTTCATTTAATAAAAAGTTAGCTTCACCAGATGATTGATCTTCTTCTAATTGTATAGAACCAGATTCATCCTCTAAAGTAAATTTGTTGATTAAAAGATTTAAAGAGTATTGAGTTTCTTTATCGTCTATTTCTGCAACACCTGTATTTAATTCTTCTGAACTGTATTCCCAACGTGTTACTCGTAATTTATAAACTGGTAGATTACCTAATTGAAAAAATGGTTCTTGATCTTCTACAAACTGTATTTCAAAAAAACTATTCATCAAAGGAAAATATAAAATATCTCCTTCATTAGGTCTTCCTGTTGCGATTAAATCTGTACGTGAACTTACAAATTCTTCAAATCTTCTTTTAGAAACCATGAACGTAGTATCTTCACGTATTTCTAATCCAAATTTATTAATTAATTCTTGTTGACCTAAAAATCCTTCTGTAGTTTCAAAATACATTTCTACAGCCAAAGCATTTTTAAATTTACTTGAAGTATCTTCGCCTAAAACTAAATCTCTATTTACCAAAACTCTAGGTATATAATAAATTAAATTACCGTAAATTTTTAGACCTTCAATAATTAAATCTTCAAAGAGTCTTTGTTCTGAACGGTTACCTATACCGTCTCCGGATTGAAAATATGGATTCATTATAACCATACATTACCCCACCATAAATGCTGGAGCTATTTCAAAACTATCTCTTATTTCTTTTTCTAATTTTTCAACGTCTGTTTGTGCGTCAGTAAAAATCTTTTCACCATTTAACTTAACACCACCAAGCATTGTAACTCCGTCAAATTTACTTAAATTAGCGCCCCATTGTTTTTTAAATAACGCTGCTGTATATCTTTTTAACCATTGGTCATTAAATACGTCTGTATATGTTGCTGGATCTAATTTACGATAACAGTCAATAACTAAAAATTCTCCAACTTCTATATCATTAACCCAATCCATATCAACATATAGTCTATTGTCATGTTGTTGAAATCGTATAGGTTTCATACCCACTAATACTTGATCTAAGAAATCTAAATGTCTTAACACCATATCATAGTTAATTATTGATGTTGAACCAAAATCGTAAAGGTCATTTAAACGCAATTGGTATCTTACGTCAAACATATTCATACTAGCCTTATCTGAAAATGGAAATATATTAACTACTCCAATAACAGTTTCAGGACATACTAAAAAATTGTTTCCTTCATACCAAGTAGATGAAACGGAATTTTTAGTGGCCGTTTCTGTTGAACCTAAAGGAGCTTTTAGTCTGGCTTTATCAGCATCTGTAACTTGATATTTTAAATATGTTCGTCTAATACCATCATAGTGATATTGAGCATAAAATTGTAATGCTTCATCTAGTCTATCTTCTAACTGGTCATTATCCACGTTAATTTCTATAACAGGTTTACCTAATGATCGTAAAGCGTATTGTTTTAAAGTTTCTCTTGATGCAGGTGTAGCCATAATTATCCTATTTGTCCCTAAATATCCAACCTTGATTTACATTATAATATACAAGGGTAAAAGCTGCTCTGTCAACGGATACTGTTAAATCTGAAGCGTCTCCTTGAATTTTGTGTCCATTACGAGCAACAGTTAAATTATTTGAGTCAAAAGTTCCAGCCACATCAACAAATGTTATTTCATCTCCTAAAGTTGCAGAAGCTGGTAAAGTTGCTGTTATAGCTGAAGATGTTGTATCTGTAAAATATCCTTTTCCCGCTACAGCGGCAAAATTAGAAGTTTGGCCTGATTGCCAGTCCACACTACCAGTTCCTGATGATCCTGTGTAACCAGCACCAGCTGAACCTGTGTAACCAACTACTGTTGAAGTAGAACCTGTATAACCAGTATCACCTTTTGAACCTGTATAACCTGGTTGTGAAACTAATTTCCAAGCACTACCATTCCATATCCATGTTGCTGTACCATAAGAATATGTGGTTACATCTGGTGTTAGTCCTGATGAAGGAAATTCTATTGCCATATATTACTATTTATAATTACTTAATATGTATTAACCATATTTTCTAATTTGTTGTCTGGGATAAGAATTGCCACTTGAAGGTCTAAATTTATATGTATTTTTAGATATATTTCCTTCAAGTTGTCTTTCTTTTTTATAATACAAATATCTATTATTAGAATTTGTACCGGTTTCACCTAAACCATTATAAAAACCTGGAGTTAAAGTTACATCAGGATACATTACACCAGGATCCAACAGTTGATCTTTTGTACTAGTGTCTATTAAATATTGTAACGCTTCTGCTTGTGTTAGAGAAGGCCACTGTTCTAATATACAAGCTAAAACTCCTACTACTTGAGGACAAGCCATACTTGTTCCTGAATATGAATTTATAAAGTAATTAGAATTTCTAGTATCAGGTATTTCTGAGAAAAAGCCATTGTAAACAGAACTAACAATATTAAAGCCAGGAGCATATATATCAACTCTGCTGCCATAATGACTAAAAGAAGCTTTCATATCCCATCTTGTTGCAGCAGTCGCTCCTACACATATTGCAGTTCCATCAGAAGTTGGAGAACCTCCTCTACAAAAATAATAAGTTTCTGTAGCACTAGAAACAGAATTATTATAATCTAAATCTGCAGGTTTGACCATTTTTGCATAAGAATTTCCTGAAGCCGTTACAAAAATTATTCCATCATCAATAAGGTCCTCAACATCAGCTCCCATGCCAGAATAAATATAATTCATCTGTAAAGTAGAAGGGGAACTCATGTTCACTCCACACTGTTGTTCCAGTATTATTTTTTTTTCACCATCTGTTTTTCCTATAAGAGATGTTGTTGTTCCTCTATAAGTAACACTAAGTAATCCTGTGATAGAAACGTTTGAAAAAAAACCCCAACTATTATTTACAATAGTAGGATTTTTTCTTCCTGTAGAATTGTTGATAGGTTTATTTGCATGAAAAGCTCTAATGTAATCGTATATATAAAGATACCAGTCTCCTGCAGGAACATTTGTAGTATTTATGTGGGTATTATAACTAAAATCTATATTATATATGTTAGCATCTCTTGCCCATCCTTGAGTATTACCAGCTGCTATACCTGTTGTATGTGTTCCGTGATCACCGCCAAACCAGTATTGGTAATCTCCAGTCGTATTAATACCTAACGAATCACTATGTTGAAACCAATTATATGAAACAAATCTTGATCCTCCTGTACCATCAATATTAACAGCAAATTCAGGATGATTAAGATTAGGAATCGTATCAACAAGTATTATGTCCACATTTTTTCCTGAACTTGTTGTAGTTACTGTTTGATTTGTTTTTGTAAAACTTCCAAGAGAAACCCCATTCCAATAAGTTGATGTACTATTCCCCCAACCATCTATAGTAGAACCTCTTGTAACTCTTTCTAATCCCCAATTTTTGTCGGTAGAACTTATAGAAGTACTTTTTTCAAAATCTGATGTTTGTTTCCATAGCTCCTTTGCATCTACTGGAAATCCTATTCCAGGTTCAATTCCTAAAGAACTAGGTAAAGGTTGTACATCTAAAATTCTATTATCATTTTTTAAATTTTGAGCTTCTTCGTATGTAAGATAATAATGTGTATTTCTACTTATTTCTCTTAGTTGAGCTATTTCAACTTTTCTTTTTGGAACATAATCATTTCCATTTTCAGATTCCATGTCATCATAAAAAGAATCCACATCCGATTTATTTTTTACGGTAACTACATATTCTTTAAATTCGGACATTTTATATCTCCAATTCTAATAATGTTAACGTAACCGTAATTGTTGTTGTGCCTCCACTTAAATTTACTACCTTAATTGGTACATTAGTTGTAACAGGATCTTCATTATTAAATCCTAAAGTAGAAGGAGTAATTAAAATAGTTTGAGATCCGCTTGTAATAACTTCAGCTATTACTCCTGAACCTGGTAATGGATCTGTAGTTTGTGCTCTACCGCTATCAGATGATCTATTACTACTATCTGTATAAATTGTTACCCATGCCGCAGCAGAAGTCTGAATTTTTAAAAGATGATAAGTTTTAAATCCTGTAATACTTAAATTTCCTGCAGAATTATTTGCTAAACTAGATGTAGTTCCTGAAACAGTAGTTCTAGTGTTAAGAGAACCTCCTGAGCCTACGTAACCAGTATCTCCTTTTGAACCGGTATATCCTCCAGCAGGACCTTGTGAACCTGTATAACCAATTACTGTTGAAGCTGAACCTGTGTAACCAGCACCAGCTGAACCTGTGTAACCTAAACTGCCTGTATAACCAACTACTGTTGAAGCTGAACCTGTGTAACCAGCACCAGCTGAACCTGTGTAACCTAAACTGCCTGTATAACCAACTACTGTTGAAGCTGAACCGGTATATCCAATATCGCCTTTTGAACCTGTATAACCTAAAGAGCCTGTATAACCAACTACTGTTGAAGCTGAACCTGTATAACCTATAGAACCTGTATAACCTAAAGAACCTGTGTAACCTAAACTTCCTGAATATCCTAAATCACCTTTTGAACCTGTAAATCCTGCTGAACCAGTATATCCTAATATTGATTGATTGCTTGAAAATTGGATCCATTGATTAGAATTTCCATCGTTTATATAAAAGAATTGTAAACCAGAATTGTCTATCCAAATATCACCTAAATTTGGAGAAGCCGGAGGAGTGTTATTACTTGTAACAGTAATTGATGATCCTGTATAACCAATTACCGTTGAAGCTGATCCTGTGTAACCAGCACCTGCTGAACCTGTATATCCTAAACTTCCTGAATATCCTAAATCTCCTTTTGAACCTGTATAACCAGCGCCTGCTGAACCTGTATATCCTAAACTTCCTGAATATCCTAAATCTCCTTTTGAACCTGTATATCCTGAATCTCCTTTTGAACCGGTATAACCAGCACCTGCTGAACCTGTGTATCCATTAATACCAGCTGAACCTGTATAACCAATTACTGTTGAAGCTGAACCAGTAAATCCTAATAATGATTGATTGCTTGAAAATTGAACCCACTGATTAGAATTTCCATCGTTTATATAAAAGAATTGTAAACCAGAATTGTCTATCCAAACATCACCTAAATTAGGAGACACTGGAGGAGTGTTAGCACTTGTAACGTTAACAGAATCTCCTTTTGAACCTGTATAACCCAAATCTCCTTTTGAACCTGTATAACCCAAATCTCCTTTTGAACCTGTATATCCTAAACTTCCTGAATATCCTAAATCTCCTTTTGAACCTGTGTAACCTAAACTTCCTGAATATCCTGAATCTCCTTTTGAACCTGTATAACCAATTACCGTTGAAGCTGAACCTGTATAACCTAAATCACCTTTTGAACCTGTAAATCCAGTAACAACATTATTAACTATCTCCCAAGCATTACCATTCCATAACCATGTGCGGCCACTTATATCATAAGTTGTTACATTAGCTGTTAGTCCTGCTGTTGGAAAATTTATAGTTGAAGGCATGTTTATGATTGCCTTATAATAGTTTTAATTATATTTTTTATCATTTTTTAATTACTTTTCATTTAATAACCAACCATTAGTAGCATTACTGTATACTAAAGTTAATCCACTTCCTTCTATATTTACAGTTAAATCGGAAGCATTATTTTGAATTGGTTTTCCATTTCGAGAAATGGTTAAATTATTAGTATCAAAAGTATTACCTTCATCTATAAAACTTATAGTATCACCTAAAGTTGGCGAAGCTGGTAAAGTTGCTGTAATAACTCCTGAAGTTGTATTTACAAAATATCCATTTGATGCTACCGCATTAAAATTTGCTGTTTTTTCAGACCAAGTAATACCAGTGCCACTTGATCCTTGCGAACCTGTGTAACCTATTGAACCAGCAGAACCAGTATATCCAACACCGGCTGATCCTGTGTAACCTAAAGAACCTGTATAACCAACTACTGTTGAAGCTGAACCTGTATAACCAACTACCGTTGAAGCTGAACCTGTATAACCAACACCGGTTGATCCTGTATAACCTAAATCGCCTTTTGAACCTGTATAACCAGCTGTAAGAGGTACTAACTCCCAAGCCTCTCCATTAAATTTCCATGTTTTACCACCCAATGCATATGTTTGATTTAATGAAGGACTTGAAGGAAAATTTATGGCCATAGTTTATAGTGATTAGTTTTTACTATATTTATATAAATTTATAGCTAATGTATATTATGGTTTTACAACAATTTTATTTATTATCTTTAGTAAATGAAGGCAATCCTAAAAAAGGTCTACCATCAAATAGGTTTTTTTGACCAAACTGGCCATCTACATGGTTATAATGAAGAAATACCTGAGCACATATACTGCCTGTAAATTCTTCTCTCCAATGTTCTAATTCACAACCAGAATAAACTAACATATCACCAGGCTCTAAATCTACTTTTATTCCAGCAGGAGCATTTGGTTTCATTATATTTTTATATTCATCTATTACATTATTAGAACCCGTTGTATCAATATAAATCGGCCATGAATTACCACCTAAATTTAATGTCGTAGATATTTCACAAGATGGTCTATCTTTATGTCTTTTTAAAATAGATCCTTTTTCGTAAATACGAGCATAAGAATAAGTTGGTATTAAATTTAATCCTGTTTGTTCTTTCATTATAGGCATAACTTTCATTAATAAAGTTTCCATAACAAAGTCAGCATAATGAGAATATACATTTGGAACTTGTTGATCTTTCCAAGTACCAAAAAGAGAGCTTTCAGCTATATTATTATTTTTATACATATAATCAACAGCATCTCTTTTAAGCATAAAATAGTTAAATATAAAATTAGCAAGTTCGTATGGTATTGCTTTTTTAATTACTTGATATTTGTTTTGTTGAAAGTTCATCTTATATCCTGTGGGGTTATTAAATTATATAATTTATCTTGTAAAAAATTAAAAGATACAGAAATTCTTATATCGGTTGATTCATTGGCATTTACCATATGACTTAACCAAAAAGGAAACATTATTAATCTTCCTGCTATTGGTTTATAATGTACCTCTCTCCAATATTCTTTAGGTAATGGCCCTTCTTTTTGAACAGGCATAAACAACTGTCGACCTGGTCTTGGATCTTCAAATTTTAAATGACCACAATTTTCAGGAGTTTTAATATAATAAACACCAGAAAATAAACAATTAGGGTGAACGTGAGGTCGATTAAACCCACCTTTGTAATTTATATTTGCCCACATATTACCTAATACTGGACTACCTTCTAATAATTCTTTTTTATATATTTCTCTTTGTGCTTCGTGCAGTATATTTACCAAATTTTTATATTCAGGTCTTAGGTGCATGTTTGTTTCACTATGCCAGCCATTAACATTTGTTTTATTTAAGCCTTTTTCTGAATCAGACCAATTGATTATATTTTTTTCTAAAACATCATTTAATATAGAAGCGTTAGGTATATCAAAGATATAAATTGGTGTAGGAAAAAAAAACTCTATATTCATCATCTAAATGAAGGTCCACCCACCCAAAGAACTAAAGATTTTCTAGTTCCTTTTGTAATAGGAATAACTCTATGTCTAATAAAACTTGCAAAGAAAATAGCATGCCCTTGTTTAGGTCTTGCAATCTTTCCATCTGACATTAATTCTAAGCCACCACCTTCAAATTCTGATTCATGTGATAATAAACAAGTCATAGATATTTTACGAACTGGAGGTTCACTTGCACAATTAACATCCGAGTCTATATGCCAATCATAAAAACCTCCTTCTGAGTATTCTGTGTACTGTGCGAGTTCTGTAATTTGCAATCCTTCAAATCCAAAATGATTACCATTAGTTTGTTTTATTACTCTTTCTAAAGTTTTATACATTTCAGGAAGTTTATTAAATGGAATCCAACTAATATGTGAAGTTCTAACTTTTGTATCTATAGTTCCTCCTTCTTTTGAACCAACTTCTCCTAATTGTTGCGGTTCAGATTTTCCTGCATTTATAATTAATTGACATTGTTCTGGTGTAAATAGTGGAGTTGTTGTTTCAACTATTAAACTTTTCCAACGTGGTTCTGTTATTATCATTATGCTCCTCTATTTATTATTGGGTTGTATAATACATCACAGTTAGCTGCTAGTGTTCGTCTGGTGTCATTTGTTCCATTAAATGGATAAACACAATGGCGCATATCGTATGGAAATATATAAAAATCTCTTAATTTCATTGGTGGTTCAAAATCAACTTTAGCAAATTGACCATTTGATGCACCTAGTATTTGAAGCTTACCATTTTGTGGAGTTTGTTCTGCTGAATATTCTACACCATAAGTATTTGGTAATTTTAAAATCATAACTGAAGATAAACCTGTAAACAAATTACCTTGGTGAACGTGAACCGGATTATATTCATGAGCTTTCATTTCATTTATCCAAATTGAATTTAAATGATTTTGATATTGTCTAATATGATTAAATTCTAAATAATGAGTAAACATTTCCATAAACCAATCAAGCACATTTTTTGGTAATTCATTATGTTTTTTCATTTTAGATTCATCTTCTCCATCATAAAATAGAGAATGCTCATCTTTAATCTTACCAACTAATTGTTTATTAGCTGATTCTAATGTATTGAATTTTTGCTCATACGTTTGATTGATTGCATGAAATATATCTAAAGGAGTTTCACATCTCAATATTGACTGTCCTAAAAATACAAAATTAAAGTTCATTTTTCATACCTTGTCTAATTTTAGTGGCCGATATTTCTTGTATTTCTTTAGGTAATATAATTTCTTCTATCTTATAACCTACACCACGACCATAACATATATTAGTAATATTAGGAACTTTGATAACTTCAAATTTACCTTGATGGTCTTTTAATACTTCTTCAATTCTCAATTTAACTTCTTCAAAATTAAAAGGATTAGATTCAGTTGTTTCTTGGTCTCTCACCATTATACAAACTTGACCTGTTCTTTCCAATATTTTTTTAAATAATTCAAAATGGCCTTTATGAAAAGGTTGCCATCTACCTAACATTTGTGCTGTTGGTTTCTTATAGTCTATCATGTATCTCCTTAATAATATGATTGTAATTAAAATCAGTTATTTCAAAGTCTACTTTTTTAGGTTTTTCAAATACTTTATTCGTATCTTCAAATCTTCCTTTATCTATAGTGTTCATCCAAATTCTCATATCATAAAAAGATCTATAAGATTCAAACGGACATACGAAATCCACAACAACATGATTAACCGCAAGATCACACATTGTCATCATACGATTAGCTTGTCTATTTCTACCCGCTTCTGTGAAATCCCAATCTTCAAATAATTTTCTTATTTCATCAGCATTGAAATGAGGTATTTTTTTGCCTTCTATTAATTTTTTAGCAAAGGTAGTTTTGCCAGATCCTGGTAATCCAAATATTAAAATTTTCATAATACAATATGACTATACTTATTAACAATACTGTCAGGTATCATTGCTCGGTAAGGGTTTATTTCCTTTTTAATATCTTCTCTAATAGTATGCATTTTATTTCCTACAATTTTATCATCATAATACATACCATTAACCTTGAATTGTTGTAATGTTTTTAAGTTATGATTGAACTTAGGTATTTCTAAAAAGTTATATATTTTATTTATTTGATTTTCCGTATCATTTACCAACTCATCATATCTAAGAAAATGACACATATGTTTATTTTCTGGTCTTAATGCATTTTGAATTGCCTTTAAATCTTTAGCAATCGCACCATCAACATTCATTAACATTAAAAGTTTTTCTTCTATTGTTTTTTTTCCATATCTATTAGGAAATGCACTTGGTTCATTTTCAAACCATTTAATATAAGAGGCTAGAACATCTAATAAATCTCGCCAGATAACAATACATTTAATAGGTTGACCTAAATGTTTTTTGATTAGCATAAGATTTCCTGGTGTCATTACAGGTCCTCGATCAATGATATACTTATAACTCCAATCTTTATAATAAGAACTATATACGTTTGACAAAACATTGTCTAATGATTTATGATCTGGATAATTTTCAAACACATCTGTTTCTTTAAGAAGAAACACATCTTTCATTATTTCTAATGTAATAGAATTAGCAGTCACAGCTATATCTGGATTTTGATTCATTATAGAACCAAACAAGGTGTTACCGGATCTTGGCAGAGCTAATAAAAAGAATATTTTTTTAGCTTGTAGGTTTTCCAAAGGTTATCTCCTCTTTCTTATCATATTTTAATTCGCCTGATTTTTGGACTCTTTCTATCGTATTAAGCTGACCAACAGCATTAAATACTTCGGGTTGTGATGATCCAGGTGTTATGCTTTCAACTTTTTTAATCATTATTTTATGATAAGTGTCTAACTGATGTTGGTTAACATCTCGATCATTAAACGTACCATCATTAAATTCTAATTTTAATTTAGACCACATATTAATTTCTCTCATTCTGTCTTTTGCTGTAAGTTCCATACCAGCTTTAGAATAAATTTTTTCATCTAAATCTATTTTATAACATTCTAATTTATAATCATCTTTTTCAGATTCTAATTTTTTTTGTAACCATTTAATTTTTGCATCATTACGTCTATAATCAAATGACAATGCCATTAAATTTTCAAGAAATGCATTTTGTTCTCTAATACATTGCCAATATTTAGAAGCAAGTGTTGGATGTTTATTATCTTGTAATACTGAAATTCTAGCTTCTGTTTCAGTTCTGAATATTTGTTTTTTAGTCCAAGTGTCACGAAGTTCCTCAACCATTCCTTTAAATGAGAATAAATCTTCTGGTTCTAATAGATTATTTAAATGTGATTCCTCTTGTTCAATGAGCGATTTAATGTTACGTTTTTCTTCTTTTTTAACTTCTTCAACCATGTTTCTCCTACATTATATATCATTATAATTATGATATTGTGTTATTGTAATTATATTTATAAGACTTATAATATACTATTTTTTATTAAAAGTCAATAGTTATTATTCTTTATATATTGTTAATATACAAACAATATTTAGGATGATTGGAATGATGGCAACGTTGCCAATGGAAAAAGGTTTACGTTGTTGCCGATGGAAAAAGGTTTACTGTTGCTGCAGTAAGATTAAATTCTTCTGTGGCATTTAAATTAGCTGTTGTGTAACCACCAAATGCTAAACCCGCTGTTTGTGTACCAGCTCCTGCTAATTCTTTTCTAGCGGTTGTTAGACCTACAGTTGTGTTCCAAGTTGATCCATTATATGATTCTGTCTCATTTCGATTGATAATGTAGGTTCCACCAAAAGCTAAACCTGCAGTTTGAGTTCCACATCCTGCTAAATAATTTCTATTTTGATTCAAATCATTTTGTCTTGTCCAAGATGTTCCATCATATTCTTCGGCTTGAGCAAGACTACCACCAAATGCTAAACCTGCAGTTTGCGTTCCTGCTCCTGCTAAAGCATATCTTCCTCCTATCAAAGCTCCTCCTGCTGCCCAAGATGTTCCATTATATTCTTCTGTAGCAGTTGTGTAAGTAAATCCTGGTGGTGCTATTCCTCCAAAAGCTAAACCTGCAGTTTGAGTTCCACATCCTGCTAAATATCTTCTTCCGGTTGTTAAATTTGTTCCAGTTGACCAAGATGTTCCATTATAACTTTGTGTGGTATTGGAATATGTTCTTCCTGCAAAAGCTAAAGCTGCTGTTTGAGTTCCAGCTCCAGCGTGTCCATGTTTTCCTGTTACCAAAGCTCCTCCTGCTGCCCAAGATGTTCCATCATATTCTTCTGTGGCTGTTAAGTAGCTAGCGCCTCCAAAAGCAAGTCCTGCTGTTTGAGTTCCTGCTCCTGCTAAATCAGCTCTAGCTGTTGCTAAATTTCCTCCTATTGACCAAGCAGCAACTGGGATAGACGTTTTTAATGTATTAGAAGTTGAATTATACCAAATTTGTCCTTCTGTAGGATTAGAGGGATCTGATGCTGTTGATAATATTTGTTGTCCTTTTAAATTTGTGTACGTTGTCATATTTATATTTGAGTAAAAGTTATTGTTTGAATTGAACCATCTTCACGTTCTTCTGTTGTAGCGATTCTACCTGTTAGGCCATAACCACCAAAACCTAATCCTGCAGTTTGAGTTCCACATCCTGCTAAAGTAAATCTTGCTGCTACCATAACTCCTCCTGATTTCCATGTTGTACCATTATATTCTTCGGTGATTTTAACAGTTG
>Ga0208960_1000787_pt1 | contig 17373 bp, 17 predicted proteins | sample GreLakmeON33MSRF_FD_187703 | JGI IMG/M metagenome (GOLD analysis project Ga0208960, IMG submission 187703) | Freshwater lentic microbial communities from great Laurentian Lakes, MI, USA - Great Lakes metaG ON33MSRF (SPAdes) | ecosystem: Environmental > Aquatic > Freshwater > Lake | place: Great...
AGGTTTGCGAGGTTTTTAGATGTGGCCGGAAAAGCGTAAGGATTGTTTAAGTCAGTATCATCCTGCGCATATTGTGATTCAAACCAACGCATTACTTTAGAAGTTAAACCAAAGCCTTCGCCATTATTAATCGCACTTGGTAACGAACCATCATGGCCGGTGCATGGATATACCAGCATTTGAAATGCAAGTTTTACTAATCCGGTATCGCGAGCTTTGATTGCAACTGCTGCAGCTAGATTTCCGCCAGCGCTATCCCCACCAACGCCAATTTTTGTGGCGTCGATTTTCAATAGCTCGGCGTTACGGACTATCCATTCAAGCGCCGCATAACAATCATTAAAGGGAGTTGGGAACGGATGTTCCGGTGCTTTTTGATATTGCACCTGTACAACTACGAACTTTCCTTTATTAGATAGCGAACGAACCGTTGGTTCGAAACCATCCATATTTCCAATCACCCAGCCGCCACCATGTAAATAAAGCATGATCGGAAGATTTGGTTCATCGTTTGGTCGATAAATCCTTATTGGTAGATAACCATTTGGCCCTGAGATAATTTTTTGTTCAACGCTAAATATTGGTTCTGGTTTGCCAATGAAATCAGGATTGGGAAGGGTACGGAATCGATACTCTGCCATAGACATTTCCCATGGGAATGGCATCGCCATTTTTTCACGGAGCGCTAGATGTTCGGCAAATTCCTTTGAAAGCGGCATAGATTGAGCGTAGTAGTCTTTGAATATGAATGCCAAGGATTCGAGCCGAGAGTCGCACTTCCCTGCGATTGAGAAGCGATATGGCGAATCGATGGATTATTGGTTCAAGATCATGGCTAAATTAGTCGGAAAAAAATACCCAGAGCAGATAGCTCACTTACGAGAAAATTATAGTTTTTCGCAAGCACATGCAAATGCCCTTGTTATGTTCTCGCGCGGATCAACATCTTCGAAGAGGTTTAACACCCCAACCGAATATTTCAAAACGTTGGATCCTAAGCAAGCAAAAACTGTGCGGGCAATATTTAAATCGATAACGAGTAAGTACCCGGAATTAGAGCTAGTGATTGCTTGGAATCAACCAATGTTGCAATTCAATGGAAAATACATAATTGGGGTTTCGGCTGCTAAGAACCATATTCTTTTTGCGCCGTGGAGCAAAGATGTAATCGAAAAATTCACGCCCAGAATGAAGAATTTAGATGTTAAGAAAAAGACAATCGGCGTGCCAAACGATTGGGAAGTAGATGAAAAACTATTGCAAGCTATCGTAAAGGCCCGTCTGGCAGAAGTCAGTAAGTAGTTATTTCTTCTGCAATATTCTAATTAATGAGTGCTAATGCTTGGCTTTTCATACTCTAACGAGAACCCAATCACGCTTATCAGAAGTGCACCTACCCCAATAATTGTGAGCCACCACCCAATGATTAATCCCAGACCTACTGTGCAAATCGAAAGTCCAAGCGGCAATGGCCACCATGAATGTGGGCTGTAAAAACCAAGGTCACCTGCAGAATCTGAAATTTCGCCTAGGTCATTATCTTCAGGAAGCACGCCACCAGATCGTCGATCTATAAACCATAAGTAATAGCCGATTAGTAGCGCTAATAGCGCGCTTAATCCAATCGCTATGACGCCTAACTCTTCACCGCCTACTAAGAAATACACAACATCTAGCACGGCATAAAAAAATGTCAACACTGCAAATAATTTCCAGGCGACGCGCATTAGTGCCCACCATCAGTATTAGCCATATGTGGATGATGTAAATCAAATGCTGGTCGTTCGCTTCGGATTCGCGGCATCGATGTGAAGTTGTGACGCGGTGGTGGGCAGGAAGTGGCCCACTCCAGCGAGCCACCATAACCCCACGGATCATCTACTAATACTTTTGGACTCTTTCGAGATATCCAAACATTGATAGCGAACGGAAGCATTGATAAAGCTAGTAGAAATGATCCAACTGTAGAAATCATATTCATTTCCGTGAATCCATCTGTTGCCAGATAATCTGCGTAGCGACGCGGGAAGCCTTTTATACCCAACCAGTGTTGAACCAAGAAAGTTATGTGGAAACCGAAGAAAAGCGTCCAGAAATGAATTTTTCCTAAACGTTCGTTTAGCATATGTCCAGTCATTTTTGGCCACCAGAAATAAAAGCCACCAAACATTGCAAAAACTACCGTTCCAAACAAGACGTAATGAAAATGTGCTACCACGAAATATGAAGCCGAAACGCTGAAATCTAATGGTGGGCTTGCCAAAATAATTCCAGTTAAGCCACCGAATAAGAAGGTAATAAGAAAACCCGTGATCCAAAGCATTGGTGTGTCAAAAGTTATAGAACCGCGCCACATAGTGCCAATCCAATTGAAAAATTTCACTCCAGTTGGAACGCCGATTAAGAAAGTCATAAACGAAAAGAATGGCAATAGAACTTGACCAGAGGCAAACATATGATGTGCCCAGACAGCAACCGAGAGCGCTGCAATTCCAATTGTGGCCGCAATTAAGCCTTTATATCCAAAAATAGGTTTCCTACTAAAAACTGGCAAAATTTCAGTAGCAATTCCAAAGAAGGGAAGCGCCAGGATATAAACCTCGGGATGACCAAAAAACCAAAAGAGATGCTGCCAAAGCATGGCGCCACCATTTGCTGGATCAAATATGTGAGATCCAAATATGCGGTCCGACTCAAGTCCTAATAGCGCAGCAGCTAATGGCGGAAATGCCAGCAAAACAAGAATTGATGTAAGAAGTGCGTTCCATGAAAATATTGACATCCGGAACATAGTCATTCCAGGAGCGCGCATTGTGAAAATTGTAGTTACAAAATTAACGCCACCCATAATTGTTCCAAGGCCACTGATTGCTAAACCAATTACCCACAAATCTGAACCTATGCCTGGCGAATAATCTGAATTTGAAAGTGGAGCATAGGCAGTCCAACCAAATGAAGCCGCGCCACCGGGCGTTAAAAATCCGGCAAATACCATTATGCCGCCGAGTAAATATAACCAATAAGAAAGCATATTTAATCTTGGAAACGCAACGTCGGCTGCGCCGATTTGAAGCGGCATGAGGACATTTGTGAAGCCAACAAAGAGCGGAGTAGCAAACAGTAACAACATGATTGTGCCATGCATCGTAAAGGCTTGATTGTATTGCTCTGCGCTCACAAATTGCAGTCCCGGCCTAGCTAGTTCGCTCCGCATAATTAGCGCGAGCACGCCAGCAATCAAAAACCAAGCAAAAGAAGTGATCAAATATAGGTAGCCAATTGTTTTATGATCGGTGGAAGTGAGCCACTTGACTACTAACTTACCCTTGTTTGTACTTTGAATTTTAGTTTGGCCAGAAGTAGCCATCATTGGCTTAGTCGCATAAGTTGTCATTTTTGGCCTGCTTTCAAGTCAGCAATATAAGCTTGATACTCTGTCGGAGTTACAACTTTTACCGTAAATAACATTTGTGAATGACTTCGCCCACAAAGCATGTTGCAACGACCTGGAAAAGTTCCTAATTTATTCGCTGAAAATTCAAGTTGATTATCTACACCAGGCAAATTCATCATTTGAATCATAAATGCTGGAATCCAGAAACCATGGATAACATCGCTAGAGGTTAATTTAAATCGAACCCGTTCCCCAAGTGGCATGTACAGAACTGCTGGTTGTGCAGGAGTACCAGTGATAGTTGTGCCTGGTCCAGCCTCTTTGTGACTAAACTGCCACGACCACTGAAATGCGTTTACGGTCACATCGTGTACCGCAGGGGAATTCGCCGGTGAAATTTTGGTGATGTTTGTTTCGGCAACTGCGGTATAGCCAAAAAGAACTGCAACAATCACGAACGGAATTATCGTATATGCAATTTCGGTTGGAATGTTATACCGAGTTTGCTTGGGAAAATTTTCATCTTTTTTGCGATGAAATATTGCGGCCCACAATATCAACGCAGCGGTAAATGCTCCGACGACTAGCGCTGCGATCCAAGCTCCTTGCCAAAGTGGCAGCGAGATGTCAGTTACGCTGGAGAGTCCAGGGTTGAATCCAAATCCAATAGTTTCTTTGCTTGAACATCCAGTTGCAAAAATTGTGCTTAAGAAAACGATAACTGCCATTTTTGCAGACTTTTTTAAGCGGGACATAGGGAAAGGATAACCGTCCATTTCGCAGAGTTCGCGCTGACCGAGTACCGTTCCAAGGGTGGTTCGTATCACAGGAGATTTCCAAAGTGATAGCCCCGTCCATCCGATGGCCCTGGGGCTACTTGGCGACCTTTATCAACGGGGTTGGCGCGACCCAACAAAGATCCATCTCCCCTCAGCTGAATTAGCAATTTTGATAACTGATGCAAAAACGAGTTTGGCAAAGCACCTAAAAATCTCTCCCAATGAAATTGAAGTTATCTCTGATTTAAATCTCGGTTTCCACCTAGGAATATCTGGGCTTTTGCATTCAAATTCAAGACTTATTCATAGCGCGGTAGATCGCCAAGACATTTTTGCAATCGCACGCGCTCATCAAAACAATGGTGGCGAGGTACAAGTTTGCAATTGCAATCTAGCTGGCGCAATTGATTATGCCGCTATCCAGCCATCCGATAAGAATGTAATTGTTTGGCAATCATGTAATCGCGAGACCGGGGTTAAGCAATCCGCAACCAGAGCGCTCGAAAATATTTCGACAAGCGGCACGAAAATCTTTGCAGATATGACCTTCGCAAATTTTCGGTCGGAACTCCCCGTTAATTGGAGCACCGCACTTTGGGATGCAACCTCATGGGGTGGGCCGAAAGGTATTGCTTTCTTAGCAATCCGTAACGGCGTGAATTGGGTAAACCCACTTCCTCATATTGATATGGAACGGGTTTCCAATGGATTTTCGATTCCATTATTTTTGGCTAGCGTAGTGGCGCTTGAGAATTCAGATAAAGATTTCGATACTGATTCACATCAAATATTGGAACTGAACCAACGGGTAAGAAGCTTTGTGGCTGCGAATATTCCAGATGCGGATATTGCCGGTAATATCGAAGATAGTGATCCTCGAAAACTTTCGATTTCATTTCTATATGTCCAAGCTGAAGAGTTATTGCGAAATTTAGAAAAATCCGGTTATCTAGTTGATTCGGGTTCGGCTTGTAGCGCAGCCGACCTTGCGCCTAGCCATGTACTCGCTGCGATGGGAGTGCTAACGCACGGAAATATCCGGCTAACGTTTCGAGCCGATCTGACCATCGCGATCGTTGATCAATTCTTAACCGCCTTGAAGACCGAAATCGAACGCGCGCGTTTGGATTGAAAATGTTGCCATTAAATTGTTTAGGAATGCGCTGTCCACTCCCAATCATTGAAAGTGCCAAGGCTCTAAAAAGTTTAGTGACTGGCGATCAAATCTCGTTACAAAGCGATGACCCAGCGACTTGGGTTGATTTATCGGCATGGGCGCGCATGAGTGGGAATGAAGTCTTACAAATTGATAAAACCAATTTCTTAATTACAAAGAGGCGTTAAGCGTTTTCCAGCATCGGAATATGTTTTTCAATTTCGGAAGCAGCGGTTTTTCCATAAGACTCTGCAAACCTAGAAACAAATTCTGATCTAGTGAATCGGTATTCTTGGGTTCCTTTAGTTTCAATAACATAGGTAGCAATCATCGAACCTAGTTGGGCGCAGCGCTCATCGTTTAACCCCCAGGCCACGCCAGCAATAAATCCAGAACGGAATGAATCGCCCACGCCAGTTGGATCTACTTTGGCTTTCTCCTTTGGGACACCGACTCTAACTTCGCTATTTCCACGACGTTCAACTTTCGCTCCAGTAGAACCAAGCGTAATAACTCGAGTTTCGACTCGCTCCAAAATCTCGGCATCACTCCAGCCAGTTTTTTGAATTGCAAGTGCTAGCTCGTATTCATTCATGAACAAATATGTAGCGCCATCTATTAATTTTTTTATTTCATCGCCACTCATCCGAGCCATCTGTTGTGATGGATCAGCGGCAAATGGAATCCGCTCTTCCCGACAAGTTTGCGTATGTCGCAACATCGCTTCAGGATCGTCAGGTGAGATAACTACTAAATCAAATACCCCAGTTTTTTCCATAACCAGTCCCAATTCGATATTTCGAGCTTCGCTCATTGCACCCGGAAAGAAGGACGCGATTTGGTTTAATTCAGTATCGGTAGTCACCATGAATTGGGCGGTATGTAAAGTTTCCGAAACCCAAACATGTGAGGTCACAACGCCATGACTGGTTAACCAAGCTTCGTAATCAACCCAATCCTTACCAACGGCAGCGAGTAAAATTGGATTGAGGCCAAGGATCCCCATGCTGAATGCGATATTTGCGGCACAACCACCACGTCTAACATCTAGACCATCAACTAAGAATGAAAGTGAAACTTTTTCAAGCGAACCAGCCACTAGGGAATCAGTGAACTTGCCCGGGAAAGTCATCAAATGGTCGCGCCCAACGGAGCCTGCAACCGCAATTTTCATAAGGAGAGGCTAGTCGCGAAAGCGGTGTTTAATTAAATGAATCGCCACAAGCGCATGAGCCGCCTGCGTTTGGATTATCAATCGTGAAGCCTTGTTTTTGAATTGTGTCTACGAAATCAACGGTTGCACCCATTAAGTATGGCGTGCTCATTTTGTCGGTAACAACTTTCACTGCACCAAATTCAGTAACGGTGTCGCCTTCCATGGCGCGATCATCAAAATAAAGTTGGTAGCGAAGTCCGGAACAGCCACCAGGTTGTACTGCTACGCGAAGGCTTAAATCATCGCGATCTTCTTGCGCTAATAGCGCTGCAACTTTTTCAGCTGCAACTGCAGTTAGAGCGATCGAAGTTGTGGTGCTAGTCGGGGTGGTTGTTTCAGTAGTCATAGCCGAACTCTACCTGCCTTTTTTCGCTTCGCCATTCGGCTCGACTCGGCTCGCTCAAGGTTCCCGCATCCGCATACTATTAACTCATGTCAGTCTCACTAACCCAGCTCCTGCTTCTTGGCCAAGGCGCGGATCTAAGTAGTGAACGTGGCGTTTCATGCGATGGCGAGTTGCCGGCCGCTAGTGATCCTGCGTTAGTGGAGCGAGCAAAGAAAGCTCGAGCCGCCCTCGGGAATCGCGCCATGATTCTTGGCCATCACTATCAACGCGATGAAGTTATTCAATTCGCGGATATCACTGGTGACTCTTTTAAATTAGCGCAAGCTGCGGCGGCTAATACCACTGCTGAATTCATTTTTTTCTGTGGCGTGCATTTTATGGCCGAAAGTGCTGACATTTTGACTTCCGAAAATCAAAAGGTAATTTTGCCAGATTTAGCTGCGGGTTGTTCCATGGCCGATATGGCTTCGGCGTCTCAAGTAAACGAATGTTGGGATGTGTTAACCGAGTTAGGTGTTGCTTCAAAAACTATCCCGGTAACTTATATGAATTCTACCGCCGCTATTAAATCTTTTACTGGTAAAAATGGTGGCACCGTTTGCACATCTTCAAATGCCAAACGAGCGATGAGTTGGGGCTTTGAACAAGGCGAAAAAATCCTCTTCCTACCCGACCAACATTTAGGTCGAAATACCGCGGTACTTTCGTTGGGGCTTTCGCTCAATGATTGTGTGCTTTGGAATCCTTGGAAACCAAGAGGCGGATTAACTGACGATCAAATTAGAAACTCAAAAGTTATTTTATGGCGTGGTCATTGTTCAGTTCATGGTCGCTTCACAATCAAAAATGTAACTGAAGTGAGAGAACGGGTACCTGGCGTTAAAGTTTTAGTACATCCCGAATGCCAAAACGATGTGGTCTCGGCTGCTGACGTGGTTGGCAGCACCGAAGCCATAATTAAAACGGTCGAACAATCCCCCGCCGGAAGTAAGTGGGCAATTGGCACCGAATTGAATCTCGTGCAGCGGTTAGCAAATGCTCACCCAGATAAGACCGTTCTCTTCTTAGATAAAACTGTTTGTTACTGCTCCACCATGAATCGAATCGATCTCCCCCACTTAGTTTGGGCTATGGAAACTCTGGTCAATGGCCGCCTAGTTAATCAAATTTCGGTTGATTCCGAGACTGCATTGAACGCAAAAGTTGCGCTAGAGCGAATGTTGGCTTTACCGTAGTCAGATGAGCCCTAAAAAATCTGATTCAGCTTCTGAAAAACCAGCCACTGGCAAAGGTCGTCCGACGCCAAAGCGCAAAGTTGCGGAGAAAGCTAATGTCACTAATCGATTAGCCCCGGCATCAACTCGCGAAGGAAAAAAATTACAACGCGAACAATTGCGCCAACAACGAGTTAGCACCCGTGCTGCTTACATGCGCGGCGAAGAGAGCGCTATGCCACCGCGAGATCGTGGCCAAGTAAAACGTTTCGTTAGAAATTATGTTGATTCACGTCGATCGATTGGTGAGTACTTCTTGCCAATTGTGATGTTGGTTTTAATTCTTACAATTATTCCAATCGCCTACATTCAATTCATAGCAATCATCTTGATGTATTCATGTCTATTATTTTCAATAATCGACGGCATCATTCTTAGCCGTAAATTGAAAAAAGAAGTTGCGGCGCGTTTTCCAAACGAGACCGCAAAAGGCATTGGAATGTATGGCTGGTTACGCTCAACTCAAATTCGCAGATTACGCGCACCATCACCCCAAGTTAAGCGTGGCGATAAGTTCTAACTTAGTAATTAAGCTCTTGGGTTAGGGCTAATAGTTTGAGCTGGATCTCGTTCTGGCAATTTGCCGAGTACAACGTCGATCTTCTTCATAGTTTCGCCATCTAATTTAACGCCGCTAGCTTTAACGTTTTCTTTAATTTGAGATGGCTTAGTTGCGCCAACAATTGCGCTAGATACGTTCTTATTTTGAAGTACCCAGGCGATTGCTAATTGAGCTAACGATAAATCCACGCTTTTAGCGATTGGCGTTAAATTCTGTACTGCACTCAGTACGTCATCGCGCATCCAGCGTTTAATCATATTTGCGCCGCTCTTCTTATCGGTGGCGCGCGATCCGGCTGGCGGTTTCTTCCCTGGCAAATATTTTCCACTTAGCGCGCCTTGCGCCATTGGGGACCAAACAATATGACCGATTCCTTCTTTTGCGCAGAGCGGATCTACTTCGGCTTCAATTACTCGCCAAAGTGCAGAGTATTGCGGTTGGCTTGAAACAAACCGGTTGTATCCGCGAGCATCTTGGATTTTCAACGCTGCGCTAATTTGGGAAGCATTCCACTCTGAGAAACCAATGTAGCTAACTTTTCCTTGGCGGATTAAATCATCAAATGCGCTTAACGTTTCTTCGAGCGGTGTCTCGTAATCGAAACGGTGTGCTTGATATAAATCGATGTGATCGGTTTTCAAGCGCTTCAATGATGCATCGCAAGATTCCATAATGTGCTTGCGGGATAAACCGCGATCATTTTTTCCGGGGCCAGTTGGCCAATAAACCTTTGTGAAAAGTTCGTAAGATTCTCGGCGTACTCCTTTGAGCGCTTTACCTAAAACGGTTTCAGCTTTAGTCGCGGCATAAACATCTGCGGTATCAAATGTTGTGATTCCTAAATCGATGGCAGCGCGCACGCATTTAATAGCAGCGTCTTGCTCTACTTGCGAGCCATGCGTGATCCAATTTCCGTATGAAATTTCGGAGATATAAAGGCCGGAGTTACCAAGTTTTCTATGTTCCATCTATCGAGCCTAAAGGGAATCACCGGAATTTGCGAGTCCTGATTGCGAAAGCGAGCACGATATGGTTGCCTACGCACACAACTTAATAGTTCGAAGCTTCAGGGGAAGTCGGTGCAAATCCGACGCTGACCCGCAACCGTAAGGCGATTTAATCGCCAAGTCGGATTACCTGGTTTCGAATATATCTACCACCCGTCGAGGTTTGCGGGGCGGAATTGTTAATACTTTTCGCTTCCGTGAGGCTCCCATAATAAAATGGAGAGATCACCGTGTTAAATAAGTTAAATAAGTTAAATAAGAAATCACTTTCAATAATCAGTGTATTAACAATGCTTGCGCTATCGATCATCACCCCACAGAGCGCGCAAGCCGAAAAAGGTTATCGCTACTGGGGTTATTTTCAAGCTACTGCTGGTGCATCCAATTGGACTGCTGCAATGACTGGGCCAACCACCATTCTTAAAGATGGCGATGTCGAAGGTTGGACATTTACTGCAAGCAGTAATGACATTCCGGCAACCGAACCGATGGCTTCTCCCGATTTTGCTTCGCTCTGTGACGGTACTGCAGAAGTTGCTGGAAAAATCCGAGTTGGAATTGTAGTTGATTTCGGCGGTGCGGAGATTGCGCCATCGGGTGAGATTCCTAAAGAAGTAATTACAGATTGTGCAGTAGTCCCAGCTAAATCAAATGGTCTTGCAGTTTTAGAGAGCGTTGCAAAAGTGCGCGCCGATAAATCGGGATTGATTTGTGGCATTGGTGGCTATCCAGCAACTGAATGTGGCGTTGAAATTGATATGCCGACCGCTACTACCGAGCCTCAAACCATGGCAACTATTACGGATGAAGAAGCTGGCGCATCTGACAATAGCAAAATTCTTCCAGTCGCACTCGCGATTGGGTTAGCAATTTCTATCTTTGTCATTATTCGCAAACGTAAAAAATAATGCAGTTAGTGCATCCACTGGTCTGGTGGCTTTGGGCGTTGTTGTTAGCAGCTTTTGTAATTAGAACTGACAACGCTCTCATTGCTACCGCAGTGGTATGTGCACTTACTTTGGTAGTTTTAAAATTAAAGAGTAAAAGTTATTGGAGCGGCGCTTTTGCGTTATCTGCAAAATTGGCGGTCTCGATAATTGCGATCAGAATCGCTTTTGCAATTCTGATCGGAGTGCCGATGCCAGGAACCGTGCTCTTTCAAATCCCAGAAATCGCGCTGCCGAGTTGGATGGTTGGAATCCGAATCGGCGGACCTGTTACTTCGCAACGCTTAACTACTGCCGTTACCGAAGCGTTAATGATTGCAACTTTGATTCTCTTATGTGGAGCCGCTAGCTCGTTAGCCAGCCCACACCGATTAATTCGCTCGTTACCAAAAGCAATGTTTAATTTAGGGGTAACTTTAAGTGTGGCAACTTCAGTTCTGCCACAAACCGTTAAAAGCGTCGCGCGTATTCAAAGCGCAAAACGTTTGCGTGGTCAAAATATTCGAGGCTTAAGAGCTTGGCGCGGCATTGCGTTACCGCTACTCGAAGAGAGCCTCGAGCGCGCTTTAGATTTAGCAACCGCAATGGAATCTCGGGGCTATGGGTACCATGGGAAAACCAGTAAATATCGCGCTCAAAAATTCCAACTCGTAGATGTAGCCATGATTACAAGCGTACTTTATTTGCTGGTGCTCTCCCCGATATTGATAGCGCAATTTACCTTTGGCTTACTACTCGCCGCGACCGTTCTAATAGTCGCGCTTCCGATTGTGATCGTGCCGCGATGATTACATTTAAAAATGTTTCTTTAATCTATCCAAATGCGCAACGCACCATATTGGAAGCGTTAAATTTCGAAGTTTTCGAAGGTGAATTGGTACTTGTGATTGGACATACTGGCGCGGGTAAAAGTTCACTAATCAAGTTGATAAATGGTTTAGTGCCGCATCACACCGGTGGAATTCTTACCGGCGAGATAACGGTAGCGGGACGTTCAACTCGGGAATTAAAACCCGGACAACTTTCCGATGTAATTGGGATTGTTGGACAAAATCCAATAAACGGTTTTGTCACAGATATTGTGGAAGAAGAGATTGCTTTTGGTTTAGAAACAATGGGAATTGCACCTGAAATTATGCGAAAACGAGTTGAGGAAGTTTTAGATTTGTTGAGCCTAGCGCCGTTGCGAAATCGCGAGATTGCAACGCTAAGCGGCGGCGAACAACAACGAGTCGCTATTGGCGCAGCTCTGGTATTAAACCCAAAAGTTTTATTACTTGATGAACCTACTAGCGCCTTGGATCCAATCGCCGCCGAAGAGGTTCTATCAATCCTGCATAGATTGGTTCATGATTTGGGTTTAACGGTCATCTTGGCCGAACATCGATTAGAGCGCGTAATCCAATTTGCAGATCGGATCATGCGAATTGGCGATGATGGTGAAGTTGCAATCGGAAAGCCCGGTGAAATTCTAGAAGACTCCCCAATCGCTCCACCCATAGTTAACCTCGCAAAAGCGCTAGATCTTTCAGAGATTTCATTATCAGTACGCGAACTTCGCCGCCGAACCGAATCAATCAGAGAGTTGTTGCAAGATTTGCCGTTGCCGACAAAAATCGTCGAGAGCAACAGCAAAATATTGCTTTCGCTAAATAATGTTTCGGTCAAATACGATGCGAAATATGCGCTCTCCAATATTTCCTTTGAAATTAAACGCGGTGAAGTTGTTGCGTTGATGGGGAGAAACGGCGCCGGTAAATCGTCACTCTTGCGTAGCGCGGTAGGACAGAGTCCGATTATTTCTGGAACTGTGTTAATTAATGGAATAGATCCCGTGAAATTAACTGGAAAAAATTTAATCCGTCATGTTGGTTATGTGCCGCAAGAACCCGGCGATTTGTTATATGGCCAGAGTGTTAAAGCAGAATGTGAATTAGCTGATAACGATAACGGCGTGCCGGTCGGGACTACCCAAACAATTTATGAGAACTTGATGGCGATTCCAAATCTAAGTGCGCATCCGCGCGATTTATCAGAAGGGCAACGTCTGGGTTTAGCGCTTAGCGTAATTCTCTCCGCTAACCCAGATTTAATAATTCTCGACGAACCCACTCGGGGTTTGGATTATGTTGCAAAGAATAAACTGATAAAGATTTTGCAGAAATTAGTTGTAGATTCTAACCAAGCCAGAAGTGTGGTAATTGCTACGCACGATGTAGAACTAGTGGCTGAAGTAGCCGAGCGCGTTATTTTCTTAGCTGAAGGCGAAATCGTCGCCAATGGTCCAACTCGTGAAGTTCTGACTTCCTCACCAGCATTCGCTCCACAAGTAACAAAAGTATTAGCACCAGCTGCGTGGTTAACAGTTTCTGAGGTAGTAGCTGCCCTCGATCGGAACGCTATATGAAAATTCGGTTTCCATTATTAACTTTTGCAAGTATTTTCGGTGTAATTGCTTTTACGTGGCCATTATATTTTCCGAGCCAATCCATTCCTGGAATTTCACAATCATTCTTAAACCCAACAAGCGCTAAGTGGTTTGCGTTGATTATCGCTGCTGCAGCAATCGCACTAGTTGCAATTGAGATTAATCGTGGCTTGCTAGATAGCAAATCGGTTGCCTTGCTTGGAGTTTTAACGGCGCTGGTAGCAGCGCTAAGGCTAATTGGCGCTGGCGCAATCGGGGTTGAGCCAATTTGGTTTTTGATTATTTTAACTGCGCGGGTATTTGGTACTCGGTTTGGATTTTCACTTGGGGCACTTTCGCTTGGATTATCTGCGCTGCTCACCGGTGGTATCGGTCCGTGGCTGCCATTTCAAATGATCGCTGCGGCCTGGATTGGTGCTGGCGCCGGGTTACTACCGAAACGTTTTCGCGGTAAGAGCGAATTGCTAGCGCTCGTTTTCTATGCAATTTTTGCCGCAGCATTTTTCGGAGTTGCGATGGATCTTCAGCTTTGGCCGTGGATTGCTGGCAGTGATTCACAATTGTCATTTATTCCGGGCGGTGAAGTGAGTGCAAACTTGGATAGATTCTTGGTATTTCATTTTGCAACTGCGATGGCGTGGGATATTCCACGAGCGATATTTACCAGCGCACTTATTCTGGTTACTGCGAAGCCAGTCCTTGGATCACTACGCCGGGCAAATTTAAAGTTAAACCCTATTTCACGTGCGATTGCACAAACGGTGGCTTCGTAACAACTGCACTGCTTTCGCGACCGCGGACATCGATAGTTACGGTATCCCCAATTGCAATCTTTGGATCCAATAAAGCTAGCGCAATTCCCACCCGTAACGTTGGGGAGAAAGTTCCACTAGTGATTTCACCGATTATTGCTGCACCACTTTTCACGGTCATGCCACCACGCGGTATCCCGCGGTCCAGTGATTTCAAACCTCTAAGGATTCGGTTTGGGCCACTTAATTTTTCGCGGTCAGCAATCGATTTACCCCAAAAATTTAACTTCTTCCACCCAATCGCCCAACTCGCATTTGCTTGCATCGGCGTTATGGATAGCGAAAGTTCATGGCCGTGTAATGGATAACCCATTTCAGTTCGGAGCGTATCTCTAGCTCCCAATCCACAAACTCGACCATCAAAAGATTTAATACCTTCTGCTAATAGATCCCAAATTTTTTCGGCATCTTGCCATGCTGGTAGTAATTCATAACCGTGTTCTCCGGTGTAACCAGTTCGACAAATGATGGTCCGAATTCCAGCGATTGTAATTTCCGAAAATGCCATGTAACCCAGTGATATATCTACCCCCAAGTTTTTTAATACTGCCTCCGCTTTCGGACCTTGGATTGCGATGACCGCGAAATTATTATGTAAATTCTTTACCGAGATTCCTACGGGTGCGACCGCGGAAATTGCGGCTACAACTGCGGTGGTATTCGATGCATTCGGAATTAAAAAAAGATTTTCTGCGGACTTACGATAAACAATTAAATCATCGATTACGCCACCAGATTTATCGTCACAGAGCATGGTGTATTGCGCTTGGCCATCGGTAATTTTTGTTAGATCATTTGTAATTAAGTTATTTAAGAATTCCAGTGCGCCGGCACCAACAATCTCAGCTTTCCCAAGATGCGAGACATCGAAAATTCCGACGCGTTCTCGAACTGCAGTATGTTCGGCAATAACCCCGCCCCCAGTCGTAGCTGGATATTCAATCGGCATATCCCAACCGCCAAAATCGGCCAATTTTGCAGAAAGGGCGAGATGGCGTTGATGTAATGGCGAATAGAGGCTCATTCCAATAACCTACCGCTCGTAGGGATATATTTCAGAATCTTGGTGAGAGGCGTTTCATGACAACTATTCGACTTACTGAAAATAAGGTCGTTACCGATATTTTGGTAGTCGGACTTGCTCGAAATTCCAAGAGCAAGAAACTAGAGATTGAATCTGGCGATATCAAATTAGATGTAAATGAGCTATTGCCAGCTTTAGAAGATATGGGCGCTACTGGCGCTGCCGATGAGATTATTAAATTGCCCGGCGCTACTTACAAATTATTAGTCTTATCCGGCTTAGGCGAAACTTCCGCAAATTATTCAGCTGAAACGCTGCGCCGGTCCGCCGGCGCTGCAGCGCGTTCGTTAGCTGGCGCAAAGAGCGCGACATTCGCACTGCCGCACTCTTCTAAAGGCGAATTAGCTGCAATCGCTGAAGGCGCGCTGCTTGGTGCATATGCATTTGATGAATTTCGCGGCACCTCGAAATCAGAACGTAAAGCGGTACTAGCTGCAGTAACAATTTTCGCAAAAACAGCTAACAGCGCAGAATCTAAAGCGGCAATCAAACGCGCTAGCATCATCGCGACTAACACCCATATTGTTCGAGATTTAATTAATACACCACCCAGCCATTTAACACCAGAATCTTTCTGCGCTCGATTTAAGAAAATTGGTTTAGCAGCTGGCTTGAAAGTAGAAATATTTACCGATGCCCAACTTAAAGCACAAGGTTTTGGTGGCATCATCGGAGTCGGACAAGGATCAGCAAACCCACCAAGATTGCTCCGCCTTTCATATACCCCAAAGAGCGCCAGTGCGAAAAAAATTAAACGTTACGCATTTATTGGTAAGGGAATTACTTTTGATACCGGCGGTTTGGCGCTAAAGCCAGCCCAAGGTATGGAAGCGATGAAATCCGATATGAGCGGCGCGGCTGCTGTGATTGCTGCAGCTATTGCAATTGCAGAGTTGAAGTTACCAATCGCAATTGATGCTTGGGCGCCGTTGGCTGAAAACATGGTTAGCGATACGGCAACCCGACCAAGTGACATCATCACTATTTATGGTGGAAAAACTGTTGAAGTTCTAAATCCAGATGCAGAGGGTCGACTCGTATTAGCGGATGCGCTTATGAAAGCTGCGGAAGTTGGCGCAAAAGCTGGCGGGCTAGATGGAATCATCGATGTCGCAACCCTTACGGGCGCTCAAGTTGTTGCTCTTGGAACTCGCACTAGTGCAGTCATGACAAATAATGAAAAATTGCGGGAAGAATTTCTACTTGCCGCTGAAAAATCAGGCGAGCAATTTTGGCCGATGCCACTTCCAGAAGAATTACGTGCATCACTAGATTCACCGGTCGCAGATCTTGCAAATATCGGTGATCGAATGGGCGGCATGTTAGTTGCTGGATTATTTTTAAAAGAATTCGTTGCCGCAGAATTGCCATGGTTGCATCTAGATATTGCCGGCCCGGCTTATAACGAAGCGAAAGCCCATGGATATACCTCGGTTGGTGGCACCGGAGTCTCGCTTCGCGCACTAGTTACCTTTGCTGAGAGTAAATCTGAATTATAAATCTAGTTCCAATACTGGCAAGATAGGGTTTGAATTAAGTAACGAGAGAGGGATCTACTAGTGCCTGAGTTTGATTTAGTAATTCTTGGTGGCGGCAGCGGCGGATATGCAGCGGCGCTAAGAAGTTCTCAACTTGGATTATCGGTAGCCCTAATCGAAGCAGGAAAGCTCGGCGGTACTTGCTTACATCGCGGTTGCATTCCGACCAAAGCACTTTTGCATGCGGGCGAAATAGCCGATAGCACAAGGCATGCTGGCGAATATGGCGTTAAAGCCGAATTCATCGCGATGGATATGGTGGCGGTCAACGCTTATAAAGATGGCGTGGTGGCTCGCCTACATAAAGGTTTGCAAGGTTTAGTTAAGTCCCGAAATGTAACTTTCATCGAAGGCCACGGAAAATTAGTGGCAGCAAATACCGTCGAAGTCAATGGCGAAAAATACATTGGTAAAAATATAATTCTCGCCACGGGTTCATATCCAAAAACTCTTCCAGGGCTAGAAATAGATGGCACCGTAATCATTACTAGCGAACAAGCAATTAATTTGGATCGCGTGCCCAAGAGCGTTATCGTTCTTGGTGGTGGCGTTATTGGTTGTGAATTTGCATCAGTCTGGAAATCTTTTGGAGCTGAAGTCACAATCATCGAAGGGCTTCCGCACTTAGTTGCGCTCGAAGACGAATCTTCCAGCAAGCAATTAGAGCGCGCATTCCGAAAACGCGGCATCAATTTTGAACTCGGTATTAAATTCAAGAGCGCTACCAAATCAAAAACCGGCGTTGAAGTCACACTTGAAGATGGCAAAACATTTACCGCGGAAGTCTTGTTGGTTGCAGTTGGGCGTGGTCCAGTTTCTACAAATATTGG
>Ga0208960_1000790_pt1 | contig 17348 bp, 15 predicted proteins | sample GreLakmeON33MSRF_FD_187703 | JGI IMG/M metagenome (GOLD analysis project Ga0208960, IMG submission 187703) | Freshwater lentic microbial communities from great Laurentian Lakes, MI, USA - Great Lakes metaG ON33MSRF (SPAdes) | ecosystem: Environmental > Aquatic > Freshwater > Lake | place: Great...
TAACGTGATAAGGCGTATCTGAACAAACTACTCTCGCTATTCTTGGCATAGTATATTTTTTCTAAAGATAGAAAAATATTAAAACTGGGGCGCTGTCCCATAGCCGTCAACTTAAGTAAGATTTCATAATGTTCATAGGGGTTTTGTGATGTTTCTTATAAAACTGGGGCGCTGTTCACCTTTAATCTGATGGATTTTATCTAATGCAATAATTATTTATACTTATAATTTCTATGCTAATTAAATACTCAATCTTCCTAGGTACATTCCATCTTCTTCTTTGAATAAAACATCGAAAACATAACCCTGCTTTTGAGCAATTTCTTTCATTTTATCTTCATCAATAAACAACCATTTAAAAGCTTCGCCTTTATTTTTTTTGAAACTCATTTGATATTCTACTTCGCCATAATAAGCGCCATTTAAATCGAAATCGATAGATCCATCTTCTTCTAAAAACATGTAAAGTATATCGCAAGAATCGAAGATTATTTGTCCGTTTGAGGTAAGCATTACCTTCGCTCTTTCTAAAAATTCTTCCAATCCTTTTATTGTTCCGCACACACCAATGCCATTCATCATCATTAAAATGGTGTCGAATTTTCCTTCAACTTTATCATTAAATTCTTGGCAAATAAAATTCTTTACACCTCGCTCAATAGCTATTTCATAACAACCTTGCGAAGTATCGAGAGCAACGACTTCAATATTATTATTTTGTAATTCTAAGGCGTGAGAACCAACGCCTGCGCCAATTTCTAAAACTTTTCCTTTGCACACAGCAAGCGCTACATGCTCAATTTCGGGCATCTCATTATACGAGCGGAATAAATAAGAAACGGGAATTATTGATTCTTCATTGATGCTGCTGTTCACCGCGATATCTGCTGCCTTACCTTTAACAACAAACTCTTTACAAGCAATACCTATAACATCTACAGAAGCAGATTTTTTCATCTGCCAATGTTAGAAATAATTTTTTAGGTTTTTAGATTCTAAATACGGATCCCAATCGTCTTGCGTCATTAAAGGCTTTACTTCTAGCAAGGTATTGTCGTGTTTGTTAAAAACGGCTTGTACATAATAGTTGGCCAAACTGTATAGTCGCAAGCGCAACATACCTTGCACCACCACTTCATCCATTAGCAATCCGTTTCTACTTAGAACCAAAAGACTTTCTTTTATTTCCAATTTTCGTAATTCATTAATATCCATCCTGAGTCTTTTCTTATTTAACGAGGCACGGCATTTGTAAGTTTAAAAAGCAAGGTTGAAGTTTTCAACATTGCATTGCGAAAATCATATTTCACTTTATTTACAAGGCTTTTAGAATTTAGTTAAATTCGAAGGGATGAAAAAAAGAAAAAACAACTTAGCATTAAAACTCAAAGGAACTTTGGTTCTTGCTTTGTTGTCGCTCTCTTTTTTCGCGCAAACTGCTCCCAAAATATTCACCAAAGATTTTAATGAAGATGGTACAAACGACGATTTGGTGGTGAACTATTTTTTAGGAATGTTGGATTATGCTATTTATACCGACGGACTCACCAAAACTCAATATAAATTTGTGTTTCAGCGACAAGAAACAAAACACGGTATTGCAAAAGTGACTCCCATACCAATGTATTTTAGAAGTGAAAAAGGAGAAAAGGCTTTACCAAAAATCGACAGCTTAATTTTCACTATTCCACTTACCAAAAACATCGACAATTCTTTGGTTTGGTTGCTCGACAACTACATTTCAAAAACAGCATCCAACAGCAAATACTTTAGTTACCATAGCTCTTACGAACCTTCGTGGATTCCATCAAAGCCTGAAATGCCCAACAACTATCGCTTGAAAATAGAAGACACTACCTTGTTGTATGCCATGTATAAGAGCCAGCAACTGAAAGACACTTCTTCGGCAGCTTACATCACCTACTTAGGGAAATTTCAAACCCGTGCCATTTCTATGAGCAAATCAGATGTAAACATCATTTATCCGCTCACACTCGATTCTACCCCCAAATTCAAACTGTACCAAAGCGCACACGGCGTTTTCATCAAAAAAGATTCTTTTTATTCGTGGGTGTTTGTGAGTGATGGCGGATTGTACAACAACATTCAAAAATTAGAGTGGGAAAGCATTCAACAGGTAGATGCTTACAAAGATTTTGTAGTTGTGCTTACCCAACCCTACCCTGCCATTAAAAACAACATTTATATTGTAGATTGGAAAAGAGGAAGAACCTTTGAATTTAAACGCGATTTTATTTTTGCCAATGCTCCAGGTTATTATTTCATCGACAACTTTGAGATTATAGAAAATCAATTGTATCTCTATGTTAAAATTCGCCCCTCATCCCTAGATTACAAACAAATTTCTATAGATCTAACGCCTATCGCAGAAGAAATGGGTAAAACAAAATAGAATTTCACCCCTCATTTTAATATTGCTTTTCTTTCATTTTTGCTTAACTTCCCAGCTACAAAAAATGAGTTATGAGCAAATTATTATTACTAAGCACCATACTATTGACCCACATACTTTTCGCACAAAATTTTCCTGAAAAGCCTATTGGCACTACTACTTTCGATTTGCAAACCAACGGCTCATCGCAAAAAAGGATAGTAAACAACAGCGATGGAACACTTTCTGCCGTTTGGATGCTGTCTACCAATCCTAATTCTGAGAGTCCGAACGACAGAGGTACTGGCTACAACTACTACAACGGCACTACATGGAAATTCGGCGCAGCAAGCGTTATCAGCCGAATTGAAACACAGAAAACAGGATGGCCCAATATTTTAACCTTGGCTAGCGGTAAAGAAGTGGTTATTTCTCACCGTAACTCAGATACGTCTTTGCTCATGCTTTCTAGAAATGCAAAAGGAACGGGAACTTGGACAGAAAAGAAATTATTTCCCGCACAACATTTACTTTGGAGCAGAGCTGTGGCCGGCGGACCCGACGGCAATACCATTCACCTTATCGCAGCCACACCAATGACCGATGATGGAGGTTCTTTAGTGCATGGAATGGACGGCAATATGTTGTATGCTAAATCTACCGATGGAGGGGTAAATTGGACTACCCCCGATACTATTGCTGGCGTAGATACCTCATGGACGGTTTCCATTAAAGGAGATTACTATAACATAGATGCCAATGGAAACAATGTGGCGATTGTGTTGGCTTGTAAATGGATGGATGTGGTGCTTTTGAAATCAACAGATAATGGCGACCATTGGACTAAAAAAATAGTTTCTGATTTTCCTTATGATAAGTTTGATGAAACAAAAACCTTGGTGACCGACACACCTTACACTTGTGATGGATCAACAGAAATATTAGTGGACAACAATGGAAAATCACATATTTGGTATGGATTCACTCGTTTGCTAAATAACAATTTAGGCGATAGTGCCATTTCGTATTATCCTAGCGTAAACGGATTGTACTATTGGAATGAAACAGAATTTCTTCCGCACGTCATTGCGCAAGCCATCGATTTAAATGGCGACAACACCATTTCTACAGCTAAAGTAAATTACAAATTCCCTTCTTATGGCGTGGGTTTATCCTCAATGCCTTCCGCTGGCATAGACGGCAACGGTGTGCTTTACGTCGTATATTCTGCCTTCAATGAAGAGTATTATAGTCCGGGCGGAGATTCCGTCAACTACCGCCACATTTACGCCGTTAAATCAGAAGACGGAGGCAACAACTGGAGTTTGATACCAAATGACATCACACCGGTTAAAGACAATGACAAATACCACGAATATGTTTACCCTTCTTTAGCCAAGCATGTTGACTCTCACCTGCACGTAATTGTTCAGGAAGACGACACCCCAGGCACTTATATCTTAGAAGAAAACATGTTAGGAAACTACAACAACATCACGTATTTAAAGGTTTCCACAGCTTTAAACGTATCGGTAAATGAAATTAAAAACGAAGATTTTTCTTTTGTTATTTATCCTAACCCTAGCAACAAAGGCAACATTCATTTAATTTACGAATTGAAAGAAAGTCAAAATATCACTGTAAATATTTACAATGTAATGGGCGAAAAAATCGACAGTAAAAATTTAGGAAATCAATATGCAGGAAAACAACAGTATTCTTTTTCTAACACTAATTTAAGCTCAGGCGTTTACTTTGTAGAAGTGAATTCGGGTAAAACGAGCGGTGTTCAAAAGTTAGTGGTACAGTAGCTACTCTTTTTCTTTACTGCTGTTTACCTGTTCTTCTCAAAGAAAAGAACGAATGATCTTTGGTAGATGAAAAAACTCCCGATTGGGCATTGCGAACATCTTCAATGGAGTAGAATGCTGTTGGATTGTGTTTTAAAACTACTGCGATGACTTGCTTTAAATTTTTGCGTGCAACAACGGTGAATATAATTTTTATCGGACCTTGCGATCCTTGTCCGTCTACAATAGATATTCCATGATTGCCTGCGGTGAGCTCTTTCACCAAAGCCTCACAGGCTTGATCGGTGATGATGCGCAACATTTGTAAGCCCAAAGCCAGTCGCTCTTCTAAAATTAAACCGATGTAATTACCAGTAGCAAACCCGGCCGCCCAAGCCACATAATGTTGCCAGCTATTGGCCTCATTAAAAATTTGTTTGGCTACTATTATCCAAATCAAAACTTCAAAAAAACCGAGTAATGGTGCGAACTTCTTAAAGCCTCTGGCCACAAAAATATGGCGCATGGTGCCTAAAGAAACATCGACCAATCTCGAACAAAAGATAAGTAAGGGAAAAATTATCCAATTGAAATAATCGAAATCGGGCATAAAAAAGACGTTCAATGTTCAATGTTTAAAGTTCAATGTTAGCTAACCTTGAACATTGAACTTTAAACATTGAACGTTCTATTTAAGTATTTCTCGTGAAATTACCACTTTTTGAATTTCACTTGTTCCTTCACCAATGGTGCACAATTTAGCATCTCTGTAATATTTCTCTGCTGGAAAATCTTTGATGTAGCCATATCCGCCATGAATTTGAACACCGTCGTTGGCCACTTCAACGGCTATTTCCGAAGAATACAATTTAGCCATAGCCGATTCTTTCGACACTGGTAAATGATTATTTTTTAAAAAGGCTGCACGGAAAATTAACATTTCTGCTGCATCAATTTTAGTAGCCATATCAGCCAATTTGAAAGCTATGGCTTGAAAATCGGAAATAGATTTGCCAAATTGCTGCCGCTCTTTAGAATACTTCAAAGCAGCTTCATAAGCTCCTTTCGCAATACCTAAACCCAAAGCTGCAATAGAAATTCTACCACCATCTAATATCGCTAAAGCTTGTTTAAATCCGCTACCTACTTCGCCTAATCTGCATGAATCGGGAATTTTGCAATCTTGAAAAATCAACTCCGCTGTTTCCGATGCACGCATGCCCAATTTATCCTCTTTCTTACCTGCTGTAAAACCTGCAATACCCTTATCAATCAAAAAAGCAGTTGCATTATTTTTTTCACCAAGTTTACCTGTACGTGTCATCAACACCACCACATCACCCGAAATACCATGAGTGATAAAAGTTTTAGAGCCATTGATAACCCAACCATCTCCATCTCGAACCGCCGTGGTTCTCATGTTTGCTGCATCAGAACCTGTGCTTGGTTCTGTTAAACCCCACGCACCAATAAATTCGGCAGTAGCCAATTTTGGCACATATTTTCTTTTTTGATCTTCGTTACCGAAATACAAAATATGATTGGTACATAAAGAATTGTGCGCAGCCATTGATAAACCAATACCGCCGCACACTTTAGAAATCTCTGTTATTGCGGTTACATATTCGTTGTAGCCAAAACCCGCCCCACCATATTCTTCGGGAACCAAAACGCCCATCAATCCTAACTCGCCCATTTTTTTGAAAACATCAACCGGGAAAATTTGTTTTTCGTCCCAATGATTTCTGAAAGGAAGTATTTCTTTTTGCGCAAAATCGCGCACCATTTGCGCAATCATCTTTTGGTTTTCGTCTAAGCTAAAATCCATACTAAAAGTTCAATGTTTAATGTTCAATGTTTAAAGTTCCGCCTAAACTCAATACGCGGCTAGAGAAATAATGTTGGTGTTGTACTTCAATAATTTTTCACGCCCTTTTAAATCACTTAACTCGATGATAAAACCGAAGCCTGCAACATCGCCACCAATTGATTTTACTAACTCAGCAGCAGCAACAGCAGTGCCTCCAGTTGCCAATAAATCATCGTGAATTAAAACTCTGCTTCCTTTCACCAAAGCATCGGTATGAATTTCAATTTCGGCAGTACCATATTCCAATTCATATTCAACTTTATTTTTATTAAAAGGTAATTTGCCCGCTTTACGCACTGGAACAAAAGGAACATTAAGTTCGTCGGCCAAAGAGATTCCAAACAAAAAACCTCTGCTTTCTATACCAATAATTGCCTCTACTTTTAGCTTGCGCGCTTCAACAGCCAAAGCTTTAACTATTTGCCTTCTTACTCTAAAATCCACTAAAAGGGGAGTAATATCTTTAAATAAGATGCCTGGTTTTGGAAAATCTTGCACATCTCGTACAGTACTTTTTATTTTTTCTGAAATCATTGTAGTAAAATATAAGGTTCAATCAAATATAATAGAGAATCGCTGAAAACTCTTGTTTTCAGTAAATCTTTTATTGATGAGAATTTTCCGTGTTGATTTCGATAATTCACCAATATTTTAGCACGCTTATATCCTATTCTTCTAAACTTCGCCAATTCTTCTTCAGTATCGATATTGATATTGTATCTCTTCACCAAGGACGAATTAACCAACACATCATCTTTTATTTTTAGATACAAAACAGAATCTAAGCCATACACTTGCAGCAATTGTTCTTTAGAAACATATCCGCCAATAATCTCTCGGTATTTAAGAATGCGAGATGCGAAGCTCTCTCCTATTCCATTGAGTAAAACCAATTGTTCTTGTGCAGCCGAATTCAATTCTACAGGCACTATTTTAGGTTTTGAGTAAACAGATTTGGTTTTAGTGTAATCATTAGAATATTTCGATTCATACTTTTTCTTTTCGTAAACCTTCCATTCTTTTTTGGGATAAGATTTTGGATACACTGTATCTTTTTTCTGCACTACGACAGCCTTCTCTAACGACACACTTTGCGCAGGAAAAAAGAAATATTTACCCGCAATAAAAAGCACTGATAGTAGCAACAACAGATACAAGCCCCTTCTCTCTGAAGAGGAAAATAAAAATGGATATTTCATATTAAAATATTTAGTTAGATAGATATAAAGTCAAGTTGTGTAATTGATGTGCACGTAAAATCATGTTTGTTCTTATCGCGAAGCTTTCATTTGCTGCTCTAAAATGGCTATTCCTTCTTCAAAAGAACGAGGAGAAAAACCTAAATCTTTAATGGCTTTATCGAGAATGAATCCTGTAACGGGCGGTCGCTTTGCTGGCTGCTTCAATGATTCTGATGAAATAGGTTTAATAAGTGATTTATCTAAATGATAGTAATCGGCCACCTTTTGCACCAACTCAATAATGCTCATGTAATCTTTACCCGAAATATTATAGACTCCCTGCGCCTTTTTATCCATCACCAAAATACAACCTTGCGCTAAATCTTCGGCTAAAGTGGGCGTGCGAAATTGATCATTCACCACATTAATTGTTTTGCCTTTTTCTAACTCTCCCTTCGCCCACAACACAATGTTTGAACGACTCATATTGTCTACCAATCCATAAACCAAAACCGTTCTCAATATTGCCCAATCCCCATCGTATTTCTCCACAATTTTTTCTGCTGCCAATTTCGATTCACCATAATAACTGAGAGGATTAGCTAGCGCGTCTTCTCTATAGGGACCATTTTTTCCATCGAAAATAAAATCGGTAGAAACATGAATAAAATGCGAGTTGTTTTTTTCTGATGCTGCACATAAATACTGCACAGCATCAACATTTATTTTCCAACATTCTTCTCTTTTGCTTTCGCAAATATCAACGTTGGTCATGGCCGCACAATGCATTACCACGTGAGGCTGATGCTTTGCTAAAACTTCTTCTACTTCTTGCTGATTGGAAATATCTAAGGAAATAAATTGATAGCCATTTTGAACTACCAAACGATTTTCACCACGCGCTGTGGCCAACACTTCAACATCTTCTCTTTGCTTGAGGGCGTAAACTAATTTTTGTCCGAGTAAGCCATTCGACCCTGTAATAAGAACTTTCTTTTTCATGCCCTAGAGATGCCAAATATTTCTTCTCTTAAAACTGTTAAACCATTTGTTAGATTCTAAAAAGCCCGCCATTAGCAAATAAACCAGCAAGGGGGATCCCAAAGTTAAAAACGATATGTAAATAAAGAAGATGCGAATTCTGCTGGTTTCAATACCGAATTTTTGGCCCCAATAGGTACAAACGCCAAACACATTCGACTCCACCATATTTCTAATTCTCTCTAACATAAGTGCTTTTGTTTTTCAAAATTGAATAACCGATGCTGCAATTTAAGCATTTTTTTTGAGAGCAGTATTCTTTATACAGCTCTGTTAGTGCCTGACTCTCATAGGCCGAATCTGGGGCCAACAAAGCTTCCTTCCATTGCTTCATCAACGTATTGTCTTCAGATGGAATCTTTTCTAAAAGTCTAAATCCTTTTTCCATCAAAGAAAAATCAGAGTAAACCTCAGCGCGCAAAAAGTACAAAGGAAGTGCTGCATTAATCACTATTTTATCTACCATTTCTTTGCTCAAATGATGCATTGATTTCTTACTCAACTTATCGAAATGATAATGGTTTTGCCAATATTTAGAAACAGGAAAAGAAAACAAATCATAAAACTCCTCCATATCTGTAGCATTGAGTAACAAAGAGAAAAGGTGACGGCGATGAAACAACAATGCCGAAAACTGCGCTAATCTAATAGATGGAAAGGAGGCCGGCCGAATACGAAACCATTGCCATTGAGAAAAATCTATTTCTTGCAATTGATATTTCGCTTGATAAAAAAGATAATTTGATTGCAAATGCGCTGGGTATTTGTCTTCGTAATGGAGAGAAAGAAAACCCGCTTGTCCGAAAACCATAGCCTCTATCACTTCTTCTTGATCGGCATTTTTATTCATATTTTCCAACGACAGCGCATACACTAAATTCTCAAACGCAGAAACGTTATGAAGGAGTCCGAAAACACGCGAAATACACAACAGCGACAAGTGATCCCAGTTTTTATTCAAGCGCTCATAATCGACTTTCAGCACATTTGTTTTGCGCTGAATTCTATTGACGAGCAATCTATCAAAAAACATTTTTTTGGTAAGATGCGGCACCTCTTTCACCATAGATTTGCAAGCAATCACCTCTTTTTTTTCATGAAAATCGCGAATATATTCCAGCATCTTTTCTTCTACATAATCGCTCAAGCACAAATCGGGAATAGGCATAGAATCTTTATTGTAGATTATCTTGTCGGTATCCCAAACCACATGTAAAACAATAGAATCGTAAGCTTTATCGAATTGATGTTTGTGCAATAACCAATCGGAACTTTTAACATGAATCTCTACATTTCCATGCCAATGCGTGTTGCCAATTTTGATGTGCGCATTAAAAAAATCGGGACCGCCAGTATCGTTATTGTGCGTGCCAGGTTTATACACTTCTACTTTTTGGCCGTCGCCAGTATATAAATTAGAAGTATCAAACAGTTTGTACTTCCATATGAAATGAAGAATTTTTTCTTGCATAAATCTCGCCTGTTTAGTTAGAATAATTTTTTAGAGTGTTGTGCTTCACTTAGGGGCGTATTGACATACGCTCGTCATAGCATTGTTGTGGGCGTATTCAATACGCCCCTACGGCCACTCTAGTAAAAAATTACTTATCGTTAGAAGACAAAGCTAGGCAAAGCTTAATTTAAGATATTATTAAGAAATTAACAGCGAACAAACGTAAGGAAGAATATTAAGCAGAAAAGCTTTAAAGCACTTTTATATCAGGCCTTTACCGCGCAACAGAATTTCCATTTCGGCTTGCATTTTTTGCGCTTCTTCGCGCGCTTTATCGGCAAAATCTTCACCGTTAGATGCGTAAATAATACTGCGTGATGCGTTAATTAGGAGACCGCATTGTTCGTTTGCTCCATATTGAAAAACATCGTTCATGCTTCCTCCTTGCGCACCAACACCAGGAATCAACAAGAAATTATCAGGAACTATCGCTCGAACTTTCTCCAACTCTTGCGCACGCGTAGCACCAACTACATACATCATATTATCTGCAGAGCCCCATTGAGAAGTTTTTTTCAATACTTTTTGAAAAAGAAAATCACCACTTTCTTTGAGTTCTTGTGTTTGAAAATCTAATGCACCTTGATTAGAAGTAAGCGCCAAAACGATAGTCCATTTGTTACGATAAGCCAAAAACGGAGTAACAGAATCTTCGCCCATATAAGGCGCAACGGTAACAGAATCTGCGCCCAATTCTTCGAAAAAGGCGCGAGCATACAAGCCCGATGTATTGCCAATATCACCACGTTTTGCATCGGCAATGGTGAAACAATCTTTAGGGATATAAGCCAAGGTTTTTTTCAATGTCTCCCAACCTTTAGCGCCCATTGCTTCATAAAAAGCGGTGTTGGGTTTGTAAGAAACACAATAGTCTTTGGTAGCATCAATAATTTTTTTGTTGAACTCGAAAATAGGGTCTTCGTTATCCAATAAGAATTTTGGTATTTTTTGAATATCGGTATCTAAGCCAACACATAAAAATGATTTTTTATGCTGTATGTTTTTGAATAATTCTTCTCTTGTCATGTTTTAGTTATAGTTTGTGGGCGTATTCGATATGGTAATGTTCAGAAGTAAAATAATTCGTTTTTTTGAATAATATTTTAACGAATGGGTCACTAACTCCACTTCTCCCTTTCTTAAAGGGAGAAGTGGAGTTAGTGATTCTAGACTTAATTCCATCAACTCAGATGTAGTGCATTTTTTTACAACCATGACTCTATTCAATAAGCCCAAAGAGGTTAAAAAGTTCCGCTTCCTTCTTTAAGTTTCTCAGTATTTTCGGCCATTTTCAAAGACTCAATCATATCCTCCATATCGCCATTCATAAAGGCTGGCAAGTTGTAAATGGTTTTACCAATACGGTGATCGGTAACACGACCCTGCGGATAATTATAAGTACGAATTTTAGCAGAACGGTCGCCAGAAGAAACCAATGATTTACGATGTGCAGCACGCTCGGCATGCAACTTATCGGCTTCTGCTTGATACAATCGAGAACGAAGCACAGATAAAGCTTGTTCGTAGTTTTTGTGCTGAGAGCGGCCATCCTGACATTCCACTACAGTGTTTGTAGGTAAATGTGTTAAACGAATTGCCGACTCGGTTTTGTTAACGTGCTGTCCGCCCGCACCCGACGCTCGGAAAGTATCTTTCTTTACATCGCCCATGTTCAACACAAAATCAACCTCTTCAATCTCAGGTAAAACAGCTACCGTAATAGCCGATGTATGCACACGGCCTTGAGATTCTGTTTCGGGCACACGTTGTACACGATGCACGCCCGATTCAAATTTCAATTCACCGTAAATATTTTCTCCACTCACATTAAAAGTAATCTCCTTAATTCCTTTGGTTCCACCCGATGCAGAGTTTAATATCTCCACACTCCATCCTTTAGTCTTGAAAAACATGGTGTACATTCTGCTGCAATCCTCCACGAAAATACAAGCCTCATCACCGCCCGTTCCAGCGCGCAACTCCACAATAGCATTCTTGTTGTCTTCAGGATCTTTTGGAATCAAAAGCCATTTCACTTCTTCTTCCATTTGAATCCTTTTCGCTTCCAACTCATACAATTCGGCTTTCGCCATTTCTATGAAATCGGCATCCGTTTCAGTTTTCAACAGTTCTTTAGAAGACTCAATATTGTCGATAATGTTTTTCAAATCAGTGTACGCATCGGCCACAGGTTTTAACTCCTTGTACTCTTTGCTGTATTCCATGTAGCGTTTTTGATTCGATACAATATCGGGCAAGGTAAGTTGTTCACCTACCTCATCGTAACGCAACTTAATGCTATATAATTTCTGAACTAAATCCTTCATGTCTTAACTATAAATAAACTTTCCAAATGCTGATTCTACTTGCAATTGCTTGCCTTGAAAAGCTTCTGTGTGACCAATTATTTTGGCATCGATGTTAAAGCTCTTTGCTATATCGATGATCGCTTGCGCATATTTCTCAACAATATAAACCTCCATGCGGTGGCCCATATTGAATACTTTGTACATTTCTTCCCAAGATGTTTTACTTTCTTCTTGTATCATTTTGAAAAGAGGAGGCAATTCAAAAAGATTGTTTTTCACCACTTTTAAATCGCTGATGAAGTGTAATACTTTGGTTTGCGCACCGCCGCTGCAATGCACCAAGCCGCCAATCACATCACGATACTCTTCCAATATTTTTTTCATTACCGGGGCATAGGTTCTGGTTGGTGACAACACCAACTTCCCCGCATTAAGGGAACTTCCTTCCACAGAATCAGTGAGTGAGCGCGAGCCCGAATAAACTAAATCTTGAGGCACGCTAGGATCAAAGCTCTCCGGATACTTATTCGCCAAAACTTTTTTGAAAACATCGTGCCGCGCTGAGGTTAAACCATTGCTGCCCATACCACCATTGTATTCTTTTTCGTAAGATGCTTGTCCGTAAGAAGCCATACCCACTATCACCTGATTAGGCGCTAGTTTTTCATTCGTAATCACTTCACTTTTCTTCATTCTGCAAGTCACAGTAGAATCAACAATAATAGTTCTTACTAAATCACCCACATCGGCTGTTTCGCCACCAGTAGAATAAATACCAATGCCATTGTCGCGTAAATCTTGCAAAACTTCTTCGGTACCGTTTATGATGGCCGAAATCACTTCGCCCGGCACCAAATTTTTGTTTCTTCCGATAGTAGATGACAATAAGATTCCGTTCGTTGCTCCTACACACAATAAATCATCAATATTCATGATCACTGCATCTTGCGCTATCCCTTTCCACACCGATAAATCGCCCGTTTCTTTCCAGTATAAATAAGCCAACGACGACTTAGTTCCAGCACCATCAGCATGCATAATGTTGCAATAAGCATCATCACCGCCTAAAATATCGGGAACAATTTTACAGAAGGCACGAGGATAAATTCCTTTATCAACGTTCTTAATGGCAGCGTGCACATCTTCCTTTGAAGCTGATACACCGCGTAGTTTATATCTTGAGTCTTGTGTCATTTGAATAAAAATGAAAAGCATCCCAAAAATAGGGATGCTTTGTCATATATAAAATTGTTGTGCTATTTATTTACAATCAGCAGTTTTTCCTTCTGCCCAATCTGTGCATAATACTTGCAATTCTGTGCGACGGTTTAACTGGTGAGCTGCCTCAGACAGTTCTTTTGTTTTCAATGAGTTAATAAACTTAGTATCCAACAATGTACCAATAGGGAATACAACTCTGTATTTCTCAGGAACAAATCTAAAGTTCTCTTTAGAAATTAATTTTGGTTTGTCTTCACCATATCCTTTAGCAATTAATCTACTTGTATTAATTCCTTTTTCAATTAAGAAGTTAACTGCAGATTGAGCGCGACGCTGAGCCAATTTTCTATTGTAATCGGCACCACCTCTAAAGTCGCTATGAGAACTTAACTCAATAGTGAACGTTGGATTTTCATTTAAAATTTCAATTAAAGAGTTCAATTGAATTTTAGCCTCAGGCGTTAAGAAAGCCTCGTTGTAAGGGTATTCAACGTTTGGTAATTCAACTCTCACGGGAATAGTATCCAGTGAAATCAAACACTCATAAGTTTTTGAATCATCAACACCTACTGTAGAAACCAATAAGTTCCTAGAACGGAAATATTTCGCTTTTCCTTTTCTAAAGATATCACCATCTGTATATCTAGCATTAGAAGTAGCAGACAAATTATAGTTTAGATTTACCGAAAGAGCAAAACCGAATTTACCAATGCTATCAGAAACGAATTCTTGTTTAGTACCATCACTTACGTTAACCACAATTTTAGCCCCTTTAACCGGAGTTTTATAACCATTGTTTTCAACTACAAAACCATCACATTTAATTTCCAAAGGATGTAAAGCGAAAGACCAAATATCTAATCCGCCTTTAGTACCTGCTCTATTTGAAGTAACATAGCCTCTTTCAGCTTTATCTTCGAAGATGATAGCAACATCATCACCGCAAGAGTTTAAAGGGACTTTAAGGTTAACCACCGGGCCAAATGAAGATTGGCTAGCAGCAGCTTTGAACAAGTCCAAACCACCAATACCAACATGACCATTAGAACTAAAATACAAGGTACCATCGGCATGAATGAAAGGAAACAACTCATCGCCAGGCGTATTCACCTCAGCACCAAGGTTAGTAGGATTTTCCCACATCTTGGTTTCTTTATTAAGAGAAGCCACCCAAATATCTTTACCACCTTGTCCGCCAGTCATATCAGAAACAAAATACAATTTCGTACCCTCTTCATTTAACGCTGGCTGAGCCACTAAGAAAGTATCGGCAGCTAAAGGAACTTTAACAGAACCTTCTAATTTTTTATCATCACCATTGGCAACGAAGATCGCGCAGTAAGCATTGTTCTTTTTAGATAAATCACAACGCGTGAAATACATTTTTTTGCCTTTGAAATCATAAGCAGAACCACCTTCAGCAAACTCTGAGTTGGCATCACCAGGGACAATAGCTGGTACAGTCCATTTGCCTTTGGCATCTAAAGAAGCTTGAAACAAATCGGGAAAAGCCTGACCTAAAATTTCAGATTCACCTTCGCCAGTTGTTCCTGATCTGTAAGAATAAAATAAGATTTGGTTGTATTTTTTCTTGTTAATAAAGATAGGTGCAGCATCATCGTTAGCTGTGTTTAGCATCACCACGTTGGTAACTTCGTAACGGGTTGGTTTTTTCTCCCATTCTACAGCCAATTCACAAGCTTTAGCTCCATTCATAGCAGCTTTATCGTTGGGCACGCGTTTTAAATAGTAATTGTATGTTCTTAAAGCCTCATCGTAGCGACAAGTACCTTTGTAGGCATCGGCCAACTTAAGAAGTAATTCGGGATGAACCTCAGCATAATTCACTTTCTCGGCATTTTCGTACCATTGAGCAGCCAAATCGTATTTTCTCAAACTCGTATAATTTTCGGCAATCATATACGTGATTTGCGCTTTTTTAGCGTCGTTTGGTTCTTTCGCTAAATCGTCGATCAGCTTATCAACAGCTTTCGCCCATTTCTCTTCTTTATGAAGCTGTTCACCTGTTGCAGGAGCCGTGCATCTAGTAAAAGTTAAAACTGCAAATAATAAGGCTACAGCGCAAAAAGAACTCTTTAAATTCATCATTTTAATTTTTAATTACCCCTTTTAAGGAAGCTAAAAGTATCAATATTTTTTAAGGAAACAAGAAAACTTATCGTCAATTTTTACTTTTCAATATTCAATTACAAGGTTTTCTCTATATCTTTCTGCAATTCGTCGGCAATATCCTGCACTTGTTTCTTCTCTTCGTTCATCCCCTTCTTAATTTCATTTTGAATTTCGCCCGTAACATTCTTAATTTCTCGCATCCCTCTGCCTAAGTTTCGCGCAATTTCTGGAATATTCTTAGACCCAAAAAGCAATAAAACCACAACAAGAATAAGCATTATTTCGCCGCCGCTGGGTGAAAGAAAAAGCAAATGATTAGTCATTCTTCGCTCCTTTGTTTCTTTCTTCCAAGTCTACGTAAATCGGTGCAGCAATGAATAATGATGAATATGTTCCTACAACGATACCAATCAGCAAGGCGAAAGAGAAACCACGAATAGATTCACCTCCAAAAATGAAGATGGCCAACAACACCAAAAAGATAGTCGCCGAGGTATTGATGGTTCTACCGAACGTGCTATTCAAAGCAAGATTGGTGATTTCACCCGTTGATTTCTTATTGCCATACAACACGTTGTACTCTCTAATTCTATCGAAAACGACCACTGTATCATTAATAGAGTATCCCAACACGGTAAGCACCGCTGCAAAGAAATGCTGATTCACTTCCATAGAAAAAGGAACTAAGCCATGCAGTGCAGCAAATATACCCAGTAGGAAAAGGATATCATGGAACAAAGCCATCAATGCACCTACACTGTAAGACACTTTTCTAAAACGAATAAAGATGTAAAGGAAAATGGCTATCAGCGCTAATGCTACCGACCAAATAGCAGACGTTTTAATGTCATCTGCAATTTCAGCCCCTACCACAATAGAGTTCATTTTACCAATTGTTTTACCTTCTTTATCTTTATCGAAGGTGTCGAAATCAAGGTTAGCTGGTAAGAAAGACTTCAATCCTTCGTACAATGTTCTCTCTACCTTTTCATTTACATTGGTTCCCTCTTGATCGATTAAGTATTTAGTTGTGATGGCAAACTGATTGCCCTCACCGTATTGTTTTACTTCGGGAGTAATGGCGTTTCCTTTATCATCTACAAATACTCTTTCTAGTGCCTTAGACACTTGTGTACCGTCCACTTCTTTATCAAAACGCACTATATAAGTTCTTCCTCCTGTAAAATCAACACCATAATCGAACTGACGAAATGCAATAAAAGCAATTGCCAAAACAGAAAGAGCAATTGATAAAGCATAAGCTTTTCTCTTATTGCCTATGATCTTATAATTCGCGCCCACCATGAAGTTTTCGGTAGATTTGGTAGCGAAAGAAATACTTTTACCTCTTTTCAGAAGGAATTCAAAAATGATTCTAGAAATAAACAAGGCTGCAAACAATGAGGTAAGGATACCAATAACCAAAGTTTGAGCAAAACCTTCAATAACACCTGAACCGAAGTACCATAGAATAACACCTACAATAAGATGCGTAAAGTTGGAGTCGATAATCGCACTCATCGCATGCTTGTAACCATCGCTCAACGCAAGTTGCACTCCTTTACCAGCACGCAATTCCTCACGAATACGCTCATAAATCAATACGTTGGCATCTACCGACATACCCACTGTAAGTACGATACCGGCAACACCAGGAAGGGTTAATGATATTAAAGGGAAAGCCGCGAGGGCACCCATAATAAAGAATATATTGGCCAACAAAGCAATATTGGCAATCCAACCCGCTTGTCCGTAAAAGAAAGCCATAAACACCAACACCGCTAACAATGCAATTAAGAAAGAAATGAAACCTGCTTGAATTGACTCTTCACCTAATGATGGTCCAACGTAAGCCTCTTCAACAATTTTAACCGGTGCAGGAAAACGACCTGCGTTTA
>Ga0208960_1000792_pt1 | contig 17309 bp, 16 predicted proteins | sample GreLakmeON33MSRF_FD_187703 | JGI IMG/M metagenome (GOLD analysis project Ga0208960, IMG submission 187703) | Freshwater lentic microbial communities from great Laurentian Lakes, MI, USA - Great Lakes metaG ON33MSRF (SPAdes) | ecosystem: Environmental > Aquatic > Freshwater > Lake | place: Great...
CGGCGGAGGTGATCCTGTTCCTCCTGTCCCCCCGCTCGAGCTACCTGACCGGCCAGGTGCTCAACGTCGCAGGAGGGTTCGTCACCTGGTGAAGCAGCACATGATTGATAACCGCAGGGTTCGGGAGGAAAATGTGTCGGTATCAGGGTTTGATTATTCGCCCTATATACTGTATAGTGGCTGTTAGTTACGGTGGAAAAACGTACTGTTCACTGGGGGTTGACAGCCTGATAGTGGTGTCCGTGATATGAGGAGGTGTCCATGACTTAAGATTTCTAACTGTTTCATCTGAAGTTTTGTTCGCGATCAAAAGTTTTACTAAGGAGAACAAGAGGCATACAATGAAAACAAGAAACTCACTAGCAACTATCGGAGTAGTGGTGCTATTTGCGCTGGTAATGGGCGCATGCGCTGCGCCCGCGGCTGCGCCCGCGGCTGCGCCCGCTGCCATAACCATCGGTTACGGCGCGCCAGAACTGTCCGGCGGCCAAGGCCCTATTATGAACGGCATGTTGACTGGCGCGAAAAACAAGGGTTGGAAGATCGTGACCAACAACGCCAACGCCGACGCCTCGACCCAGGCTAATCAGATCGATGACTTTATTGCCAGCGGCGTCAAGGCAATTGTGACCGTGCCGGTGGACAGCCAGGCCATTTGCGCCTCCGTCAAGAAAGCAACTGACGCCGGCGTACTGTTCTTCACCATCGACCGCGCTCCGATCGGATGCGAGATTGCCATGACGGTCCAGTCTGACAACTACCTCGCGGGCAAGCAGGCAGCCGAGGCCATGGTTAAGCTGTTAACCGAGAAGAACGGCGAAGCCAAGGGCACAGTGCTCGAGCTTCAGGGCGATCTTGGGCAGAACGTCGCTCAACTGCGCGGCGGCGGTTTTAACGACGTGATGAAGGAATACCCGAACATCACCGTGATCTCAAAGCCGACCGAATGGAAGGCGGAGAAGTTCTCGCAGGCCACACTGGATGTGGTGGCCGCCGAACCGGTGGAAGGCATCTACATGCACTCCGATTGCGTTGGCACTGTGGTAGTGAATGCTGCGCTCGAGCAGTTGGGTAAAAAATCTAAGCGTGGGGAAGCAGGACATATCTTCCTTACTGGCGTAGATGGCTGCCCGGATGCGCTGCAGTCTATCCGTGATGGCTATTCCGACCACGCATCCAGCCAACCGATCCCCGACTTCGGCGTTGTACTGGCCGACTACATGGAGACCGTCTTCAACGGCGGCCAGATCAAAGAAGGCACTGTTAAGAAGGAAGGGGCGCCCTGGTCGCCGGCTACCATTGTCAAAAGCGACACCGGCTTCATGCTGAATCTGGCCACGACCCCGGCCAACTCCAGCAACGCCGATAACGCGGCGCTGTGGGGTAACCAGGTTAAGCCGTAGTAACTTCGCGTATATCACGTCTGCAGCAGGGCGCAATGGGGGCTAACGCGAGAGCGCTCGTCCGCTCCCCAGGCTGCTTCTGCAGACGTGATCCTCAACAACATCAGGGCCAGGTTCCGCCATCTCGTTTCCTGTTCCTTTCCGTCCATTCCGTTTGACCCACACTTTCATGGGAAATCTTAAATCTGGGAACCTTTTTATTCTCTTAGTCGAGAATTTGATCTGGGTTTTGGTGCTGGTTGCTGTCGTCATTTTCTCGATGATGTCTGACAATTTTCTGTCGATGTACAACTTGGTCAACATCTTTGTGCGGGTAGCCGCTCTGGGTCTGCTCGTCATTGGCCAGTCGTTTACTCTGATCACGGGCAACTTCGACCTGTCGTCGGAATCTACCATGGGCCTGACGGCCATGGTGGGCGGGCTGCTCATTGCGGCGGCCAGCACAGGCGGGCTGGACTGGAAGGTGAATCCACTCATTGCCATCGCCGTCATGTTGGTGCTGGGCTGCCTGATCGGCTTGATTAACGGCATATTGATCACCCGGTTAATGATGAATAATTTAATCGTAACTGTGGCGATGCTCTTGATCCTGCGCGGCGTCACATACGTGATCTCGCCTGGCCAGAGCACTAGTTTCTTCCCGGAGTTGTTCAATTTCTTGGGCAGTGGTTTTGTCTACCGCATTCCACTGGCGAACGGGAGATATCTCCCGATCCCGGCTGCGGCGATCTTCCTAGTCCTTATGTTCATCGTGGGGCATGTTGTAGCCCGATATCGACGCTTTGGCCGCAACATGTATGCGGTCGGTTCCAATCGGGCCGCCGCCGAAGCCGCCGGCATTGATTCCCAGCGTGTGATCCTGGCCGCGTATATCGTCAGCGGTCTCTTTGCCGCTCTTGCTGGCTTGCTGGAGGCTGGGCGCATGGACAGCGCAACGCCACGCATGGGCGCCGGGATGATCTTCTCCGTGCAGGCTGCTGCCGTGATTGGCGGCATCAGCCTCTTCGGTGGCCGCGGCACGATGATCGGGGCCTTTGGCGGTGTGCTGCTTTGGGGCATCTTGGACACTGGACTAAATATTCTTCAGGTGTCACCCTTCTGGGTCGAGGTGAGCCGCGGCCTGCTCCTGCTCTTCGCAGTCTTCCTGGACGCGACCAAGGCCCGCTACTTACAACGCGTTGCGATCAGAAGCGCTCTGATTGGTAACCCCATTGGTTTGTAGTACCCGCTAATCGGATGATCGTGAACGAAACCAAGACGAGTACCGCCACAAAACCGATATTAGAGATGTTGGGTATCGGCAAGGTATTTCCCGGTGTGCAGGCCCTGGAAGCGGTGGACCTGACGGTGATGGCTGGCGAAATCCACGGACTGCTTGGTAAGAATGGCGCCGGCAAGTCCACTCTGATGGCTGCTCTCATGGGCATCCTGCCAGTGGACGCTGGCTCGATCACCATCGATGGCGATACCTTCACGTCGATGAACCCACGCGATGCGCTCGGCGCCGGTGTGGCCTATGTGCCACAGCGCATCAACATGATGAATCCGCTTACAGTAGCCGAAAATGTGCTTGCCGGTATGATGCCCGTCAACACGGTTGGATTCGTGGCCTGGGGCGAGGTCTATGGCGAGGCTGAGCAGCGCCTGAAGCAACTGGGGCTGGTGTTAGATGTGCGTGCGCGCGTGGAAGGCCTCAGCGTTGCCGACCAGACCATGCTTGCCATCGCCAAAGCGCTCTTCAGTAATGCAAAGCTCATCATCCTCGATGAGCCCACGGCGACGTTGCCACGACCTGGGGTGGACCGGCTTTTCGACTTTGTGCGTTCATTGAAGACGCACGGCGTTGCCTTCATCTACATCTCCCACCACCTGGAAGAGGTCTTCGAGATCTGCGACCGCGTGACGGTGCTGCGCAATGGGCGGCTGGTGGAAACCCGTGACGTTCAGGATCTTGACACGCCGACGTTGATTCGTCTCATGGTCGGCGAGGATGTCAAGGAGTTTGAGCGCGAACAGGCGGGCGCCGTGCATGGCGACGAAGTGATGGTTGTAAGCAACCTCGTGCGCCGCGGCCATTACGAGGAGATCTCATTTACGCTGCACCGTGGGGAAGTGTTGGGTCTGGCTGGGTTGGAAGGGAGTGGCGCAGCATCGTTGGCTAAAGGGTTGTTTGGCTTGGAGCGTCGCGGCCAGGGCGCGGTGCAGGTCGCCGGGCGTGCGTATACGGCCGACACCCCGGACGAGGCCTTTGCACAGGGGGTTGCCTACCTGCCTCAGGATCGCTACCTGTATGGCATTGTCGGCGCTCGCCCCGTCCGCGAGAACGTCACTTACCCCATTTTGAAGCGTCTGGTGCGTGGTCTGGGTCTAATCAACCGCAGCGAAGAAAGGATACTTGTACAAAACTATGTCGATCAGCTTGGTATCGTCACCCCCAGCCAAGAACAAGCAGTCAGTCTGCTCAGCGGCGGCAATCAACAGAAGGTCGTTTTCGCCAAGCTGGCCACTACCACACCTCACGTGCTCATCCTGCACGAGCCGACGCAAGGAGTGGATGTCCACGCCAAGGTGGACATCTACCGTATCGTGAGTGAGTTGGCCGCACAAGGGGTGGGCATCCTCATCATTTCGAGCGAAGTCCGCGAACTGCTCGGTGTATGCGACTCGATTTTGGTCATGTATCGGGGCCGCATCACAGCTTGTTTCCCATCGGGCGCGCCCGCATCTACACCGGAGAGCATTCTGCTCGCCATCGAAGGGGGTACCGTCCATGTCGGGCAATAAGGTGATCCAGTTTGTGCTGGACCGGATGATCTGGTTCATTTTGTTGTTGGTCATTAGCTTCTTTGGATGGCGCGTTGGCTTCGAGACCTATCTTGCACCCTCGAATCTGATCAACATTCTGCTTCATGCCAGCGTCCTCGGTGTGCTCACCATCGGGCAGACGATGTGTTTGCTGAGCGGCAACTTCGATCTTTCGGCCGAAGGCACAATGTCGCTGGTAATCGTACTGGCAGCCTGGTTGATGCTTCCCATTCGGGGGGAGGCCTTTCTGGAGACTGGCGGCGGCGGCTGGTTACTGAGTCCTTTTCTCGTTGTGCCGATCATGCTTGTTGTTGGCGCCGTGGTGGGCGTGATTAACGGTACGCTCATCAGCCGGCTGAACATGAACAACTACACTGTCACGCTGTCGATGCAGTTGATCCTGCGTGGGCTGGGTACGGTGATTAGCATGGGCGCCATCATGCCTGGTACGCCGCCCCTGTTCAATTGGCTGGGCGGCGGGCGTGTCGGCACAATTCCAGTATCGGTCGTGTTCACCCTGGTGCTCTATGCGGTTTTTGCCTATGTCCTCAAGAACTACCGCTTCGGCCGCGAGCTGTACGCCGTGGGGGGCAACCTCCAGGCGGCGCTCGCATCTGGATTCCGCCCCAAACGCATGATCACGTGGTCCTATGGGTTGAGCGGCTTAATGGCCGCTTTTGCGGGGTGGATGCTGCTGGGCAGGCTGGAAGTATCCGTCGCAACTTTAGGCACTGGCATGACCCTGGAGACCGTGGCCGCGGCGGTCATCGGCGGGGTGGCGCTCACCGGCGGCGCCGGCACCATCTGGGGCGCATTCTCAGGTGTGCTCCTGTTGTCGGTGGTGGGCAATGGTCTCAACCTGATGGATGTAGACCCGTTTGCTGTCAATGCGGTCCGCGGGCTGATCATTTTGATAGCGCTATTCATTGACGCCCAGAAAGTTCGCTACAAGCCCCAGGTGGCGCGGAGCAAAGCCCCTCCTGCGCAGCAAGCGCGCGCGTGAGGTAAAAAAAAGTTTATTCCAAAATGGGGCATGTTTGTCATTGCCGTTACTATCCATTCTCTGGTTTTTTGGGTAGTGAACCTTCACTTTTGTTTTTTGGAATGCCCAGCTCAGTAGCATATACCGCCCTGATGTTTGGGACTGGCTGACCAGCTCTTAGCTTTTCTGTGATAGCTCTTTAGGCGTTAAATACATGCCTAAAAAGCCTGAGCGCTAGCGATTTTCTGGATGGGATAGCGGCGTTGATACCGCCGCCGCGCAAGTATCGGTACCGCTACTTTGGGGGTACTGGCGCCAAACTCGCCGTCTCGGGCGAACCACTATCGCCTTGTGCGTCACTGCGCTGCTACGCGCCGGCTGTATGCGCTGCTTGCCAACCTGGCTTTACGGCAACAAAACTCAAGCCGGAAAGCCACCGCACGTCACTTGAACCTGAAGTGAATAAAAATACGCCCGAAGTTTTTGTCGTCCTTTTCCACGCGGTGGTATAGTGCGCGAATGTGCCCTTGATTCAAGAAGCGCAGCACAGTCTTTTTCAGCTGACCGCTGCCCTTGCCGGGAATAATCTCAACCAGCACAATCTTCTTCGCCAGCGCTTCCTGAACAATGCGGTTTAGTTCCGTATCGATCTTTCCACCGCGATTGTAGATGTCGTGCAAATCGAGTTTGAGCTTGGCCATCGTGTCCTGATGCTACCGCACTGCGGCGGGTGGCGCCTGCCGCGCAGCTCTCAGCGGGTGCAGCGCGTGGCTGTTGTGCTGCCAGCCGCGCCGGCAGAGTGAACTGTGTTCGCAGTAACTCGAGCCCGGCTTTCCATGCTCCGTATATTTACACTTGGCCATGCTGCGGTGGCGCTTGCAGCTATGGCGCTGCTCATGCTGTTTGCCGCATTCATGCAGCTGTATCTGCTCAACTCGTACCCGCCGGGGCTGGACCCGGATGCAGCCGCCTATGGCCTGAACGTTCTCAAGCCGTTTTCCTACGGCTTTCTGCCGTTTTACGATTACAACAACGGCAGTGCCGAGCCGGTGTTTATCTACTCCGCCAGCCTTTCCATTCTGGTGTTTGGCCCCACGCGCTTTGCACTCAAATTAGTGTCCGCATTTTTTGGCATTACCAGCTTAGCGGTGCTCTACGCCTGCCTGTGCGAGCTAGGCCGCGGCGAATTCAATACTGAGACGCGCCGATTCATTGCAGTGCCGGCTGTGGCAGCCCTGGCCACCAGCCGGGTGGTTGCGTTTCTCTTTCGGTTTGGAATGCGCTTTAGCACGAGTAACGTCTTCCATATGGCAGCTGTTTGGGCGCTGGCCCGCGCCGTTCGTACCGGAAAGCGATCTGCGTGGGTGGGAGCGGGCTGCCTTTTTGCCCTTACGCAGTACACGTACCTCAATTCGCGGGTCTTGCCGCTGCTCGTGTTGCTTGTGCTGCTGTTCAAGCTCCCGCCGCGCTGGTGGAACTACAAACCGTTGCTGGCGGGCACGCTGCGCGACAAGCTGCACAATTTCTGGCTGGCGCTGGGCTCGGTTTGGTATGGCCAATACAACCAGATCAAATTACGCCGGCCAATCCTTTCCTGAAATCAGTAAGTGTAGTCTCTGAGTCCAAGACACTGGTTGGTTGGGGGCTAGCGCTTAGGGAAGATTGACAATCGCGGGGTCAGGGAGGAAAATAAGATGGCTTCAGGGCGCTTCACTTTCCTATCCGAATATGAAGAACTTATTTAGTCTGGAAGGCAAAACCGCATTGGTTACTGGCGGCGGTCAAGGGCTCGGTGGTGCCATTGCTGAAGGTTTTGCTCATTTTGGTGCAGATGTAGCCGTCGTGGATATTAATATCCAGACTGCCGAATCTGTCGCAGAAAGGATCCGATCCATGGGCAGAAAAGCAGTTGGACTTGCCTGTGATGTCTCAAAAGAAGATCAGGGAGTAGCAGTTGTTAAAAAAGCCATCACGGAATTGGGTAAAATAGATATCCTTGCGGCAGTCGCTGGAATTGGCGACCGCGCGATGGCTGAAGACATGACTATGGATCAATGGGACCATGTGCTAAATATCAACCTTCGCGGGGTGTGGATCTTTGACCAGCTTATCGGAAAGCACCTGATCTCACGTAAAGCTCCGGGCAGCATTATTAATATGGCATCTGTCGCAGGACAGGTCGGTGTTAAGACCGGCAACGCCAATTACGCCGCCAGCAAGGGTGGCGTGATCGCTTTGACCAGACTCCTCGCAATTGAATGGTCCAAATTTAATATCCGCGTCAACGCGATTGCTCCGGTTCAATTTAAAACTCCGCTTATCGCGGAGCTCTTAAATAATCCCGCTACAGTTGATTATTTCCTTTCAGCCATTCCCCTTGGCAGACTTGGCGAAGTTAAGGAAATTGTAGGACCGGCAGTATTTCTTGCGTCCGAAGCCGCTTCGATGGTGACCGGGATCGTTCTAAATGTTGATGGCGGTATGACCGCGATGTAGCTTTGACAATCATCGGGCTCACGCACTCAGGTCTTTCGGTCGGCAATTTGGAGTCCGCATTAGATTTCTTTAAAGAAAAACTTCTGATTGAGGAGATCCGCAGCCAATTAAGTGACCAGGATTACCTCGCAAAAGTCACGGGGTTTCCCGGTGCTCGTCTCAAGATCGGCTTTGTCCGAAAAGAAGGTGATACTTTTCCTCTGGAGATCATTGAATATCTGACTCCACAAGGGGTGCCTAGCCGTGGAGGTTTAGGGATCGTAGGAACACAACACCGCTGTTACCAAGTGAGTAACCTGGATGCTTTATATGATCGGCTTAGAAACCAGTCTATAGAATTTTTAAGTGAACCAAGGGACCTGGAAGAAAGTTTCTGGCCTGGCGCTAGAGATGTTTTTTTCTACGGTCCTGACCAGACAATTTTCGAGTTCCTCGAATTCGGCCTGAGTAAAAGAGAAGAACATGAGATCATGCGGATCCATCATCTTGGATTGACGGTCAGCGAGTCCTGTGCGGCCCTCGAGTTGTTGTGTGGCATTCTGGGTTTGGAGAAAATCGACGAAATGGAAACTAGTGGTGAAAACCTGAAAGGTTTTGGTGTTGCTGTGGATGCCCGTTCGAAGTTGACCCTTCTTAAAATTACAGGGACTGAAGTGTTGCTTGAACTATGGCAGTTCCAACGAATGCATGGTCCGAATGCGTTGACCGCACATAATAACCTTGGCAGCGGACATCTATGCTTCCAGGTGGATGATATCTTTCAAGATCATTCGATCCTAGAAAAGGCAGGCGTCAAATTCGTCGGACCTCCAGCGGAAATCACGGCCGGAATAAATATGGGGGCGTACGCAGTTTATTTCTCCGGATTTGACGATTATCGGTTCGAGCTTTTTCAAAAACCTATGTAATGCGAGGCTATTCTTGGTTTGGTCGCTTGGTAGTTTGGATGTAATAATAATATCCAAGATGGTCTAATTGATCATGTTAATATTTATTTACAGATCCGTCGAGTGCGCGTCAGATATTCGAACATGTAGTCGAACGACCGACTGCTTTGCGTTTCGCACCAGTGCGTTTGCGGCCTCTGGAGGTGAATAGAGAGCCGCTCGCTGCTCTGGAAAGCGTCTTTGAGGCAAATCTTGAACTTGGGCTTGACCAGACGGAAGTCCTGGCGGCTGAAGCGGGTCATGATCAGGGGGCGCAGTTCGCAGGTGCGGATGCGGAGCCGGTTCCGCAACTGGAGTGCGATCAGACGCTGAGCTTGTAAATCTGCGCTGCGACAAACGCACCTACGGCGCTGCGTGGGTGGGTGTGGTTTTTGCGTTTGTAGGATGCGGTGAGAGTTGTGGGCTGCTGTTGCTGTTTGCTGGTAATTGTGCAATGTCTGCTTGTTTTGCCGATCAACCGTTCCTAATAGCGGATAGATGTAGGCTCTGTCTCTAAGACAATGCTTGGGCAGAGGTTAGCTCAGGGTTCTAATTGACAAGCGCGGGGCTAGGGACTACGATATCGGCAGGACGTAGAGCCATGGATACATTTCCTTTCACCGCTGCCAACCTTGAAGTCCTGAAGCAATGGGACACGCCGACGATCTGCAACGGGCTCGAGCTGATTGTTCCCGAGCGCCGCGCCGTGGGGTTCACGGTGGAGCAGATGGTTGTTGTCGGCCGAACGTTTCCGCCCATTGTGGGTCTCGCACGAACCGGTCTCGTGCGCGCCAAGGAACCTCCGCGAGGACCAATTCCGGCGCGGGACGACTGGTATGACTATGTATCGGCCACTGACCTTCCAACCATTGCCGTCATCCAGGATATCGATGACAGGCCGGGATATGGTGCTTTCTGGGGCGAGGTTCAGACGGCAATTCACAAGGCTCTTGGTGTCGCTGGTTGCGTCACGAATGGCTCATTCCGTGACCTCGACATGCTGGCACCGGGTTTCCAGATTCTTGGTGGGCGCATCGGTCCGAGCCATGCGCACATTCACATGGTGCACATGAACTGCGACGCCAACATCTTCGGCATGCTGGTCCATCATAATGATGTAATCCATGCTGACTTTCACGGTGCTGTGGTCATTCCCGCCGACGCCGTGAGGAAGTTGCCAGCGGCGATCGATCTGGTTTCACGGCGCGAGAAGGTGATCCTCGACATGGCAAAGAGTCCTGGTTTCAACAGCCACATGCTGCGCGATGCGTTGCGGCGCGCAGGCGAAATTCACTGACGGAGTGCCCGGCATCATGTCAAAGCTACCGTTGAGAGTCGGGGTCATCGGTTGCGGATTTTTTGCCGAGAACCATCTCGCGGCGTGGAACCATATGCCTGACGTCACCCTTGCCGCGGTTTGCGATCTCGACCCAGTCAAGGCGCATTCGGCCGCGAAGCGATATCGAGTTCGCTCCGTCTTTTCCTCTGCTGCTGAACTGTTGGATTCTGGGGAGGTGGATTTCGTCGATATTGCCACCACGATGCGGTCGCATGTCGAGCTCGTCAGTTTCGCTGCGGCTCGGCGCATTCCGGTGATCGTGCAGAAGCCACTGGCTCCCTCCCATGCAGAATGCCTGACGATCATTGAGATCTGTGCCGCAGCGGGTGTGCCGTTCATGGTGCATGAGAACACGAGATTTCTCAATCCGGTGCGCAAAGTGCGGGAGGACATTGCCTCCGGCGCGCTTGGAGACATCACATGGGGCCGCGTGGCATTCCGAACCGGTCACGATATTTATGACAAGCAACCTTATCTTGCGCAGGAAGACAACTTCGTCATTCTCGATCTCGGCGTGCACATGCTGGACGTGGCACGATATCTCTTTGGCGAAGCAACGAGGCTTTACTGCCAGAGCCAGAGCGTGAAGCCCGGCATTCGCGGCGAGGACCTCGCGACCATCATGCTCCAGCATGAGAGCGGCATGACCAGTGTGGTGGAGTGTTCCTATGCCAGTCCCATCGTCCCCGATCCCTTTCCGGAACTTACGCTGCAGATCGAAGGAACACGTGGCAGCCTGCGTCTAGAACCTGGCTATAAGCTGTCATTGTCGTCGGATGGCAAGACGGTAACGCACGATGTGTCTCCAAAGCTCTATCCATGGTCCACAATGCCCTGGCATGGCACGCAGGAAAGCGTCTTTCTGATCCAGCAGCATTGGGTCGAGTGCCTGCGCGCGGGAGTGCCTGCGGAAACATCGGGTGTCGACAGCCGTAAAACATATGGTCTTGTGTTTGCTGCCTACGAGTCAGCTCGCTCCGGTCGGTCGGTCGTTCCGGCAACTTAGGTTAGCATCGTCAGCAGGTGCTCAGGAGAACTTCAGATGGAATCATCGGTTAGAACCATTGGACTCACCGCCGATCTGTTCGATACGGCTGGCCGTCCCTTGTTTGGAACAGCGCCTCTCCAGCTCTTCTCCGATGCGGGACTGCAATGGGAAAAGTTGCCGCCCGACGGTGCCTTCATTTCGCCCGCCAGCCTTGCTCATTACGACGCGCTGTTCATCGGCGGCGCGAAGGTCAATGAGGAGACATTGGTGCAGGATAAGGGACGCTTGCGCGTTCTGGCGCGCAATGGTGTAGGCTTCGATGCGCTGGACATTCCAGTCCTGTCGCGGCGCGGTATATTGGTCACCAATACCCCCGTTGCTGTTCGGCATCCTGTTGCCACGACGGCGTTGACGTTCATCCTAGCGCTCAGTCTCCGGCTGCCGCTGAAGTCGAGATTGCCCCGTGAGGGCCGATGGTCACAACGTGGGGACTTTCCGGGGGTCGGCCTGCCGGGCCGCACGATCGGGATCATCGGATTCGGTGGCATTGGGCAGGAACTTGTACGGCTCATGCATCCCTTCAACCTGCGGACACTGGTGACCGATCCTTTCACCACCGATCTTGCCTGCATGCAACTCGGAGTCGAGCGCGTTGCCCTGGATGACTTGCTCGCCACCGCGGATTTCATTGTCGTGGCCTGCCTACTCGATCATACGACGCGGCATCTGATCGACGCCAATCGGCTGGCATTAGTGAAGCGCACAGCCTTTCTCATCAACATTGCCCGCGGCCCCATTATTGACGAGAGCGCGCTCATTGAGGCCTTGCAATCGGGTGCAATTGCCGGTGCCGGGCTGGACGTTTTCGAGAAGGAGCCGCCGGATGCCGATAATCCGCTATTTGCAATGGAGAATGTAATCGTCACGCCGCACTGCCTGTGTTGGACCGATACCTTAATGGATGCCGTGGCGAAGACTGCGATAAAAAGCATCATCGACGTGGTCAATGGCAAGCTTCCGGAATTCATCGTCAATCGTGACGCCACCAGTCATGAGCGCGTGATGGGCTGGTTGAAGACATGATTTCCATTTTTGGCTGGTGCTGGGCTGGTTTGTCCCACAGTAAGTATCACCACGACAAGGACGAACAAAAACAACCGTTGTTTGTTTCTTGACCTTCGCTATTGTTGCGGTTATTTCGTGTTTTAGAGGAGGTAAGTGGATTTACTCGCCACGTAATCCACAGACTTACCGGCAGGGCAGTTCGTAGGTAGGGGTGCGGTCATCTTTTTCGATATGTTCAGGGCAAGGCTTTGGTGTGCGATTGATAGCCGCTTCGATCTGTAAAGTGTTGTTGGCTGGAGTGCTGCAGCGTAAGAGAAGTGGGCGGTGGAAATTACCATTTCTCAGACCTTCGAGGCCGGCAAGTTTGGAAGGACTTCATGCCGCGCTCTTGATCGTCAAGGGCGAGGCGGCTGGGAGTTGTCCAACATCGGCATGACGTGCTGCATGACCTCCGCCCGATCACTAAATCAGCAACCGGTCTGCTTTGCGGGATAGCAGGTGGCAGAAGGCAAGGTTGCTAGCCCCGATGCACCGCTCCTTGTGCAGTTCGACGCCTCTGCCGATCTTTGTTGGTGAGCGACTGGTGTGGGCTGGAGGCGGGGTGACGTGAACCCGAATCCGGACAACGTGCTTGGCTGCCTGACAAAGCTGGAGCCGCGCCAGCGCGGCCTGTGTAGTTCCGCATGGTCTCAAGGCTACATCGCGACGTTCGGACCCACCGGTATCGAAGCCATTTCGCTTGGCGCCCCGACTCGCCCGCTAGGCATCATCCGCCACAAGGCCCACCACAAGCACCCTGTTACGACAAGGTTGCCGGTCCCGCCGTGTTCCCGGTAGTCCACATCGTCGCCGGCCTCGCGCACGGTGCGGGACATAAGAAGGTTAACATGGAATCATCGGATTGCGCCAAAATTCGCAGCTTGACCTACAGGAACAAGAGGGCACTACCTTGTGGGTCGCCAACCTAACCGCGTACAGGCAAACCGTGACTTTGGGTGGGTTGAGGGGAACGGCATTCGCCGGTGTCCTGGACGAAAGCATTCTAGGAATCGTGAAAGCCGTTGAAGAGAATATCCTTGGAACTGGGGGCTTACGCAGTCTCGTTCCTGTCCCTGAATGACATGGCGCATCATACACGTGATGACCGCCGCGTGCTGCTCTTTTCTAGCAAGCCCGTGTTGCTTGCGGTTAGCGCCGTGATCGAAGCCTTGCAGAAGGCTGGCATTACCGTTGTGTAAGCCGCGCCCGTTGACCGCGAGCCGACTCGCACGATGTTAGACCAGATGCTCGTCGCTGTGCGTCAGGAAAAAATCGAACCTTCCCCGGCATTGGCGGGGCGTGCGTGGTCCGGAGTTGCGGAGTGCAGCGCGCCGCGGCATATCAACGCCGGCGGCCAGAGTGGACTGCGGGGTTGTAAATCTGCGCTGCGCAAATGGCAAATGCTGCGGAGCGTAGGTGGGTGTGGTGCAGGCGCTGCTACGGTGCGGCGAGGGTTGTGGAATGAAATTCAGGTGTATAGGAAATTGTGCAATTTCTGTTTGTTAAGCCGTTCAATCCCTTCTTAAATTTAGTAAATGTAGTCCTCGACCTCAAGACAATAGTTGGGTAACAGTCAGCACAGGTTGATAATTGACATGCACGCGGGCACCACTTACCATTTTTGAGTGAGCATGGAGGTTTGAATTTCCTATTCGGCCGCATTCCTTATTCCACCAGTTCTGTCAGTATTAACTTTAATCTTAGCCGTCTTAGCCTTTGCAGTAGCGCCATCAATAGAAGCCACATCATTGTGAACAATTCCAATACTGGTCACTTTTTGGGCATTTAGATCTTCCGTCATCTTGGATTGCTTTTCTGGTGAAGTATCTGGGGCACCGTTCATGCAGGCGTAAAATTGATTCGACTTCGCCCATTATTGAATACCTTGAACCATACTGGCGAACCAGCCTACGTCGATCAACTTAACGGAGACTAGGTAGCGGCTGTTAGCAGCATAATATGTGCTAGTTCCAGTTGTTGCCAACAGAGTTGCAGCAGCTGCGATAGCTTACACTTTGGTTGTTCGCATTATTTCTTCGAGAGTTTCTATAGTCATGGGTTTAGGGTTCAGTGAAATTGACTTCCATGGGTTTAGGTGAATATATAGGGTTGGAGTAGCATCGGTTAATATCTGCGGGTAGATTTCAGTTCTCAATATGACTATTTGGTTGTATACTGCAATCCAGCTTAGGAGGTACGCTTTATCAATGCAAAAAATCTTGAATGTCCCAAAAGAGTTTGTCGACGAAATGTTGGAGGGAATTCTTGCTGCCTACCCCAATCAGCTTCGAGCTGTCGATGGTGACGCTCACTCGCTAGTAAGGTTTGATGCTCCAGTTGTTGGCAAGGTTGGGATTACTACAGGTGGTGGATCGGGACACTTACCGTTATTTCTCGGTTATGTTGGTAAGGGTTTATTAGATGGCGTTGCTGTTGGAGATGTTTTTCAGAGTCCTAACGCTGAGAAAATGTTGGCGGTAACAAAGCAAGCAAATTCTGGCGCTGGTGTTCTTTACATCTATGGTAATTACGGTGGCGATGTAATGAACTTCGAGTTTGCTACCGAACTTGCCGCCGCTGAAGGTATTCGAGTTGAGACTGTTTTAGGGGTCGATGATGTTGCATCAGCCCCCAAGGGCGAAGAAACCCGCCGGCGCGGTATCGCTGGTATTTTCTTTTTATTTAAAGTCGCGGGTGCTGCGGCTGCTGCCGGCAAATCATTGGACGAAGTTGTTGCAGTAACTAGAAAAGCTGCTGCCCAAACTAGAACAATGGGTGTTGCACTAAGCCCAGTCACCCTACCATCCGTTGGTCATCCAACCTTTGAAGTTAAACCAGGTGAGATGGAGATTGGTATGGGAATCCATGGTGAGCCTGGAATCAGAAAGACTAAATTAGAGACTGCAGATCAAATTACTGAACAATTGGTTGATGCAATTTTCTCCGACTTAGAATTGAGATCTGGCGACAAGGTTTGCGTGTTGATGAATAGCTTGGGTGCTACCCCGCCTGAGGAGCTATACATAATGTTCCGGCATACTAAAAGAGTTCTTAATGGATATGGTGTTGACGTTGCCAGAGCTTATGTTGGTGAGTTTGCAACTTCACTTGAGATGGCAGGAGCTTCAATAAGTGTGATCCGGGTTGATAGTGAACTTCTTGGCTATATTAATGCTCCAGCTCATACGCCTTTCTTCACGCAAGCATGAGTGAAATTTCTATAGTGCTTGAAAAAATTGCATCTGCTTTAGAGAGCAATTCAAAAAAGTTCGAAGAGCTAGATGCAGTAGCAGGTGATGGTGATTTAGGAATCGCTGTAGGTAAAATTGCAGCAGGAATGCGATCAGGAATTTATGGCCTTACAGGAGATCTTAAAGTAGACCTGATGTTAGTCGGCCGTGAGATTGCGAGCGCGGCGCCGTCGACGTTCGGCACCTTAATTGCAACCGGCTTTATTCGGGCATCGGCGGTGGTGTCTGCTCAAGCTGATGGGTTAACAAATGCTAGGAAATGCCTGTCTGCAGCGTGCGAGGGAATGGCTGCAAGAGGTAAGGCCCAACTTGGAGAGCGAACATTGCTTGATGCACTATATCCAGCTGTTGAAGCATTTCAATCGGAGCAGGATTTTCAAGCTGGATTAATGGCAGCTGCACTTGCATCCCGTAGTGGTGCAACTGCGACAGCTTTAATGACCCCTAAACATGGTCGGGCTGGGTGGATTGGTGAGCGGGCTAAGGGCTTTGAAGATGCTGGGGCTACAGTTATTGCAGTGTTGTTCGAATCTCTAATATGACGCGTGGATATTCAGAGTCATTTGTGGAAAATATCGATTAAGTGGTTTCGATGAATTGATTATGTACTCAGGGGTGATTTGGTAGGTTGTGATGGTACTTATCTGAGTAGGTAGCCCGTTGGTTTTTGGGCGGTGGTTAATGGTTCAATCGGCAGTGATATCGGCTGGACACTAACTGGATGCTCCGGATCGTGCGTTTGAGGCAAGTCCTTAACTGGAGTTCGACTAGACGGCAAACCTGGTGGCGGAAGCGGGTCATGATGAGTGGAAGCACCCGGCGGGCACGGCTGCAGAGCCGATCCCGGAACTGGAGTGTGTTCAGACCTTGTGGTTGTAGATCTGCGCTGCGTAAATGGCACCAGCGGCGGAGCGTGGGTGGGTCTTGTGCAGGCGCAGGCAGGGTGCGGTGAGAGTTGTGGACTACCAATCAACTTCTAATATTGAGTAAATGTAGTCTCTGACTCGAAGGCAATGGTTGGGTGGGGGTCAGCGCAAACTGTTAGTAGACAAGTGTGGGTGCAGCGTTTAAGATGTGGGGGTGGCTGGGGGCTTGAAGTTTTTGTCTTGCAGACGCGGCTGGGTTATGTGGTGACGGCCGAGCGGATGGTGGGACCCGTCGTGTTTGTCATTTCCGACCTCGCGAAGTACATCACCGGGTGCATTTTCAATGCGTCCGGCGGCTTCCTGATATAGAGAGCCGCCCCTTGTCGGATCGGGAGTTCGAAGGGCGCCGCGTCGTCGTCACGGGGGCTGGCTCCGGCATCGGGCTGGCCGCCGCACGGCTGCTCGTGAAGCGCGGAGCGTCAGTTCTGGGTGTGGCGCGCTCGGGTGCGGGCCTGGAGGCGATCCGTGGCACCGGCGCGGAGGCGTTTCGGGCGGACGTGACAGTAGCCGCGGAGCGTGCTGCGCTTTTGGACGCTGCTGAGCGCGATGGCCCCGTAGACGGCCTAGCGATCAGCCACGGCCAGACCCAGGGCCAGCGCATTGCGGATGTCACCGACAGTGATTGGGTCCGGCTGCTGGACGCGAATCTGAAGTCGGTGTTCTTCCTACTCCAGACTTTCTGCCCGCGCATCCCGGACGCCGGTTCCGTTGTGACCCTCACGTCCGCGGCTGGCAAGACCGGGGCCATTCCGGAGGTCACCGTGTACGCGGCGGCCAAAGCCGGCGTGATGTCTCTTACGCGCTCGTTTGGGCTCGCCAACGCCGCCCGCGGCATGCGCGTCAACGCCGTGTTGCCGGGCATCATCGATACCCCCATGCAGGACACGTTCCTAGCACTCAACGCACCGCTGGGCGGCATCACGCCTGAGCAGCTCAACGCCGACCGTCTCGCCGCCACGCCTATGAAGCGCGCCGGCACCCCCGACGAGGCGGCGGAGGTGATCCTGTTCCTCCTGTCCCCCCGCTCGAGCTACCTGACCGGCCAGGTGCTCAACGTCGCAGGAGGGTTCGTCACCTGGTGAAGCAGCA
>Ga0208960_1000793_pt1 | contig 17301 bp, 16 predicted proteins | sample GreLakmeON33MSRF_FD_187703 | JGI IMG/M metagenome (GOLD analysis project Ga0208960, IMG submission 187703) | Freshwater lentic microbial communities from great Laurentian Lakes, MI, USA - Great Lakes metaG ON33MSRF (SPAdes) | ecosystem: Environmental > Aquatic > Freshwater > Lake | place: Great...
CCTCGCGCGATTCCGCGAGAAGCTCACCGCGAAGAAACTGCCCGCCGACCAAGCGTGGGCTAGCCTCAGCCGCGCGCTGCTCGGCGCGAATGAGTTTCTCTATCTCGATTGACCACTATGAACCGCCGCACCGCCATCCGCTCGCTTGCCGGGAGTTCGCTCCTGCTGCCGGGCATGATTTCCGAATTGCTCGCCGCTGATGCGAAGCGCGCCGCGAGTCCCTCGCCCGCGGCTCCCACCGATCCGCTTGCGCCGAAGCAGCCGCACTTCGCACCGAAGGCCAAGCGCGTCATCTTCCTGCACATGAGCGGCGGCGCGTCGCACGTGGACTCGTGGGATTACAAGCCGCGCCTCATCGCGGACCACAACCAGCCTTACGAGGTGCCGAAGAAGATGCTCGAGGCGTTCGCGCTGAACAATCGGAGCGAGGTGAAGTTTTACAAGAAGCCCGGCTGGGAGTTCAAACAACGCGGTCAGTCCGGCCTGTGGATTAGCGAGCTGTTCCCCAAGACCGCCGAGTGCGCGGACGACCTCTGCCTCATCCGCTCGATGTTCAACGACCACGCAGACCACGCGCAGGCCACGCTGGGCATCCACACGGGCTCGGTCACGTTCACGCGGCCCAGCCTGGGATCGTGGGTGAGCTACGGCCTCGGCACGGAGAACGCGAATTTGCCGAGCTTCATGGTCATCGCGCCGGTGCTGCCGTATGCGGGCGGACAGGTGTGGTCGGCGGATTTTCTGCCCGGCTGCCATCAAGGCACGCATGTCGTGCCCGGGCCAGTGCCGGTGCCGAATATCAACCGCCGCATTGCTGACGCGGAGTTGCAGGAAATGGAGCTGGGCCTCGGCGCGGCGTTCAACCAGAAGCATCTGCTCTCCCGCGGCAACGACGCGCAGCTCGCCGCGCGCATCAAGTCCTTCGAGACGGCTTATGGCATGCAGGCCGCCGCGCCGGAGGCGTTCGACTTGAAGAAGGAGACGGACGAGACGCACAAGCTCTACGGTCTCGAGCGCGGCAGCACGAAGGGCTTCGCGTGGCAGTGTCTCATCGCGCGCCGGCTAGCGGAGCGCGGCGTGCGGTTCATTGAGCTGATTGACACCGGCGCGTCCGGCAACTGGGACGCACACGGCGACATGGCCGGGCACGGCCCGCTCGCGCGCAACGTGGACCAACCGATGGCCGCGCTGCTGAAGGATTTGAAGAGCCGCGACATGTTGAAAGACACTTTGGTCGTGTGGGCCACGGAGTTTGGCCGCACGCCGTTCAACACGGCGAAGGATGCGAAGGGCCGCGAGCATCACGCACAGGCCTTCACCTGCTGGATGGCCGGCGGCGGCGTGAAGGGCGGCTTCAGCTACGGCGAGAGCGACGAGCACGGCAATGCCGTCGCGGCCAACGGCGTCCACGTCCACGACTTCCACGCGACGATGCTGCACCTCCTCGGTTTCGACCACACGCGCCTGACCTATCGCCACGCGGGCCGGGATTATCGGCTGACGGATGTGCACGGGAACGTGGTGAAGGATGTGCTGGCGTGAGGGGAGGAAGTGGGTTTGCCTCCGGCGCGGTTTTGTGCACACTCGCCGCATGGCACAACCCGTCCGCGTTTCCGGCAAGGTCCGTCTGCGTGACTTCAACCCGCGCTTCTGCGCCGGCCTCGAAAAGGAACCGACGATCATGGAGACGGACCGGCTGCTGGAGCGGTTCGGCAAGCTGCAGGACCTCTTCTACGCGAACGCCAATCGCGGCCTCATTATCGTGCTGCAAGGGATGGACACGAGCGGCAAGGACGGCACGGCACGGCGACTCTTCGAGTTCGTCGAGCCGGCGGGCGTGGCGACGGTGGAGTTCAAGGCCCCGAGCGCGCTCGAACTGGCGCATGACTATCTCTGGCGGGTCCATCAGGCGGTGCCGCGCTTCGGGCGCATCGGCCTCTTCAACCGCTCGCACTATGAGGACGTGCTGGTGGTGCGCGTGATGAACCTCACGCCGCCGGAGGTGTGGCAGCGGCGTTACGACCAGATCAACGACTTCGAGCGGATGCTGACGGACAGCGGCTACACACTGCTGAAATTCTTCCTGCACATCAGCCACGAGGAACAGGCGGAACGCTTGCAGACGCGGCTCGACGACCCGTCGAAGAACTGGAAGTTCGAGCCGGGCGACCTAGCGATGCGCGAGCGCTGGGACGACTTCATGGCCGCCTACGAGGCGGTGCTGAACAAGACCTCGACGCCGTGGGCACCGTGGCACGTCGTGCCCGCCGACCGAAAATGGTTCCGCGACTACGCGGTGGCCCAGACGGTCGTGACGACACTGGAGGACATGAAGCTCAAGTGGCCCAAGCCGAAGGTGGACTTGCGGAAGTTCCGGGTGAAGTAAGTTTCGCCAAAGCTTTGCGGGAAGCACTCCGCCACAAAACAAAAACCCGAAGCGATTACTCGCTTCGGGGCATTGGAAGGTAGCTTAGCCTACCGGCGCGTGCGGCGCTTGACGTTGAGTTGCGTCATCGAATGGAGAAGTGCGGCCTGAACGGTGGCCGTCTCCTCGTCGGTGAGCTTCTCGGCGAGGCGGGCCTCGGCCTTCTTGCGGGCTTCCTCGGCCTTCATCTCGTCAATGTCGTCGGCCTTAATCGCCATGTCGGTGAGGATGGCCACGCGGTCGCCGGTGATTTGCACGAAGCCTTCGCCGGTGGCGAGGTAGTGGTCCACGCCGCCCTTGCGCGCGATGATTTCGCCGTGGGCGATCTGGGTCATCAGCGGGATGTGCATCGGGTAGATGCCCATCTCGCCCTCGATGCCGGGAAGCGTGACCATGTCCACGTCCTCGGAGTAGATCTTCGCCTCCGGGGTGACGATTTCGAGTTTCAGTGTCGCAGCCATGATTCAGAGAGGCATCAGCCTTCCTTGATCTCGTCGATGCCGCCCTTCAGATAGAAGTTGTTTTCGGGGACGGCGTCGTGCTTGCCCTCGAGGATTTCCTTGAAGGCGCGCACGGTCTCGGCCACGGGCACCTGCTTGCCTTCGCGACCGGTGAAGACCTGCGCCACCGTGAAGGGCTGGCTGAGGAACTTCTGAATCTTGCGGGCGCGGAAGACGGCGGTCTTGTCCTCGGGGCTCAACTCGTCCATGCCGAGAATGGCGATGATGTCCTGCAAATCCTTGTAGCGCTGAAGCACCTTCTGGACGCCGCGGGCAACGTCGTAGTGTTCCTGGCCGACGATGTCGGGCGTGAGCGCGCGGGAGTTCGAGGCGAGCGGGTCCACGGCGGGGAAGATGCCCAGCTCCGCGATGGAACGCTCGAGCACGATGGTCGCATCCAAGTGCGCGAAGGTCGTGGCCGGCGCGGGGTCGGTCAAGTCGTCGGCCGGCACGTAAACGGCCTGGAAGCTCGTGATGGAACCCTTCTTCGTCGAGGTAATGCGTTCCTGAAGGTTACCCATCTCGGCAGCCAGCGTGGGCTGATAACCGACGGCGCTGGGCGTGCGGCCGAGGAGCGCGGAAACTTCGGAGCCGGCCTGCGAGAAGCGGAAGATGTTGTCCACGAAGAGGAGCACGTCTTGGTTGTGCTCGTCGCGGAAGTATTCGGTCACGGCCAGCGCAGAGAGCGCCACGCGGAGACGCGCGCCGGGCGGTTCGTTCATCTGGCCGAACACGAGGCCGATCTTCGAGCCTTCGTCGAGGACAGGCAGGCCGTTCTCGCCGATGAGCGGGTGGCCCTTGGCATCCTTCTTGGTCTTGATGACGCCGGCCTCAATCATTTCGGCGTAGAGATCGTTGCCTTCGCGGGTGCGCTCGCCGACGCCCGCGAACATCGAGACGCCGCCGTGCAGCTTCGCGATGTTGTTAATCAGCTCCATGATGATGACGGTCTTGCCGACGCCGGCGCCGCCGAACGCGCCGACCTTGCCGCCCTTCAGGAACGGGCAGATGAGGTCAACGACCTTGATGCCGGTGGCGAGCACCTGCGGGCTGGTGGTCTGGTCCACGAGCGGCGGGGCGGAGCGGTGGATGGAGACGTATTTGTCGGCCTTCACCGGGCCCTGCTCGTCCACGGCGTCGCCGGTGACGTTGAAGACGCGGCCCATGACGGCGTTGCCGACGGGCATGGAGATGGGCGCGCCGGTGTCGGTGATGAGCATGCCGCGCTTGAGGCCCTCGGTGGTGCTCATGGCGACGGCGCGGACCCAGTTGCCGCCGAGGTGCTGCTGCACCTCGAGCGTCAGCTTGGTCTTGCCTTGGCCGGGGAGGTCGTATTCCACGGTCAGGGCGTTGTAGATGGCGGGGAGTTGGCCCGTGAACTCAATGTCCAAGACGGGGCCGATGATTTGAACGATTTTGCCGGTGTTCATCGTGGTAAATTAGTTGCCCATCGCCATCTGGGCGGTGGTGATTTCCAAAAGCTCTTTCGTGATGTTGGCCTGGCGCAGCTTGTTGTATTCGAGCGTCAGGTCTTTGATGATTTGCTTGGCGTTGTCGGTCGCGTTCTTCATCGCGACCATGCGCGCGGACTGCTCGGAAGCCTTCGCCTCCTGCAAGAATTGGAAGACCTGGTAGTTCAGGTAGTGCGGCAGCAAGTTGCCGAGCACTGTGGCCGCGACCGGTTCAAAGAGGTATTCCTGCGTGGCCTCGCCGAGCTTCTGCGTCGCGCCGTCGCCTTCGAGGCCGGCTTCGAGCGCCGTGATTTCGCCGAGCGGGAGCAACTGCCGCTGCTCGGTCTTCTGCACGAGCGTGTTGATGAAATTGGTGTAAAGCACGTCCACGGCGTCCACCTTGCCGCTGAGGAAAAGCTCCTGGGCAAACTTGGAGATGGCCCGCGCCTCGGCGAACCGCGGCGTGTCCTTGTAGCTAAACTCCGCAGCCAACTCGCGCTTCAGGCGACCCGCCCACTGTGCGCCCTTCTTGCCGGCGCAAACAAAGACGGTGGTGTCCTTGTCCCACTTCGCGGCTTCGCGGAGGAGGTTGGTGTTCAGCGCACCGCACAGGCCCTTGTCCGTGGTGATGAGGATGAGCGCGCGTTTCTTCACGACCGCGCGCTTCTCCATCAAGGGATGCGTGAACTCGCCCGCGCCCGCCGTGGCCGCCGCGAGCACCTCGTTCATCAACGTGGCGTAAGGCCGGCCCGCCAGCGCGGCCTGCTGCGCACGGCGCATCTTGGCCGACGCGACCATCTGCATCGCCTTGGTGATTTGGGCGGTGTTCTTGACCGACTTGATGCGCCGGCGGATGTCGCGTGTGCTGGGCATGGTGGGCTAAGACAGTGGGTCGCGGACTCAGCGGTAGCTCTGCTTGAACTCCATCACGGCCGCCTTCAAGTCCGCACCGAGCGCGTCGTTGATGGCCAGTTCCTTGCGGAGCCGCACGAGGAGAGCCTCTTTCCGCGTGGAGAGGAAGTCGGTGAGCTTGTTCTGGAAGTCCTTCACCTTCTCCACCGCCACGTCGTCGAGCAGGTTGTTCTGCATCGCGTAAAGGACGGCGGACTGAATCTCGACCGGCAGCGGGTTGTATTGGTTCTGCTTGAAGAGTTCGACGATGCGCTTGCCGCGCTCGAGCGTGGCCTGCGTCTTGGCGTCGAGGTCGGAGCCGAACTGCGCGAAGGCCGCGAGTTCGCGATACTGCGCGAGCTCCAGCTTGATTTTGCCGGCGACCTGTTTCATCGCCTTGATCTGCGCGGCGGAACCGACGCGCGACACGGAGAGGCCGACCGAGATGGCCGGGCGGATGCCCTGATAGAACAGGTCGGTTTCCAAGTAAATCTGGCCGTCCGTGATGGAAATCACGTTCGTCGGGATGTAGGCGGACACGTCGCCAGCCTGCGTCTCGATGATGGGCAGCGCGGTGAGCGAGCCGCCGCCGTTGCGTTCGTTGACGCGCGCTGAACGTTCGAGCAAGCGGCTGTGGAGATAGAACACGTCGCCGGGATACGCCTCGCGACCAGAGGGGCGCTTGAGGACGAGCGAGACTTGGCGATAGGCGACGGCCTGCTTGGAGAGGTCATCGTAAATGATGAGCGCATCCATGCCGTTATCCATGAACCACTCGCCCATCGCTGCGCCGGAGAAGGGCGCGAGATACTGCGCAGCAGCGGGAGCGTCCGCGCCGGCCGCGACGATGATGGTGTCTTCGAGCGCGCCGGCCTTCTCAAGTTCGGCGATGACACGGGCGATGTTCGACTGCTTCTGGCCGACCGCGACGTAGATGCTGTAAACCGGGCGGAAGCTGGCGTCGCCGGAGGCGCGACCCTGCTTGTTGATGCGCGATTGGTTGATCATCGCGTCCACGCCGATGGTGGTCTTGCCCGTCGAACGGTCGCCGATGATGAGTTCGCGCTGGCCGCGACCGATGGGAATCATCGCGTCCACCGACATGATACCCGTCTGGAGCGGTTGGCTGACGGATTTACGCTTCACGATACCGGGCGCGATTTTCTCGACGGGATACTGCGCGGTGGCGTTGATGGGGCCTTTGCCGTCCACGGGGCGGCCGAGGGTATCCACCACGCGGCCCAGCAGGCCCTTGCCCACGGGGACGGAGAGGAGCTTGCCGGTGGTCTTGACCTCGGAGCCTTCGCGGATTTCGAGGTAGTCGCCGAGCACGACGACGCCGACCTCGGTCTCCTCGAGGTTCAGCGCGATGCCGATGACCCCGTTGCCGAAGTCGAGCATCTCGTTGAGCATGGCGTCGGTGAGGCCTTCAACCTTGGCCACGCCGTCGGAAATCTCGCGGACGGTGCCAACGTTTTGGCGGGAGACGTTGGTCTTGAGGCCGGAAATTTGGGCTTCGATGTCTTGCAGGATTGAGCTCATAGCAATTCGTTAAGTCGAAAAATCAAAGGTTGTCGTTCAAGGCCGCGAGGCGTCCGGCCACGCTACCATCGTAAATGTCGCTGCCGGCCTTCACCTTCACGCCACCGAGCAGCGCGGGGTTGACCGAAAAAGTCACGTTCATGCCGGGGCCGTATTTCTGGGCCAGCGCAGCCTTGATGCTGTCCATCTGCGCAGGCGTGGATTCAACGGCGTTCTCCACACGGGCGGTGCGGCGAGCAATGTCCAGCTTCACGAGCCGTTGCAAATGCGTGAGCGTGCTCACGTAGCCGCGCGGCTTCTGCGCGATGACCAGCGTCACAGCCTGACGGATTTTGGCCTCGTCGAGGATGCCGTTGACGCAGCAGACGTTGAATAACGTCTTGCCGTCGCGGCGGGCTTGTTTGCTGACTTTCATCGGCGGGCGCGGAGAGTATCAACTAGGCGGCCAACTGGCGAACCGCATCGTCGGCGAGGCGGCCCTTTTGGTCAGCGGTGAGAATGTCGCCAGTGGCACGGCTGGCGGCTTGGACAACAAGGCGACCGAATTCCTGACGCAACTCGCCCTTCATGCGAGCCAACTCGGCGTCGTTGGATTCCTTGGCCTTGGCGATGATGTTCGCGGCGTCTGCGATGGCCTTCTGGCGCTCGACTTCGGAGACGCGGGCTGCTGCTGCGCGGGATTCCTCGATGATCTTCTGCGCCTGCGCGCTGGCCTGACCGATGACTTCCTGAGCCGTGGCCTGCGCCTTGGCGAGTTCGATCTTGATCTTGTCCGCGTTGGCAAGGCTCTCCGCGATGCGCGTGCGGCGCTGCTCGAGCATCTCAAGGATGGGCCCGTAGGCGAACTTCTTGAGCGCGAGCGCGACGATGGTAAAGAGGATGATCTGCGAGATCAGCAACTGCCACGTCACGCCGAACTGTTGCGCGATGTCACCGACCGGGTTGCCGGTCGGTGCTGCAGCGGCGAAAAGGGCGAGCGAATTCATAAATCAGCGCGGAAAGGATCGGGCGCGGAGCCTCGCGGCCCCGCACCCGAAATGTTACTTGGCCAAGAAGATGGCGAAGAAGACCACGCCTTCCGCAAGGGCGGCGAAGATGATCGCCTGGTTGCGGATAGCACCTGCGGCGCCCGGATTACGTCCGGTCGCTTCGGCTGCCTTCATGCCAATGATTCCCACGCCAATAGCGGACCCGAGGGCCGCCAAACCGATGTGTAAACTACCAGTCATGTTATTGCCTTTCCTGTTGTGTTTCTCAGCTGCCTCCGCAGGTTGCCCACGGTCCGACGGCTAAAATTGGTTAGTGTGCGTGCTTGTGTTCTCCGTGGCCGTGATCCTCGCCATGACCCTCGTCATGGTGGGCGCACATCAGGGCGGTGAAAACCGAGGTGAGTAGAGCGAATACGAGCGCCTGCACCAGACCGACAAGCAACTCGAGAAAGTAAAACGGCAGCGGCAGCAGCCAGCCCAGCCAAGGGATGAGCACCATCATGGACTCGAGAATATTCTCGCCGGCGAAAATGTTGCCGTAGAGGCGGAAGCTGAGAGACACCGGGCGGAAGGCGATGGAGATGACTTCAATGATGCCGACGAAGAAGAAGATGCCCATCATGAAAATCGCCATGAAGCCCTTGCCATTGTCGCCGCCGCTAAAAAGATGCTTTGCGATTCCACCGGGACCGAGCGCCTGAAGCGACCACACCGTCCAGAGGAAGAAGAACGTCAGCGACATCGCCAGCGTCATGTTCAAGTCAGCGTTGCCGCCGCGCAAAATGGGTTGGCTCAGGTGACCAACCGCGAACGGCAATGAGGATGACTTGTCAGGCTCGCCCCACCCGATGCTGCCAACACCCGGGATGAGGCCAATCCAGTTGGTGAACAGGATGAAGAGGAAGAGGGTGCAGAAGAACCAAAACGTCTTTTTCACCAACTCCTTGCCCAGAATTTCCGTGAAGAAGTCATACATCCCCTCGACCAGCCACTCGGCGAAGTTCTGCAAGCCGCTCGGCACCATCTGAATGTTCCGCGTGGCCAGTTGGGCGAAAATGATTAGCCCGAGTGCGACGATCCACGTGATGACCGTCGAACTGGTGAACTGGAGCGGGCCGAGGTTGAACACCGGGGCGTCAGGCGGCAATCCGTGATGCGCCGCCGCGTGCGCGTCCTTCGCACCGTGCTCAACAGCCTTCACCACGGATCCGGGCAACGATTCCGCTGCGGAAAGAACCAGCGGCAACAGGGCTAAAAGCGCTGCCACCAAAAATGCTTTGAACACGTTTTTCACGTTTGAATCGCGCCGCGCGCAGAGACACTTCAGCCTTTGCGTCAGGTCGAAAACGGCGCGTAGGTTGCCGCGATGTGAAATCATTCACAAGGGGTTTTTTAGTTTTTCTTCCAGCGCGTCAAAGTTGAAGCTGTTCGCATCGTCACGAAGATGAATTCTAATGCCGAGGCTGCTTTTCCAGCGGCGCGCTTGGGCCGCGCGGCGTTGCGACAGGCACAACTTGAAGCTTCCCTTTCCCCGGTGACCGTGGTTATTACGGACACACAATGCCGCCTGCAGCCTCCCCATCGCGTCCGAGCCAAAGCGCGGAAGATTACCTGGAGCGTATCCAGGAATTGATGGAGGGAAAGGGATACGCGCGCGTGGTGGACATCGCGTCATCGCTGAAGGTCAAGCAGGCCAGCGTCACGAGCATGGTGCAGAAGCTCGCCGAGCAGGGCTACCTCCACTACGAAAAGTATCGCGGACTCATCCTCACGGATAAAGGCCGCGCCGTAGCCCAGCGCATCCAGCAACGCCACGCCACGCTCTCGCGGTTCTTCTCGCTCTTCGGTCTCGACGCGGCGACGCAGCAGGCGGACATCGAGGGCATCGAGCATCATCTCAGCCCCGCCACCGTCACGTGCCTCGCGGACCTCGCGGAGTTCTTCGAGCGGAACCCGGCGGTGTTGGAGAAGTTCTCCAAGTCGCGTGGCAAGTCGCATCGCGGCTAAACCCTGCTCCTCAGATGGCCGACAACTGGAGCCACATCCTCGCCCTCGCACAGGAGGAAGTCCGCGCCACGCTCGACGAGCTGCCGTGCGAACTCCGTGAACGTGCGCTCCCTTTGCCGGTGGTATACGAGCGCGTGCCAAATGAGGCATTGGTGGCGGACGCCATCGAACCGGACACGCTCGGGCTATTTGTCGGTGAAGCGTTTCCTGATGGCGAAGGCGGCCCCTCACCATTGCCACCGCAGATCATCCTGTTTCTGGAAAACCTTTGGGACTTCGCGGCAGGCGACGAGGAAGTCTATCTCGATGAAGTCCACGTCACCTACATCCACGAGCTCGGCCACTACCTTGGCTTGAACGAGGAAGAGCTGGACGCGCGCGGGCTGCTGTAGCAGCGGGCCGGCGACTTGCAGTCGCTGTCGGCAATCAGCCTGATTCAGTGCGGCGACTGAAAGTCGCCGGCCCGGACATCACTCTTCGATAAACTTGATCGCCCGCGATTTTGCGGAACGCTTGCGGGCGTTCTCATCGAGCACCTTCTTGCGGAGTCGAAGGTTCTTGGGGGTGGCCTCGACGTATTCGTCCACGTCAATATATTCGAGGGCGCGCTCGAGGCTGAGTTTCATGGGAGGCGCGAGCTGAATGCCCTTGCCATCGCCGCCGGAGCGCATGTTGTTCAGCTTCTTTTCGCGCACGGGGTTGACGGCCAGATCCGTGTCGCGGGCGTGCTCGCCGACGATCATGCCCACGTAAATCGCATCGCCCGGCTCGACCATGAGCTTGCCGCGTTCCTGCACCATGTTGAGGGCGTAGGGGGTGGCCTCGCCGTTGTCCATCGAGACGAGGGAGCCGTTCTTGCGGGCAGGGATTTCGCCGCGGTCTTCACCGTATTCGTGAAAGAGATGGCTCATCACGCCCATGCCCTTGGTCATGTTCACGAGGTCCGTCTCGAAACCGATCAGGCCGCGCATGGGGACGAGCGCCTCGACGGACACCGTGTTGGCGACGTGATTCATATTCGTGATCTGGGCCTTGCGGCCAGAGAGCGACTCCATGATGGAACCGAGGTTCTCATTCGGGATTTCGACGAACAACTTCTCGATGGGTTCGAGGGAGGTGTCGTTCGGGCCTTTCTTCCACAGCACTTCGGGGCGGGACACGAGGACTTCGTGGCCTTCGCGGCGCATTTGCTCGACGAGGATGGCGATCTGCATTTCGCCACGGCCGGAGACGGCGAAGATTTTGGGGTCGCTGGTCGGGGCGATGCGCAGGGCGACGTTGGTGCGGATCTCCTTCACGAGGCGGTCCCAGATGTGGCGCGCGGTGACGAGCTTGCCGTCCTGACCGGCGAGCGGGCCGTCGTTGACGGCGAATTCCATCTGAATGGTCGGCGGATCAATCGGGATGTAGGGCAGGCCGGAGCGCAGTTCGGAATCGCAAATCGTTTCCCCAATGAACACGTCCTCGAAGCCGGTGAGGCCCACGATGTCGCCGGCGTGCGCCTCCTGCACCTCGATGCGTTTCATGCCCTCGAAGTGGAAGATCATCGTGATCTTGCCCTTGGTAATCCGACCGTCGCCGTGGCGGCAGATGGCGGGTTCCCCGACCTTCACCTTGCCCTCGACGATCTTGCCGAAGGCGATCCGGCCGAGGTAATCGGAGTAATCGAGGTTGGCCACGAGCACCTGAAAGCCGTCGCCGGCCTTGGCGCGCGGGGGCGGGATGTGCTTCACGATGGCATCGAAGAGCGGCTCCATCGTGCCGCTGGTGTGCTCCAGTTCGGCCTTGGCATAACCACCCTTGGCCGAGCAGTAGATGAACGGGAAGTCGAGTTGCTCGTCGGTCGCGTTGAGCGACATGAACAGTTCGAACACGAGGTCGAGCACCTTCTTGGGCGTGGCGTTGTCGCGGTCAATCTTGTTGATGACGACGATGGGCTTGGCCCCGGCCTCGAGCGCCTTGCGCAGCACGAAGCGGGTCTGCGCCTGCGGGCCGTCGGTGGCGTCCACCACGAGCAGCACGCCGTCAATCATGTTCATGATGCGCTCCACCTCGCCGCCGAAGTCGGCGTGGCCGGGCGTGTCCACGATGTTGATGTGGTAGTTGTGATACTTGAACGCCGCGTTCTTCGCCTTGATGGTGATGCCCTTTTCCTTCTCCAGGTCCATCGAGTCCATCAGCCGCTCCTCGGAGGACTCGTGCTGGTTGGCGCGGAAGGTGCCGGATTGTTTGAGGAGGCAGTCCACGAGGGTGGTTTTGCCGTGGTCCACGTGCGCGATGATGGCGATGTTTCGGATGTGCTGCATATCAAAAGTTGTTGTCGGCGCTTCCACGATTCGGAGTAACCAACGCACACAGCAAGGCATGCGTGCGGCCACGGGAACCCGCCGGGCCGCGCACTATGGGCAACGGCGGCAAAAGGTCAAGCGGCGGTTCAGCGCTGGTGGAGTCGCGGGTGCTGCCGCCTCACCACACGCGCGCCCAAATCACCTTGAGGTAGCGGCTCTCCAGGCAGTTCGCCATCACGGGGTGGTCCGCGCCCGCGCCGGTGCGGTCGAGGAATTGCAGCCGCCGGCCGAGGCGATGCGCCGCGCGCGTCACGATTTCCTCGAAGCCCTCCAAATTAATCAGCCCGGAGCACGAGCACGTCACCAGCAGGCCGCCCGGCTCCAGCACGTTCATCCCCATGCCGTTCAAGTCCTCGTATTTGCGGCGGCCTTCCAGCTCCTCCTCGCGGCTCATGAGAAACTTCGGCGGGTCGAGGATGACCACGGGCCAGCGCGTGTTGTTGCGCTGCATCTGCCGGGCGAAGGAGAACGCGTCGCAATGCACCCAGTCGATCCGCGCCTGGTTCAGGTTCGCGTTGCGCTTGGCCTGCTCGATGGCTTTCTCGTCGAGGTCCACGCCGGTCACATCCGTCGCGCCGCCCAGCACTTTGGCCGCGAGGGCGAAGCCGCCGGTGTAGCAGCAGCAATCCAGCACGCGCTGGCCCTTCACGAGGGCGGCGAGCTTGCGCCGGTTCTCCCGCTGGTCGCAGAAGAAACCCGTCTTGTGCCCGGATTCGAAGTTGACCTCGTAGCGCACGCCGTGCTCGCGGATTTTGACCGAGCGCACGTCATTCGCCGCGGCGAAGCGGATGCCCTCGACGCGCGAGATGAAGTCGTCCACGGAGATAACCTGCCGTTTCGTGCCGAGCCGCTCGTGAATCACCGGGAGCAATCGGCCCAGCCGCTGAAACATTCCGAGGCTGTGTATCTCGACACTCAACGTGTCGCCATAGCGGTCCACCACCAGGCCGCTCAGGCCATCGCCGTCGGAGGAAATCACGCGGTGCGCATCGGTGTTCTCGCCCAGCGCGAGCAGCCGCAGGCGCAAATCCAGCGCGCGTTCCAGCAGGCGGTCGAAGAGTTCCTCGCCCACCGCTTCCTCGCCGTAATACAGCACGCGCAAGGGGACGCGCGCCCGCGGATTCCACAGCCCGCTGCCGAAGCGGCGGCCTTCCTTGTCGAAGACCGCCACGAGGTCGCCGGGCTTTGCGTCCGGCGAGGACCCGGCGATCATGGCCGGGTAGAACATGGGCTGGTTCGCGAAATACTTGAGCTGCACCCAAGGCGTGGGCCAGGGCTCGCTGCCCGGAGCCGGGCCGACGGGGCGTCGTTCCACACGCGGCTCCGCGGGCGGCCTCGAGTCGGGCGGACCGGATCGGGCGTGTGCAGGCCGTGAGAAGTCTCCACCCTCGGGCTGGTCGCGGAAATTCCTGCGCTCCCGAAACTCGGGGCGCTCTGGCTGGGGGGCGCGGCGGGGAAGTGACCGGAACTCCCCGGGGCGCGGAGCAAATTCATCCATGCGGGCTTGGGCTTACGGCGGACCGAAGGAGAAGGCAACTGGTTTTGCGCAGCGGCGGCTCAACGCAGGGCGGGTCGGACCGCTCCCGCCTCCGGGTTTGCGCTCGTCGTTGGCTTTTCATACCTTGGCCGTGAATTCGCAAGAAAGCTCCTAGTCCATAACACCCATGCAAACGGAACCAGCGCCCGGCGACGACCGTCGGGACTTCCTGAAAAAATCCTGCGCCGTGTGCGTCGGCGGCGCGGTGGGCGTGGTCCCAACCCTCGCGGGCATCGCTGTCTATCTCGACCCGCTCCGTCGCAAGGCCGACACCGGCCTGCTCGCGCGCGTCACCTCGCTGGAGTCGCTGCCTGCCGATGGCACGCCGGTCATGTTCCCGATCATCGCCATCCGAACGGACGCGTGGAACAAATCGATCGCGCCGGTCGGAGCCGTGTATGTGCGTAAGGTAAACGGCGATCAGGTGCAGGCCTTCAACGTGACTTGCCCGCACGCCGGCTGCGCGGTGGAATTCCAGCCGGAGAAGAAAGGTTACTTCTGCCCCTGCCACAACAGCCTCTTCACGCCGGAGGGCAAGCGCACCGATGGCAGTCCTTCGGCCCGTGACTTGGACAGCTTGAACTCCGAAGTGCGCGCCAACGGCGAGGTCTGGGTGCAGTTCCAGAACTTCGAGACCGGCAAGGCCCACAAGGTCGCAGTGTCGTGAGCGGCACGCGGTTCAATCTGCCAACTTTAACTGACGCGCCCCATTGCCCATGATTTCCTCCCGGATGAAACCTCTGCTCGACTGGATTGATTCCCGCACCGGCTACCGCAAGCTCACGCAGGAGGCGCTCTACGAAAACATCCCCGGCGGCGCGCGCTGGCGCTACGTCTGGGGCAGCACGCTCACCTTCGCGTTCTCCATCCAGGTCATCACCGGCATCTTCCTGTGGATGGCCTACAGCGCGAGCGCGCAGACGGCGTGGGAAAGCGTCTTCTACATCCAGTTCGAGATGGCGGGTGGCTGGTTCCTGCGCGGGCTGCACCATTACACCGCGCAAGTGATGACCATCCTCCTTGCGCTGCATCTGCTCCAAGTGCTCATTGACGGCGCCTACAAAGCCCCGCGCGAGTTCAACTTCTGGTCCGGCCTCCTGCTCCTGCAACTCACGCTCGCGCTCTCGCTCACCGGCTACCTGCTGCCGTGGGACCAAAAGGGCTACTGGGCCACGAAGGTCGCCACCAACATCGTCAGCATCGTGCCCTTCATCGGGCCGGACTTGCAGAAGCTCGTCGTGGGCGGGCCGGACTACGGGCACCACACGCTCACGCGCTTCCTCGCGCTGCACGCGGGCGTGCTGCCGGGTCTCATCATCGCGCTCATCGGCGGGCACATTTACTTCTTCCGCCGCCACGGCCTCCACGCCAAGCAGCCGCTGAAGAAACCCGACGCCAAGTTCTGGCCCGACCAGGTGCTCGCCGACGCCATCGCGTGCCTCGGCGTGCTCTTCACCGTGGTGGTGCTCACCCTCATCACGCGCGGCGCGGAGCTGGCTGCGCCGGCGGATGCGGCCTCGCAATTCTCCGCCGCGCGGCCCGAGTGGTATTTCCTCTTCCTCTTCGAGCTGCTGAAATACTTCCCCGGCGAATCCGAAATCATCGGGGCCATCGTCCTGCCCGGCGCGGCGGTGGGCTTCATGTTCCTGATGCCCTACCTCGGCCAGTGGAAGCTGGGCCACCGCTTCAACCTCGCCTTCGTTTTCGGCGGTCTCGCGGGCGCGGGCCTGCTCACGTGGATGGCCATGAAGCAGGACAACAACGACCCGAACTTCCAGCGCGCCCTGCGCGACTCGCACCATCAGGCCGCCCGCGTCATCGAGCTTGCGCAGGCCCCCAGCGGCATCCCCATTGCCGGCGCGGCGGCGTTGCTCCGCGAAGACCCCTACATCCAAGGCCCCAAGCTCTTCGCCAAGCACTGCGCGAGCTGCCACCGCTACGGCGGCCACGACGGCGAGGGCAACCCGGTGAAAGACCCGCAGAGCGCCGCCGACCTCAAGGGCTTCGCCAGTCGCGAATGGCTCGCCGGCCTGCTCGACCCCGCGAAGGTGGACAGCCTCCACTACTTCGGCGGCACGAAGTTCAAGGACGGCAAGATGGTCAAGTGGGTGAAGAAGAACGCCGACGAACCGGCGGAGCAGGAGCAGCTCAAAAAAGTCATCGCCGCCCTCTCCGCCGAGGCCCAGCTCAAGTCCCAGCGCGACGCCGACGCGCGCGACATCGCCATCATCAAGCAAGGCGTGGAACTCGCGCGCGGCGACGTGGCCTGCACCGACTGCCACGCCTTCGGCAAGCCCGACCCCGACGCCATCGCGCCCACGCTGACCGGCTACGGCTCCCGCGCGTGGCTCGTGCGCTTCATCGGCAACCCGGAGCACGCGGACTTCTACGGCAAGCGCAACGACCGGATGCCGCTCTTCGGCGAGAAGCAAATCCTCGATGCGAAAACCATCGGCATCCTCGCTGACTGGCTACGCGGTGAGTGGTATGAGGCGCCGAAGACGGCGGGGAAGTAATTAGTGATTAGTCGGCCACGGCGCGCCCGCACGATTTTGCACTAAGCACTAATTACTTTCTGGCCGAACCTCACCGCACCAGAATGTCCGGGCGCAGCCAGAGGCCGTCTTCGTCCTCCACTTTCACCATCGGCCAGTTCGTCGCGGGGGTGATGACTTGGGTGCCTTGGTGGGTGGCGAGGATGGTGTCTTCGCTCTTCGTGCCGGTGATGGAGGGGTTCCACGCGAAGGGCTGATTCTCCAAAACCACGCCGTCCGCCGTGGGCGTGCCGAGGTAGTCGCGGCCTTGGTAGCCGCACGGGCCGCCTTGATGGTGGAGCTGCCATTCGTCCGCGAACCCGACGGCGTCGTAGGCGGCGACGGCTTGGCGGAAGATGTCTTTCACCGGCGTGCCGACTTGGCTGGCGAGGTGCAGCTCGGTGTCCACGGCACAGACGGCGTCGTGGCGGCGGCGGAGTTCTTTCGAGATGGGGCCAAAGTGAACCATGCGCGTGAGCGCGACGATGAGGCCGTGCTGCCGCGCGCAGAGGATGACCTCGGCGAACTTGCGGAGCTTCTTCGTCGTCGGGCGCGGGTGGCGGTAGTTCTGGATGCGGTCGTCGGTGGCGACGAGGACGACGACGGGCGTGAGGTTGCGCGCCCAAGCGCGCTCGGAGAGGAGGCCGGCGATTTGGAACTCCGTCTGGCCCGGCTGGAGGCTTTGGCAGGTCTCGCTCATGGCCGCTTCCGCTGCCTTGCCGAGCGCGCGGTAGCGTTTCACCTCGGTCTCACTGAGGGAGTAGTGCAGCGGAGCGAAGAGGTCGGGGCGCGCGGTGGTGCCCCAATCGCCGCAGTCGGAGAGCGTCCGCTTCGGGTCAGCGACGGACTTGAGCGCCTTGAGCGCGCTGTCGGTGTCGTGCCACTCGCAGAGCAGGGGCTGCGCGCCGAGGCCCTTCACGACCTCGTCCTGCAGGCAGCGCATCTCGATGCGATTGGCGAAGAGGTAGAAGCCCTTCGCAGTGACGATGAGCTGGCCGAAGCTGAGGTTGCTGTTGAGCGGGATGTGGGCCTCGCCGCCGCAGGCGAGCCACGAGAAGTTCGGTTGCAGGCCGAGCA
>Ga0208960_1000794_pt1 | contig 17297 bp, 16 predicted proteins | sample GreLakmeON33MSRF_FD_187703 | JGI IMG/M metagenome (GOLD analysis project Ga0208960, IMG submission 187703) | Freshwater lentic microbial communities from great Laurentian Lakes, MI, USA - Great Lakes metaG ON33MSRF (SPAdes) | ecosystem: Environmental > Aquatic > Freshwater > Lake | place: Great...
CCTGCGCGGTGAGGTCGGGAGCGAAGCTCGCCCAGTCGGTTTTCTTTGCGGCCCCGCGTCTTTGCGTCTTGGCGTTAAAATTCAACTGCCGGATTTAGGATCAGGCGCAGGCAGGCCGCTGGCTTCAATTGGAAACTCGATTCACGGCAACCGCCACAGCGCGTCGCTTCGCACCCAGCCGGCGCGCAGCCCCGCGTCCCTCACATGCAGCCAGTCGTCCTTCGCATCCAGCACGGTCACCTCCGCGCCGTCCCGCAGCGCGAACGCCACCTTCGACTCCGCCAGTGGCCCGGGCCGGACGGGTGCTTCCCCCACCACAACGACTGCCAGTCGCGTCGCGCTCCGGTCCCAATGCGCGGAACCGAGCAACGCGGTGAGAAAGCACGCCAGCACGCCAAAACCCTTCATGAGTCCGGCAAAGGCAGCGCGCCTCGCAGGCAGAGCCTCACCTAGCGCGAGCAGCAGAAACCACACGCCAAGCCCCCCACACGCCAGCCACGCCCACTCGTCCAGCGTGTGCAGGCGGAGCAAGTGCTGGCCGAGGTTTTCCTCCACCGTCGCCCCGAGACTGCGCCGGGCGAACTGCAAATTGCCGCGTGAGTCCGGGTCGCGCGGCGCGAGCCGGAGCGCGTGGTGATAATGGTAAATCGCCCTGCCGGGCTGGCCGCTCTTGAAGCGTGCGTTGCCGAGATTGAAGTGCAGCGCCGCTGTGGGTCCATTCGTCAGCAGCCGCTCATAGCCCGCCGCCGCGTCCGCAAACTTGCCCTGCTCGAACAGCTTGTTCGCCACCTCAAATTCCGCCGCCGGCTGGGCGGCCACGGGCCAAGCGGACACGAGCAATAGCCACAGCCAGCAAAGGCTTTTTGACAAAAAACTCTTCATCCCGCCACCTCCAGCTTTCGCAGGTCGCCCACGGCGTCGGAGAACTGCTGCGCCAGCTTCGACAGCTCGCTTGTCTCGCGCACGGGCGCGTAGCGGGCGGCGTTGCAGACTTGAAAGAGCGCGTGCAGGGACCGGCAGGTCTCCTCGCTCGCGCCGAGTGCCCTCACGCGCTCGTCAATCACTTCCTCCGTGATGGCGCTGGCCGGCAGGTCGAGGCGTTCGCCGAGTTGCTCCTGCAACAGCCGGAACAGGTTCACGAAGAACGCCTCCGCCTGCGCAGCCGCGGCCTGCTGGCGCAGTTCGGCCAAACCCGTGTTCACCAACTTCCCCACTTCACGGCGGCGGCGGAGACGCGGGTTGTTCGCAAGCTTCTCCGCCTGCTTGCGGCGCGTCAGCAACGCGATCCAAAGCGCGAATGGCACGCCGGACACGAGCCAGAAGGCCGGCCTCCGCAGCTCACCAGAAGCCGCCATCACCCCGAGGTGCGGCTTGATGTGGACGAGGTCCGTCGCGGCGGCAGCGGCGGTGGCCGTGTTCGTCGTGGTCATCACCACGGTCGGAGCCTGCGCGGCGGCGGCGGCGCGCACGCGCAGCGGCGTCGCGGCGTGCTTGAGCGTGCGATACGTGCGGGCGTCGGGATCGAAGAAGCTGAAGCCGAACGCGGGCAGTTCCTTCACGTCCGCGTTCTGCGGCTGCACCACCTGCTCGAGTTTGCGCACTCCGGTCATCGAGAGCGGGTCAGGCATCTCCGTCGCCACGCTCGGTGGATAGGATTTGAACGCCTCGCCAAAATCGAGCAGCGGCATCCGCACGCTGTCGAGGGCGCCGCGCCCGCTGACCTGCACGCGCACCGTGACGGGGTCACCGACGGCCACATCCAGCGGGGCCGCGCTCGCGGTCATCTGGAAATTGCCCACGGCGCCGTTGAAGTCAGCGGGCCGTCCCTCGGTGGGCAGGGGCTGCACGAGTATGTCGAGCGGGTCGCTCAGGATGGTGACGGGCTGCGCGCGCACGCCGCGATTGAAGAGGTCGAAGACATCGCCGCCGCTGGAGCGGAGGTGGAGATTGAAGGAGCACTGGACCGGGCCGAGGGGGAGTTTTCCGGCCTTCACCGGGGTGGCCACGGCGCGGAAGAGGAGGAAGCGATAAGCGACATTGCCGACCTGCTCCTGTCCCTGTTGATGCTGAAACGGGGTGAGGGTGAAGCCGTCGCCGCGCAGTGCCGGCATCTGGAATTCGCCACCGCCGGTGAAGTAGAGCCGCACTTCCAGCGCGAAGGGTTCACCGACGAAGAAGTTGGTTTTGCCCACGCGGATTTTGGCGAACGTGAACTGCCGGAAGGCCTCGGTGTCCGGGATTTTTGCGTTGGCCGGCAGCACCTTCAGCGCAAGCGGCTGCGTGGGGAGCGTGCCTGCCCCGACGGGGACGTTGAAGCTGGGGATGGTGTAGTCGCCGGGCGCGGCGGGCGTGACGGTGTAGGTGAGCAGGAGGCTGACGACGCGCTGGCCGTTGAGGATGGAGATTTGCTGGCTCTGGCCGGCGAACTGGATACGGACATTCGGCATGTCCGGCAGGCGCGGCACACCACTGGGCTGCCCGCCGTCGAAGCGCAGCGTCAGCACCACCTGCTCGCCCACGCGGAGGGTGGTGCGGTCGAGCGAGGCGCTGAAGGTGACGGCGTGGGCGGTAAGGGTGAGGAGAAACCAACCGCAAACCAGAGCCAGGAGCCGAGTGAAGGCAACGCGCCCTACCGACGCGCAAAACCCCTCACCCCAGCCCTCTCCCCTCATCCGATGAAGGGAGCGGGAGAAGAAGCCGCCGGCGCTTCGGCGGCGCGCGACTTTTTGCTCACGTCCCTCGGCGGTCTTCATCACCAGTTTTTCAGCACGCGACCGCTGGCTTTCTGCGTGGCGTTGGTGGGGAGGAAGATGAGGGCGCGTTCCTCGCCGCGTTGGGAGTCGAGCAACTGCATCGCTTGTTGCGGGGTCATCTGGCCGAGCGCGGCAGCCGATTGGGCGGCGTCCTTCTCGTCCTTTCCGCCTTTGTCACCGGGTTGATTTTGCTTTGGGTCACCCTTCTTGTCGTCGGGCTTTTTTTGGTCCGGCTGCTTTTGGTCGCCGGGTTGGTCGGGCTTGGGTGGCTCTTGTTTCTGCTTCTCGTCTGGTTTGGAGCCATCGGGCTTTTCCGGCTTCTGGTCGTCGCCCTTTTTGTCGTCCTTCTTCTGCTGGTCGTCTTTCTTGTCGTCCTGCTTTTTGTCGTCCTTGTCCTGCTGCTTCTCCTGCTGTTGCTTCAGTTCCTCCAACTTGCGCTGCACGAAGTCGCGGTTGTGTTTGGCGTCGGCGTCCGCCGCGTTGAGCTTCAGCGCGGTGTCGTAGAAGCCGAGGGAGCTTTGCCATGCCTCCTGTTTCTGCGCGGCTTCGGCGGCGGTGTCGCCGAACTGGAAGTAGGCGTTGCCGAGATTGTAGAACGCGCTCTGGGCGAGCTGGGGGTCGCGCGCCCCCGTGGCGCTGCTGAAGTGGCGCGTGGCGTCCTCAAACTGTTTGGACTGATAGGCTGCGGCCCCGGCGTTGTAGGCGAGGCGGGCATCCTCGGGCCGTTCGCGGCGGAGGCGGTCGTATTCCTTGAGGGAGGCTTCGTATTTGCCGGACTCGTAGTTCTTGAGCGCGGTGGCGGAGGAGGCGCTGGCGGAGATCGGGCAGAGGATCGAAAGGAGAAAATAAAGGAGCGCGGCTGCTGCTGCGGACGTGGGCGTGGGCGTCCGCGCTCCAGGTTTTTTTCTCTCAGGCAGGAACATTTCGGTGATGAGCAAAACAATCGCGATTGCGAGCGGCCAGTAAAATCGCTCGTGGTGGCGCTGCATCAGCTTGGCGCTGAACTCGGACTTGGGCAACGGGGCGAGGCCGCGTTCGTAGAGCACGTCCATCGTGTTTGCGCCGCGCAGGTTGAGGTAGAAGCCGTTGGCCGCGCCGGCGATTTGCTGGAGGAGCGTTTCGTTGAGCTTGGATTTCACCACGTTGCCGCTGTCGTCTTTCAGGAAGTCCACCTTGCCCTTCGCATCGGCCACGCGGATGAGCTCTCCGGTCGCGGTGCCGATGCCGATGGTGAAGATGCGCAGGCCTTTTGTGCTCGCGGCTTGTGCGGCCTCGAGCACGCCGGATTCGTGGTCTTCGCCGTCGGTGAAGAGGACGAGGATCTTGTGGTTATCGCCGTCCTTGAACGCGGCCAGTGCGGTCTGAATCGTCTCCGCGATGGCGGTGCCGCCCTGCGGGATGATGTTCACGTCGAGCGCGGCGATGCCCTGGCGGAATGCCTCCTCGTCGAGCGTGAGCGGGCATTGGAGGAACGAGCTTCCGGCGAACGCGACGAGGCCGAGCCGGTCGTTCTTCGCCAGCTTCATCAAGTCCAGCGCGGCGAGCTTGGCGCGTTCGAGTCGGTTGGGCGGAATGTCCGCCGCGAGCATCGAGCGCGAGGTGTCAATCGCCACGACGATGTCTAAACCTTTCTGTGAAACTTCCTCCCATGTGAATCCCCACTGGGGTCGGGCCATCGCCAGCACGGCGCAGCCCACGGCGACGACGAGCAAGCCCAGCCGCAGTTGCTGCCGCGTCTTCGACACGCCGACGGTGAGCTGCGCGAGCAACCGGGACTGCACGAACTGCGCGATGAGCCGCTCCTTCGCGCGCCACGCCCAGAGGAGGAAGACGGCGAGGAGGGGCACGAGCAGGAGGAGCCAGAGGAGTTGGGGAAGCGCGAACTTCATGGGCTTTGTTTTGAGCCAATGGCTGAAATTCTCACGGCAGTTTCCTCCACAGCGTATTGGCCAATAGGATTTCCGCCAGCAACAGCCCGAGGCCGAGCGCCACGGGCCAGTGCATCAGCTCGCGGTAGCGCTGGAACTTCTTCATTTCGACGGTGGTTTTCTCCAACTGGTCAATCTCGGTGAAGATGCGGCGCAGCGTCTCGGAGTTGTCGGCGCGGAAGTATTTACCGCCGGTCTTCTCGGAGACCTTGGTGAGCGTGTCCTCGTCGATGTCCACGGGCATCATCCGCTGTTGGCGACGACCGAACTGGTCGGTGTAGGGCACCGGGGCCTCGCCGCGCGTGCCCACGCCGATGGTGTAGCACTTGATGCCCAGCGTCTGCGCGACGTCGGCGGCGGTCAGGGGCGGGACTTTTCCGGCGTTGTTCACGCCGTCGGTGAGGAGGATGATGATTTTGCTTTTCGACTTAAGGTCACGCAGTCGGTTCACGCTGGCGATGAGGCCGGAGCCAATGGCGGTGCCCTCTTCAATGCCGCCGAAGTTAAGCCGGTCGAGGTTCGCGAGGAGGAACGGGTGATCGAGCGTGAGCGGGCCGGCCACATACGCGCGCCCGGCGAAGGCGATGAGGCCGATGCGGTCAGCGGGGCGCTTGAGGATGAACTTCTGGACGGTGTCCTTCGCCAGGACAAGGCGGTTGATGCGCTGGCCGCGTTCGTTGGTGAAGTCCTCAGCTTCCATGCTGCGCGAGAGGTCCACGGCGATGACGATGTCGATGCCGCTTGCGGAAACCTTGGTCTCGCCTTCGCCGAGTTGCGGGCGTGCGAGCGCAATGAAAAAGGCGGCGAGCGCGAGCCAGCGCAGTGCGCGGAGGAAGGCCCCGGCACGGGATTGCGTGTGGCCGGACAGCCCGCGCACGAGCTGCACGGAGGAGTAGAGGAACGCGGGCTGGAAGTCCCGCCGGCCCTTGAGCCACGCGAGCAGCGGCAGCACGAGCAGCAGAAGCAGCAGCCAGGGATGGGCGAAGGAGAAGGTCACGCGAATGGCAAATGGCGAATGGCGAATGGTGAATCGGAAGCCGGGGAGCAAGGGGTCCAAGGTCCAAGGGGCCAAAGTCCAAGGTCGGCGCGCTGCCGGACGCGCCCATGACTTTGGACTCTTGGACTTTGGACTTTGGACTTCGGCCTTTTCATGCCGCTCCTTTCCGCGCCGCCGGCAGTTCGTAAGCCGTTTCTTCCACGAGGCCGAGCGCGGCGCTGTGGAGGCTGCGCAGCTCGGTCTCGCTCGGCTCGTGCTTGGCGAACTTCACGATGTCGCAGCGGGAGAGGAAGTCAGCGAGGAACTCCTTTTGCGCGGCGTTCAACTGGTCGGCGCGTTGCAGTTCGAGAAGGAACTCCTCCGTGGTCCGCTCGGGCGCGCGGAATTCGAAGCGCTCTTCGAGGTAAAGCCGCAGCGCGTCGGACACGGCGATGCAAAAGGGCTTGGGCTGGGTGAGCAGCGCGAGGGCATCGGCGAGGCGGTGCTTGGCGCGCTGATGCGGCGGGACGGGCGGAGTCGCCGGAGCCTGGGGCGCGTGGCGGAACCACTTATTCCAAATCAGGGTCATCAGCCAGCCGCCCAGCGCCGCGCCCACCGCGACCCACAGCCAGAGCAGCTCCGGCGGCAGCGGCACGGGGCCGCGGATGTCGCGGAGGATGTCGTTGGTCGTCGCCGCCGCGTTAGTCGGCGGGGGGATGATGACAGCGTTTTGGTTTGAGGCAGCCAAGGGAAAGTAATTAGTGCTCAGTCTCGGACGGCGCGGGGTTGGACAGAAGGCGGGGCAGGGCGTTCATCCGGCGGCGAGGGCGGACTCGAACTGGTGGCGGCGGGTTTGGAAGGACCTTTCGGACAGGACGGGTTGTGCGTCGTCGGTCGGGATTTCATGGGCGAGTTCAATCCAGGATTTGCAGCCGGCGTAGCTGGGGAGCATCGGCAGTTCGAGGTGTCGCGGAAGTCGGGACACACGGACGGCGAGGGCGAAGATGTTCTGCGTTTGGCCCCATTCAAAGCGCTGCGCCAGCACGTCATCGCGCCAGATGTGCTGGCCGCGCAGGCGCTCGACGGCGGCGAGGGAGTCCAGCTTCCGCCACGCGACCACCTCCGCGCACAGCTCCAACCGCAGCACCTCGGGTGGCGGGAAGTGCGGAGCGACTTCGTCGTAACGCGCCTCTGCTGCGGGCAGAACGGACTCACGTTGTTGGTGAAAGAGCGTGGGAAAGAACAAGAAGCGCGGGTGCTCGGCTTGGAAGCCGCCGCGTCCCTCCGCAATGCCGCCCTTGCGCAGGATGAGGATTTGGTCTCCGCGCCCGAGCGCGTCCACCACGATCGCCCACTCTTTGAATGCCGTTCGCACGAGGGAAGAATAGGGAGATGATTGGCAAGGGTCGAGCGGGGAGCGGCCATGGGCCATGGTTGGTCCGCCAAACGTGTATCCATGGAACGGTTTATGGATTTGACAGTTGAATTCACCCTCCCTAGCTTCGCGGGCCGACACACTTGATATGGCCGATAACTTGAAATTGCCCGCTGGCGCAGTTCCTCCACCCGCTGCGGGTTCTAAGGTTCAGCCGAAGAAGGAGACCGTCCGCATCAGTCTTCCTCCGAAGTCTTCCGCGAAGGAAACCGTCCGGCTTGAACTCCCGCCGCGCTCCGCTGCCGCTGCCGCCCCCGCGCCGGCGGCTCCTGCCGCCCCTCGCCCCGCCGCTCCCGCCGTCGCTGCCCCGGCCGCGGCGAAGCAGACGGTGCGGCTCGAACTCCCACCCAAACCTGGGGCAAAGGCGCCCGCGGTGGCTGGCGAGATCAAGCTCCTCGTCCCGCAGGTGGCGCCCATGGCGGCCAGTGCCAGTATTCCCGACGCAGCCGAAATGGCGACGATGGATTCGTCGCAGGCGTCACCCCTTCCGGCCGCCGTGAAACCCGGCGGGCTGAAGGGCGGTCCGCCCGGCAGCAGGCTCCCCGGTGGCGTCGTCGCCAGCCCGGGCCAGGTCGGTGCCCCGCCCGCCTCTGAGCAGCCGGACGCCACGCCCTCCGCGGTGGCTGTGCCAGCCATAAAGGCGCTCCCGAAGCAGGCGATGACCTCCGCGCCGATATCGGTTCCACCGGGCGGCGTCGTGGTTCGTGCAGCGGGCTGGCCGGACTACCTGCTCGCGGGTCTCGCTCTGGTGACTGGCATCGGGGCCGTCGTTCACCTGCTCATGCTCATCGGCGGCGGCAAATAGCACGCCGTGCTCGGTCAATTTCACAACTAATTCTCCTATGGCTGAAGGCAACATCGTCAACGTCACCGAAGCTTCCTTTGAAGCCGACGTCCTAAAATCCACCGTCCCCGTCCTCGTGGACTTCTGGGCCGAGTGGTGCGGGCCGTGCAAGATGCTCATCCCCGTCCTCAACGAGCTGGCCACCGAATACGCCGGCAAGGTGAAGATTGCCAAGGTCAACGTGGACCAGGCCGGGATGCTCGCCGGCCAGTATAACGTCCAAAGCATCCCCGCACTTTTCTTCTTCAAGGGCGGCCAAGTCGTCGCACAGATGGTCGGCGCTCGCTCCAAGAAAGACTTGAAGGCGCAGCTCGATCAGATCGCCTGAGCCGCATGAGGAGGTAACATGGCCCTCCTCCTCACGCCTCGCGCACTCGCCCAACGCGGCGAGTTCTACTACCAGCTCTCCTCGATGATCCGGGCAGGCCTGCCCATCATCGCCGCGCTCCAGACCGTCGGGAAGAGTCCTCCGTCCGCTTCCTATCGCAAGCCCGTCGCGCAGATGCTCGTGGAACTCAAGGGCGGCAACTCCTTCGTCGGCGCGCTGGAGGCGGTGGGCGACTGGTTGCCCATCTTCGACAAGGCGCTGCTGGAAGCCGGCGAAAAGTCCGGCCGCCTCGACCAGTGTTTCCGCCTCCTCTCCAGCTACTACGAGGAGCGTGCCAAGCTCGTGCGCGAGGTCATCGGGCAGATGATTTACCCCTTCTGCATTGTCCATTTCGCGCTGCTGGTCTTCCCGGTGAGCCTGCTGGTCGCGGCAGTTTTGCAGGGCCAGTGGACGGCGCTCCTCGTGAGCAAGGCGTTGGCCTTCGGCACCCTCTACGGCCTCGGCGCCGCCCTCGTGTTGGGCGGCGGCGGGGCGCGGGCGCTGTGGTGGCGTGCGACGATGGAGCAACTCATGGGGCTCGTTCCCGTGCTGGGCACCGCCCGGCGCAACCTCGCCCTCGCCCGCCTCACCGCCGCGCTGGAGGCGCTCATCTCCGCCGGCGTCGGCATCGTGGACTCGTGGGAACTGGCCGCGCGCGCCAGCGGGTCGCCCGCGCTCGCCCGCGAGGTGATGAAGTGGCGCCCGAAAATCGAGACCGAGCAGTTGACCCCCGCTGAAATCCTCGCCGACACGGACGTTTTCCCCGCCATGTTCATCAGCCTCTACCGCACCGGCGAAATCAGCGGCCAGCTCGACGACACTCTCAAGCGCCTCCACGAATACAGCCGCGTGGAAGGCCACCGGCAGATGCAAATGTTCACGCGCGGCCTGACCATCGGCATCATCCTGCTCATCATGATCGCCATCGGCGCCCAAGTGTTGATGTTCTGGGCCGGCTACTTCAACAACATCAACAACGTGCTCTCGCAGTGAGGGGCGAATGACCCAATCCCCATCCGATACCCAGCCAGCAGTCATTGGGCATTGATTGGTCGTTGGACATCGCGTCATTGGTCATTCAAAGTCGGCCCATGACCGTTTCCGAAATCCTCTCGGACGAGCGCCTCCGCCAGGACGAATTCCCCGTCTGCCGCAGCAAGGCTTACCTCGCCCACGCCGGCGTCGCGCCCCTCGCCCGCCGCGCCGCCGACGCCATCGGGCACTACAGCTTCCTCGCCACGCAGGACGACCAGGAGATATGGTTGCCCAAGCTCCACCGCGCCGCCCGCGAGTCCGCCACCAAGCTCCTCGTCGGCGCGCAGCCGGATGAAATCGCCTTCGTCGGCCCCACCTCGCTCGCGTTGAGCATGGTCGCCGGCGGCCTCACCTTCCGCCGCACCGACAACATCGTCATCTACCACGACGACTTTCCCTCGAACGTCTACCCGTGGATGGCCCTCGCCGCGCAGGGCGTGAAAGTCCGCTACCTCAACACCCGCGAGCTGGGCCGCATCCGCTCCGTGGACGTGCTCGGGCAGGTGGACGAGAACACGCGGCTCGTCGCGCTCACTTCCGCGCACTTCATCGCCGGCTGGCGCATTGACCTCGACGCCATCGGCAAGGCTTTGCGCGCGCGCGGCATCCTCTTCTGCGTGGACGCGATGCAAACGCTCGGCGCATTCCCCGTCTCCGTGAAGCACGTGGACTTCCTCGCCGCGGACGGACACAAATGGCTCCTCTCGCCGTGCGCCGCCGGCATCTTCTACGTGCGCAAGGAAGTGCAGGACAAGCTGCGCCCCATCGCGCTCGGTTGGAACAACGTCCGCTGCCCGAACTACACCGCGCAGGACGAGCTCACCTACCACTCCGGGGCGCGCCGCTTCGAGGCCGGCACGCACAACGTTCTTGGTATCGTGGGCCTCAAGGCTGCGATGGACATGATCGCCGAAGTTGGCGTGGCGAACATCGCCGCCGAACTGCTGCGTAAACGCGCGTTCCTCGTCCCCGAGTTGCAGGCCAAGGGCTGGACCGTGTTCAACGCCACCGCCCCGCCCGAGAACTGCGCCGGCATCATCAGCATCACCCGCGAAGCCTCCGACCTGCCCGCCATCCACCAACGCCTCGCCGACAGAGGCGTTGTGACCTCACTTCGCGCCGACCGCACGGGCAAGCACTACATCCGCCTCTCGCCGCACTTCTACAACACGGACGCCGAGCTGGCCCGCGCAGTGGAATTGCTGTGATCCGAGCTGAACTTCCCAGTCCTCCTCATGGTCATCAAAGACACCGAGTTCGCCGACCTCCCCACGCCGACTGGCCCGATGCGGACCCACGTCTTCCGCCCCGCTGCGGAAGGGAAGTATCCCGGCATCCTGCTCTACTCGGAGATTTTCCAAGTCACCGGCCCCATCCGCCGCACCGCCGCGTTGCTCGCCGGCCACGGCTTCGTCGTCGCCGTGCCGGAGATTTACCATGAGTTCCTCCCCGCCGGCACCGTGCTCGCCTACGACCAGGCCGGCGCGGACAAAGGCAACGAGTTGAAGACCGCCAAGGAACTCGCCAGCTACGACGCCGACGCACGCGCCGCGCTGGACTTCCTCCGTGCGCACCCGGCCTGCACCGGCAAGCTCGGCGTGATGGGCATCTGCATCGGCGGGCACCTGAGTTTCCGCGCGAGCATGAACCCCGGCGTGCTGGCCGGCGTGTGCTGCTACGCCACCGACATCCACAAGCGCGGCCTCGGCAAGGGCACGTGCGACAACACCCTCGACCGCATGCCCGAGCTCACCGCCGAGATGCTCATGATTTGGGGTCGCCAAGACCCGCACGTCCCCCGCGAAGGCCGCGCCCTCCTCCACAACGCAATGGCCGACGCGAACCTGAACTTCACCTGGCACGAGTTCAACGGTCAGCACGCCTTCCTCCGCGACGAAGGCCACCGCTACGACCCCGCGCTCGCCCTCACCTGCTACGGCCTCGTCCTCGAACTCTTCAAGCGCAAGCTCGGCGAAGGCGACCTGCCGGCGAAAGTGACGGGCGGAGCGGCGGAGTCGCGCCACTGACTCGGCATTCGACATTCCCAGGAGCCTCCGCCTACGCTGAGTTATGGACACGACCGTTGACACGCGGCTCCAAAAACTCGAATCAGCCCTCGCGCACATGGAGCATCAGCACGAGCAACTCAACCAAGTCGTAGTCGAGCAGGCTCGCATCCTCGCGCGCCTCCAGAAGGAAATCGCGCGCGCTTCCGAAGCAATGGAAAATCAGGAGCTGGAACGCATCCGTTCAAACAACCAGAAGCCGCCGCACTACCAGTAGGAGCGCGGTCAGTAAAACTTCGGCGGCGGGGCCTTCACGAAGGTCGTCTCGCGCAGGTAAATCGGTTCCAGTGTTTCGCCCGCTTGGAACGCATTGCGCTCACCAGCCAATCGCCCGAGTTCAGCAGCGGAAGGCACCAGCAACCTAGTTCCGCCGAACGGGCACCTCGCGTCTGGGCTGACGAGCAACTCGCCGCCCGCCGCGAGGGCCTCGACCGCCTCACGTTTGAGCAGTCGCAGCGGAGCCGTTTCGCGCCAGCCGGCCACCGCCACATCGTAGCTCGCCGAGTAAAATTCCCCGCGCAACGCATCAATCACCACGGCAACGCGTCCCGTCACCCCCGCCGTCTGTGCCGTGGCCGCGAGCACTTCCGCGCTGCTGATGGCGAGCAACTTCACTCCAAGGGCGAGTTGCCAGCCTTGCGCCAACGCGATGGCCGAGCGCACACCCGTGTAGGAACCCGGCCCCCGGCCGAGCGCGATGCACTCAATCTGCTCACGCTCGACTCCCGCGGCCCGCAGCGCCGACTCAATCAACGCGAAGGGTCCGGGCGTAAGCCCATCGCCCTCGGCGAGGCCGAGCACGCGGCCGCCTTCCACAACCGCCACGCCACGTCGGGCGGAGGAGAATTCAATCGCCAAAATCTTCATACTCGATGCGGCGCTGCGTCTCGCTCGGCGCGGAGATGTTCACCCACCGCAATCTGGAATTCGGAATTCGGAATTCGGAATTCGGAATGGTTCCCCACCATCGCTCTGCCCACTCCACCACCGTCACGCCGCGCGAGGTGAAGAGGTATTCGGCCAGCCCCGCGCCGGCGATTTGCTCACGTGTCTCGAGACGATAGAGGTCCAGATGGAAGAGCGGCACGCGCCCGTTGGTGTGCTCATTCACAAGCGCGAACGTCGGCGACGCGATGCGGCCCGTGATGCCAAGACCGCGCGCCAGCCCCTTCACGAGCTGCGTCTTGCCCATCCCCAAGTCGCCGCACAGCGCGATGGTCCAACCGGGCGCGGCCCCCCTCGCCCACGCCTCGCCGAGCGCAGCGGTCTCCTCTGGCGAGTTGGTGAGGCACACTTTCATGAGCCACAGATGGACACAGATGAGCACAGATGAAGGGGGAAGGAACTCGCCGAGAAAGGGCGCAAAGGACACACAGCCGAATTCAGCAAGGCAGCTATCGGCGCTCCTTGCTCCCGCTCGCGGCAATCCCATCTGTGCTTATCTGTGTCCATCTGTGGCTTAACTGGCGAAGTGTTCGTAGCCGCTCAAGTTGAACTCGCGCAGGCCTCGTGCGTCACTCACGCGGAGGCCGGGCTGGCTGGTGATCTTGCCGACACACGAGAGTTTTACGTCGGGGAACTGCGCTTTCCACGCGTCCAGCAACGGCACAGCGGCGCGGCTGGCGAGGGTGAAGAGCAGTTCAAAATCCTCGCCGTCCGTGAGCGCGGCGAGCAGCGGTGGCTTGGCGGAGGATTCTGCACGCGACTGAAGTTTGGCGGCGCGGCTGATGGGAATGGCGCTCGCCAGCAATTCCGCCCCGACTCCGCTCGCTTCAAGGATGTGCCGCAGGTCGCCCGCAAGGCCGTCGCTCAGATCCATCATCGCGTGGACTGTGAAGCGTTCGGCCAGCCAGCGCGCCTCGGCCAAGCGCGGCTCGAAGTCGAGATGCCGCCCGCTCAAGGAACCGCCCAGCGCGCCAGTGACGAAGATGGCATCCCCAGCCTTCGCCCCGGAGCGCAGCACCTGCCGACTGCGCGGCACGGTGCCGAGCAACGCAATGGAGAGCAGTAATCGCTCTGGGTTCGTGGTCGTCTCGCCGCCGACGATGGCGACGCCGTGCTTCCGTGCGAGCGCGTTCATGCCCGCGTAGATGGCTTCGATGCGTGCGGGGTCGAACTTATCCGGCAGCGCGAGCGTGACGAGCGCGTGCGTGGGTGTGCCGGCCATCGCAGCAATATCGCTGAGACAACGGCCGAGTGCCTTGTGACCAATCTTTTCCGGCGATGCCTCTGCCGTGAAGTGAACGCCCTCGACCACGGCGTCGGTCTTGAAGAGCACGAGGTGGTGCGGCAGGCCAAGGTCCAGCACCGCGCAATCGTCCCCCGCGCCGGCCACCACGGAATCGTGGGTGGGCAGCGTGGCCTTGAGGCGCTTGATGAGATCGAATTCCTTCACGGTTGCAGCTTGAAGAATTCCATCAGCTCACTTTGGAAGACGAGGGCGCAATAGTTCGCCGCATTGAACAGGCTGTGCGTCAGGATGGGCGCGAGCAGGTTGCCAGTGCGCTCGTAGAGGAACACCAGGACCATCGCGAAGAAGGTCAGTGGCAGGAAGGTCGCCGTGTTGGCGTGCGTGAGCGCGAAGAGGAGCGAGGTGCCCCAGAGGGCGAGCTGCGGCCAGCCACGCTGCTTGAACGCCGGATAGAGGATGCCACGAAAGAGGATTTCTTCGACCACCGGTGCGCCGAGGATGGCCACGAACGCGAAGAACAAGCGCTGCTGAAGGGTTTGCGTCTGCTGCAAGGTCTGCACCACCACCTGCACCTCGGGCTGCACGCTTACGGCCTTCATGCCCAGCGCAGAAAGATGCTGCAGCATCAGCGCCACCGGCAAAGCGGCGACCACGCCGACGAACGCCAGCGCGAGGATCCGCAGGAAGCCCGCTCGCCGAAACCCGAAGCCTTCCCGCCAGCCAACGCCGTGCTCGCGCAGGAAGATCGAGACCAGCAGCAACGTGCCGCCGTGCAACAAGACTGAGTTGCTGACGAAGAAGAAGAACTTCCCCTCCTGAGTGGCGAGGGCTTCCTTGGGCAGCACCGCGCTGGTCAGCAGGGCGCCGATGGACAGGCAGAAGCACACGCCAAAGACGAGGCGCAGCAGCGGCTCAGTTTCCCATTTTCGCTCCGGTAACACGGGCGCAGGCTAGTCGGGGGGCGAAGGGTAGAGAATGAAAAAGGTGCGCGTTTGCCACCTGATGAGCTGGAGTTCGTAGCCGATGAGGCAGGAGGAAGACGCTGCCGGTGATCGGACGAATCTGCCTCCTCACCTCATCGGCTATGCGGCTTGGCGGACCAGCCTACGCAGCCGGGGGCGCTTCCTCGCCGCGCTCTTCGCTGATGACAGGGGCGATGCCTAGGAGCTTGTCGCCGGGGTCGAGGTTCACGAGCTTCACGCCCTGCGTGTTGCGGCCGCATTCGCGGATGCCTTGCACGGGGATGCGCACCATCTGGCCACCGGCGGTGATGAGCATGATTTCGTCGGTGTCCTTCACGGTGAGCGCACCGACCACGCCGCCGGTCTTGTCGCCGGTCTTCATGGTGATGATGCCCTTGCCGCCGCGCGATTGGACGCGGTATTCGCCGAAGTCGGTGCGCTTGCCGATGCCGTTCTCGCCCGCCACGAGCAAGGTGGCGTCCGGCACGACGATGGCGGCGGCGACGACGGTGTCGCCCTTGTCCAAGGTGATGCCCTTCACTCCACCCGCCGCGCGGCCCATGCTGCGCACGTCGGATTCGCAGAAGCGGATGCTCATGCCGCCGTGGGTGATGAGGACCACGCCGTCGCCGGGGTCGGTCTCGCCGGTGCTGCCGCGCGTGAGCTTGACCTCGATGAGCGTGTCGCCGGGGTCAATGCCGATGGCGATGATGCCGCCTTTGCGGACGTTGCCGAACTCGTTGAGCGTGGTCTTTTTCACCGTGCCCTGCTGCGTGGCAAAGAAGAGTTCGCCGGGCTGTTGCCAGGTGATGTTGTCCTTGTTCGCATCGAGCTTGGACTGGATGCGGATGAGGGCGGCGATTTTTTCGTTCGCCTGGAGTTCGAGCAGGTTGGCGATGCTGCGGCCTTTCGAGGCGCGGCCCATGTCGGGAATCTCATGGACGCGCTCGACATACACGCGACCCGTGTTCGTGAAGAACATGAGGTAGTCGTGGGTGCTGGCGGTGAACAGGTGCTCGATGAAGTCGCTTTCCTCGGGCGTGTCGGCCTCGCGGGTGGTCATGCCGATGACGCCCTTGCCGCCGCGGCGCTGGGCGCGGTAGGCGGAGACGGCGGTGCGCTTGAGCAGGCCGGCGTGGGTGAGAGTGATGATGACGCCTTCGTTGGCGATGAGGTCCTCGATGGCAATCTCGCCTTCGTCGGGGACGATTTGGCTGAGGCGCGGGGTGGCGTGCTTTTCGCGAATGGCCTTCAGCTCGGCCTTCATGATGCCCATGACGCGCGACTCCTTCGCGAGGATGTCCATCAGGTCCTTGATGACTTCGAGGAGGGCCTTGTATTCGGCCTCGACCTTGTCGATTTCGAGTCCGGTGAGCTGGTAGAGGCGGAGTTCGAGGATGGCGTCCACCTGGCGCTCGGCGAGGGAGTAACGACCGTCGGTGAGCTGGCTTTCGCGACGAATGAGGATGCCCCAGCGCTCGACTTGCTCGCGCGTCCACTCGAACGCGAGGAGCTTCACGCGGGCTTCTTCCTTGTTGTCGCTGCTGCGGATGATGTGGATGAACTCGTCGAGGTTGGCGAGGGCGACGAGGTGGCCTTCGAGAATCTCAGCGCGGTCCTCGGCCTTGCGCAGCTCGAAGCGCGTGCGGCGCAGGATGACCTCGCGGCGGTGGTCGATGTAGGCGGAGATGAGCTGCTTGAGGTTCAGCGTCTTGGGCTTGCCGTGGTCGATGGCGAGGGCGTTGACGCTGAAGGAGACTTCGAGCTGGGTGTGCTGAAAGAGGTTGTTGATGACGACCTTGGGCAGGGCGTCGCGCTTCAGCTCGATGACGAGGCGGCAGTGCTCGTCGGATTCGTTGCGCATCGCGGAGATGTCCGTGATGATTTTCTGGTTCACGAGGTCGGCGATGCTCGATTCGAGCGCCGCGCGGTTCACGTTGAAGGGGATTTCCGTGATGACGAGTTGCTCGCGGTTGCCCTTGAGTTCCTCGCTGCCGATTTTGCCGCGCAGCTTGATGGAGCCGCGCCCGGTCTCGAAGTAGTTCTTGATGCCCTCGATGCCGCAGATGAAGCCGCCGGTGGGGAAGTCGGGGCCTTTGATGAACTTCATCAGGCCCGCGATGGTGATGGCGGGGTCGTCAATCTGCGCGCAGATGCCGTCCACGACTTCGCCGAGGTTGTGCGGCGGCATGTTCGTGGCCATGCCGACGGCGATGCCGGTGCCGCCATTGACGAGCAAGTTGGGAAACGCCGCCGGGAAGACGGTCGGCTCCGTCATCCGCTCGTCGTAGTTCGGGACGAAGTCCACCGTGTCCCGGTCCATGTCCTGCATCAGCGCCGCGCCGAGGTGCGTGAGGCGGGCCTCGGTGTAACGCATCGCAGCGGGCGGGTCGGCTTCGACGGATCCGAAGTTGCCTTTGCCGTCCACGAGCTTCTCGCGCATGACCCACGGCTGCGCCATGTGGACGAGTGTGGGGTAGATGACGGCTTCGCCGTGCGGGTGGTAGTTGCCGGAGGTGTCGCCGCAAATCTTGGCGCACTTGTAGTGCTTGCGCCCGGGGAAGAGGGACAGCTCGTGCATCGCGTAGAGGATGCGGCGCTGCGAGGGCTTGAGGCCGTCGCGCACGTCGGGCAACGCGCGCGAGATGATGACGGACATCGAGTAGTCGAGGAACGAGTTCTTGATCTCGTCGGCGACGTTGATCTTGGTGATTTTCTCGCCCTGCGTGTAGACGGAGCC
>Ga0208960_1000796_pt1 | contig 17286 bp, 20 predicted proteins | sample GreLakmeON33MSRF_FD_187703 | JGI IMG/M metagenome (GOLD analysis project Ga0208960, IMG submission 187703) | Freshwater lentic microbial communities from great Laurentian Lakes, MI, USA - Great Lakes metaG ON33MSRF (SPAdes) | ecosystem: Environmental > Aquatic > Freshwater > Lake | place: Great...
TCTTGCACGAGCAAGTAGCAGCCATCTCCAGTGGAATGCTCAGTGTCATCACTCCTAAAGCGAGTGAGTGTTACTCGAATCAATACAGATGAGTTGTCATCCATCACAGTTTCCATTGAGTCCAATTCCGTTCGCACCCATCCAGTTGCTCGCAGATCGTCGAAATTGAGGTGTTCGGCATATTTAGTGAAAAGTCTGACCTCACCACCCACCAAATATGTAGCGGGTGACGTAAAGACCGCGTCAATACCGGCATAATTTTCGCGATTAAATTCATTCATAAACTGAATGATGGTTTCTTTAGGGCTCAAGAGCGTACTCATCGCCAGAAACTCTAGACCACATTTCGCACCAGCCTCACTCTGATGTCAGTAGCCTGACACGATGCGAAGCGGATTTGTTACTTTTGTGGGGAGACCCAATGTCGGCAAATCCACTTTACTGAACGCTATTTGTGGCGAGAAAGTAAGCATCGTCTCGAATAAACCCCAAACCACGCGCACGCGTGTGCGTGGAGTCTGGAATCGAGGCGAGACACAGATTGTTTTTGTCGATACTCCCGGAATACATAAACCCGTCAGCGCTCTTGGTGAAAGAGTTAATGCCACCGCAATTGAGAGTGTGAGTGATGTTGATGTTGTGTGTTTGTTGATTGACGCAACCGAACCATTTGGACGCGGCGACAAGTGGGTTGCTGATCGAATCGATATTGCAAAGGCTTTTGTCATCGTTAATAAGACTGATCGCACAACGCCCGCAAAAGTTATGGCTCAGTTGGCTGCCGCAGGTGCGCTCGGTGCAGCAGAGTATTTCCCGATCTCTGCCAAAACAGGTGCTGGAATTGATGTGTTGTTGACAAAGTTGGCCGCGCAGATGCCAGAAGGTCCACAATATTTTCCCGATGGAATGACAACAGACACGCCTGAGGCTCAGTGGGTGGCCGAGTTGGTGAGAGAACAATTGCTACACGTTTTAGAGGATGAGTTGCCGTATTCCATCGCAACCCGTGTGACTGAGTGGGAGTGGCCATTAGTGAAATGCGAAATCATCGTTGAGCGCGATAGTCAAAAGGGAATGGTCATCGGCAAGGGCGGTGAACTTCTTAAAAAGGTGGGGATTGCAGCGCGCGCGCAGATGCCAGAGGGCGCGTTTCTTGAACTAAAGGTCGTGGTTGATAAAAATTGGCAACGCAACGCCGGCAAAGTGCAAAGACTCGGTTATTAAAACTGCTGTATCGACCCAAGATCAGCAGGGCAGTGAAAAGTTTATTTTGAAGATGTGCGGGATGGAGTATCGGTTGGTCGCGTGATGTGACGCAAGAAGTCTTCGACCTCGGCGCGATTGCGAGTTCGTGCCATTGGTGGCATGACTCCGAGCAACTTGGAGCGGTAATTCATGGTGGCGAGACGTCGATCAAGAACAGCAACCACACCCATATCAGTGGTGCTGCGAATAAGACGGCCAGCAGCCTGAGCCAGAGATGTAGCCGCCATCGGAAGATCGATCAGTGAAAAACTGTCTTGTCGACCGACGGCCTCACGGCGAGCCTCGAGCAGGGGGTCGTCTGGACGGGGAAACGGAAGTTTGTCAAGTACAACGAGCGACAAAGTGCGACCTGGTAGATCGACTCCCTGGAAAAATGATTGCGACGCAAAGATGCACGAGGCTTCGTCTTGAAGAAACAATTTGATGATTTGAGAGCGCGTATGTTCGCTCGGGCTCAAGATTGGAAACGGTACACGCGAGCGAAGCGCGATTGTCGCTGCTTTCATTGCATTGTTGCTAGTGAAGAGCGCCAGGGTGCGACCACCCGCTGCTGTAATGAGAGCCTCGAGTTCGTCGTGCACGAAGTCTTCGAATTCAGAAGAGTTTCTGTCTGGAAACTCGGGAGAGCAATACAAACGAGCATTGCGTTCGAAGTCAAATGGACTACTGACGCTGATCTCGTCTGTTCGTTCGATAGGTAGTCCAACGCGAGACGGAAGAGTGAGTGGAACCGTGGCGCTTGTCAGGATTGCGAGGTGGTCTTGCCACACAGCAGTATCAAGGACATGCCCGACGCTAAGTGGGCTGATGCGAAGAGAGGGTCGCTCGGTAGAACCCTGGACGAAGGCGACATAGTTGTCAACCATGCCAAGCGCGACATCGATTTGATCAGAGAGTCGTGTGCACTGAGATTGCGCGCGTTGTCGGCGTTGAGTGGTGTCAAGGTCGTCGGCAGTGATATTGCGCAGTGCATTAAGAATATCGTTCAGGGCCTGGCGTGCTTGGTTGAGCGGGAGAGCGACAAAGTCTGGCAGCGGACTAGAAAGGCGCTTACCGACATGGGCGGATAACGCAACGCTGAGCTTGTCAGACGCATCGAGGAGCGGGTTGGCGGTGTCACCAGTGAGAACGCGGCGAACGACAGCGGCTAACGAAGCAAACGTGCTGGGGTTGAGTTGGGCCCCAACTGTGTCGCTCATGGTGGACTCGAGTTGGTGTACCTCGTCAAAAATAACAATGTCATGCTCGGGCAAGAGACCGCCACCTCCAGCGATGTGTAATCCATAGAGATGAAGATTGACGACAATAACGTCAGCCGAACTTGCTGCGGCACGGGCTCTTTCGGCAAAACAACGTTCGCCAATAGGACATTTGGTGGCACCTGGACATTCGTCACTCTGGATGGTGACGGCAAGGCGTGTGCGATCGAGGGGAACATGTGTGAGTTCTTCCATGTCGCCGGTGCTTGTCTCTTTTGACCAGGCAATGATGTCTACGACTTCGCGTTTTGATCGTTCGCTCAACTCATCAAAGTCAAATTGATCGTCAGTTTTTTGAAGTTCTTCGAGGCGCTGTAAACAAACATAGTTGTTGCGACCTTTAACTACAGCCCATGTAAAATCAACATCGAGATGCTCCGCCAATTGCGGAAGGTCTTGACGATCTAGTTGGTCCTGGAGTGCCTTTGTGGCAGTGGCAACCACAATCTTTTTAGTACTCAATATTGCTGGCACTAAGTACGCAAGCGATTTGCCAGTTCCGGTTCCGGCTTGAGCAATGATGTGGCGTCGTTTTGCTAAGGCGTCGGCGATAGCGCGAGCCATGTCGTCTTGCCCCGGGCGTTCTTCTGACCCTGCAAGATGAGCCGTGACGCGATGAAGTGCGGCAACGGCGTTGTCCCCCGGAGTGGAAGTCACTGTGAGACTTTAGGTTCGACAAGAGCAATCGCTGCATCAAGTTCTGCTGCGTTGAAGTCGGGCCATGTTCGCTCCGTGAAGTACACCTTTGCACCAGCAATTTGCCACAACAAGAAGTTTGAGATGCGGGATTCTCCGGATGTGCGCACTACGACATCGACTGGGGGAATACTTGGATCGTACATATTTGCTGACACAAGATCTGGCGTGATTTCGTCAGCCGAAACAATGACGCGTTGAGATGCTCGAAGCAGTTCGGCTCTGCTTCCGTAGTCAAAAGCCACCGTGAGTACTAGTCCAGTATTAGTTGCGGTATCGGCGATTGCTTTGTTGATTGCCTTTTGGATAAATGGTGGTGTCAGCGCACCGGGCTCATCGAAGGGCCGACCGATCCAGCGAATAGATGAGTTGTTGCTATTGAGTTCTGCGATGCGCCCAAAAAGTTTTTTGTGAAGCGACAAGATGTGACGTACTTCGGTGCGAGGGCGAACCCAATTTTCGGTAGAAAAACCAAACACTGTGAGCCAGCCGATGTTGCGCTGCGCGGCGGCCCGCACGATGGCGGCAAGCGCTTCTTCGCCGGCGGTGTGGCCCTCGGTGCGGGGGAGGCCACGTCGTCTGGCCCACCGACCATTGCCGTCCATGATGCACGCGACATGAATGGGTGGCTGGGACGAAGTCATAACAACGACACACTACTGAGCGGGTTATGCAAGGTAGTCACACCGTCACCACATTTGAGTGCGAGACTGTGACGGTGAGTCCCGCCAAAAAAGCCATCAAGCCGTCAAGCGACAATGGGTCAGGGGACTCGCCACAATTGTCGCATGTTGTGGTGGCAGCCGGAACGCCTCAGGAATGGCTCAATTTCGGATCAGTGGACTGGGAGACCCGCCTTGATGACATCGTTCGAGGTGCCTCAGTTGGGGGCGCACAATGGATCACGTTGCTTCCCTATGGAGGAGAGGTCCTGAGCGTTACCGAGAGGCTCTCCTTGTTTGAGGTGATTTCTGATGCTGTGCCACTTCGACTGTTTGGCGAAGGGCACCTCATGAGAGGCGTGTGGCAGAAATCATCGGCGCTCGCGATCATCGTGGATCCGTCTCCAAACGGACAAGTACGTTTCGCCGCAATTCTGGAATCACTGCGCATGAACAATGTGACTGCTCAGAATCTTGACGAAGCGCTGTTAGCGCAACATGTCATGTCACCTGCTGATGTGGAGCCTGATCTAGTGGTGGTGTTCGGTCCACCTGATCAATTGCCGACATCGCTGATTTGGGAACTCGGATACAGCGAGCTCGTCTTTTTGGATTTGAAATGGGATGACTTATCGGCGTCTCATCTCGAACTGGCTGTCGATGACTTTGATCGGCGTCATCGTCGTTTTGGTGGGCTTGATTCGTGAGCCTGTACCGCGAGAAGGCGGTCGTATTGCGGAGCTATAAGTTCGCAGAGGCAGATCGCATCATTGTTTTATTGTCGGAGAACTCTGGCAAAATTAGAGCGGTCGCCAAAGGCATTCGCAAAACCACATCACGCGTTGGGGCGCGACTCGAACCCCTCAGTCATGTCGATGTGCAGTTGTATCGAGGTCGCGATCTTGACACAGTTCGTCAGGTTGAGTTAATCGACACACACACCGCCATGCGAGTAAATCTCAGACAACTCGAACAGGGTTTGTCAATGGTTGAAGCGGTCGACAAGCTCACGCCTGATCGCGAGCCGGTGCCACATATATACACAATGCTGTCACGCGCTCTGCGCGCACTCAACGACGGCTCATCGCCAATCATCGTTGGTGCCTTTTACTGGAAACTGCTTGCGTCCGAAGGTGTGGCCCCGACGCTTGAAGATTGTGTGCGTTGTGGGGCTTCATCTGATCTTGTTGCGATTGACATTCAAGAGGGTGGAATCCTGTGTCGTTCATGTCGGTCCGGAACCGCTGTCTCCCAAGCCGCGTTAGATATCTTGCGTCAAATCAACGGTGGCGGTCTCGCTGCGGCGTTAGCGCTTGAAGAAACCCCAGCCGTTCGAGAGGTGAACCATATTGCGATGGGGCTCATGGAGGCCCATCTTGAACGCAGGCTACGAAGCATCGGTCTTTTCGACCGACATCTGTAGGATTGTTCGTCTATGCCTGCCAAAGAACTTGATCAGATTGTCAATTTGTGCAAGCGACGTGGTTTCGTGTTTCCGAGTGCCGAAATCTATGGAGGATTCCGATCGTCCTACGACTACGGCCCACTTGGCTCGCTGATGTTGCGAAATGTCAAAGATGCATGGGTGCGAACAATGGTGCAGTTGCGAGACGATGTCGTCTTAATAGATGCAGCCATCCTCGGGCCGCCTCAGATCTTTGAAGCAAGTGGACACCTCGCCAACTTCAGTGATCCGCTTGTTGACTGCACCGTTTGTAAACGTCGTTTTCGAGAAGATCATCTAGAAGATCGGGACTGCCCACAATCTAAAAAGGGCTGCGAGTTCACCGAATCCCGAGGATTCAATCTGATGTTTAAGACCGTGGCCGGCCCTGTTGAAGGCAGCGGTGCCGAGGTGTATTTGCGTCCCGAGACTGCTCAGGGAATGTTCGTTAACTTTGGCAACGTGCTGCAGACCAGCCGCAAGCGTCCGCCCTTTGGTATTGCCCAAGTCGGTAAGTCTTTTCGTAACGAGATCACTCCCGGTAATTTTATTTTCCGTACACGTGAATTCGAACAAATGGAGATGGAGTTTTTTGTCCCACCTGCGGACTCGGCACAATGGTATTCGTATTGGTGCACCGAAAGACTTGAGTGGTATGTCAATTTAGGCATTCCTCGAGACATGCTTCGGTTGCGACCACACGACGCAGATGAGTTGTCGCATTACTCAGCCGGAACAAGCGATGTCGAGTTTTTATTCCCATGGGGATGGGGAGAACTTGAAGGCATTGCGCAACGAACCAACTACGACCTCACGCAGCATTCAACACACTCTGGTAACAAGCTTGATTTTTTTGATCAGGCCACAAACGAGCGATATGTGCCCTACGTAATCGAGCCTGCGGCTGGCGCAAACCGAACGATGGCAGCCTTCATGCTGGCTGCGTATGACGAAGACATTATTAACGATGAACCACGCACAGTTCTTCGATTGCATCCGCGTCTTGCACCGTACAAAGTTGCAGTTCTGCCTTTGTCAAAAAAAGAGACGCTGACGCCTTTGGCTAAAAAGATTTACGCTGACTTGAGTAATCGTTATATGGTCGACTACGACGAGACACAGGCGATTGGGCGTCGCTACCGCCGTCAAGACGAAATCGGTACTCCGCTCTGTGTGACCGTGGACTTTGACTCCCTAGAAGACAATGCGGTGACGATTCGAGAGCGAGACACCACTCAGCAGGCTCGCGTGGCCATAGCAGACCTGATGGGGGAGCTAACTCTGCGACTCGGGTTCTAGAAACTCGCTCGCTGAGGCTAGTTTTAGCATCACGCAATATTCCTTACAACACAGAACGGATACACGATGAAAAAAGTAGCAGTGGCAGCGAAAGTTCCGGCAGCACCGGGCAAGGGAGCAGAGCTTGCAGCAGCACTTCAGTTCGCTCTTGACAATGTCGTGTCAGAGAATGGCACGTTGCTCTACATCTTGCATGCAGATGCAACAGACCCTGACACTTTGTGGATGTATGAGTTGTATGAATCACAAGATGACCTGACAACTCATATGGGATCAGATTGGTTTAAGCAACTTGGACCAAAGATGGCGCCACTAATGGGTGGTCGGCCTGAGTTGATTTTCCTCACGCCGATTGCCGGTAAAGGCTTGTAACTCGCAATGACAATGATGTGACGAACACATATCTAGACAACATCATCGCGTTTCATCGGCGTCGTGCCACAAGTGACACTCGTGACCTGCAAGTGTTATTAAAAGCAGCCAACAGCGCAGCGCCAACTCGTGGTTTTCGTGATGCTCTTGGCAACAAAGACCATCTCAGCGTCATAGCTGAGATCAAGCGTCGTTCTCCATCCAAGGGCGATTTATCTATAAATCTTGATCCAGCAGAATTGGCAACAAAATATCGCACAGGTGGAGCAGCGTGTCTTTCGGTTCTCACAGATGAAGTTCATTTTGGTGGCTCTGAATCAGATCTCGTGATCGCCCGTGAATCCGTGTCGCTGCCGGTCTTGCGTAAAGATTTTACTGTTGACGCGCGTGACGTTTGTGACGCTCGCATCATGGGCGCTGACTGTGTGTTACTGATCGTTGCTGCGTTAAGCGTTGCTGAGATCAGTAGTTTCATCGACATTGCCCATGAGGTTGCGATGGATGTTTTAGTAGAAGTGCATGATGAGCATGAATTAGATATCGCCATTACTGCTGGTGCACGCTTGATAGGCGTGAACCAAAGAGACCTGGCAACGTTTGTCGTAGACCACGAACGTGCCGTGCGGATGGGGGCGGCAATACCCTCTGACATTGTCTCAGTTGCCGAATCAGGCGTGCGCGGACGAGATGACGCCGTTGCTCTGCGAAATGCTGGGTATGACGCAATATTAGTGGGAGAGCATTTAGTGATCGCGCCAGACCCAATACAGGCATTGTCCGAACTACTGGTGTAACGACTCCCGTAGACATGCCAAATATGTGACGCGTGAATCACTACGGTAGGTACTGATGTTTATAAAGATCTGCGGAATCACCAACGAAGACGACGCCTTGCTTGCTGTGGCCCTTGGCGCCGATGCGGTAGGTTTCGTCTTTGCTCCGTCGCCTCGACAGATGGCTGCGCAAAAAGTGTTTGACATCACGCGCCGACTGCCTCCTGAGATTCTGACAGTCGGAGTTTTTCGTGATGAGCATCCCAGCAGGGTTGTAGAGATCGTGCAACGCAGTGGCGTCAAAGCAGCGCAATTACATGGCCATGAGAGTCCAGAGGATGTTGCAATAGTTGCAAAGAACGTTCATTGGGTGATCAAAGCAGTAACGGCGGGTTCTGTTGATGCACGTCGAGCAGACCTGTTTGCTGCCGACATGATCATGGTCGATGCCGTAGCGCCAGGCGCTGGTCAAATCTTTGACTGGAATCTGCTGTCTGAAATGCCTTTGGTCAATAAATTAATCTTGGCCGGAGGTCTCACTGCCCAAAATGTTGCCGCTGGTATACAGAGTGCTCAACCATGGGGCGTCGATGTGTCAACGGGTGTCGAAGTCAGTCCGGGCAAAAAAGACGCCTTGCTGATGAAGCGTTTCATTGACGCCGTCCGTGCAGCACCGCAGACGGTGGAGCGCACGCATCTCCAAGAGGGTGACAATGGACCATATGATTGGAGCGACGAAAATCGCTAATGAGTAGTGGAACTACCGAGAAAACATGGTGGACTCTATACCTATGTCATTGTTGATTACCCCGGGTGCTGATGGTCGGTTCGGCGAGTTCGGTGGACGGTTTGTACCTGAGACCCTGGTGCCTGCGTGCCAAGAACTCGAAGCAGCATTTAACCAAGCATGGAATGATGCTGATTATCGCCGTGAACTCGATTCTTTGCTGGCTGAGTATGCAGGTCGCCCCAGTGGTCTCACTGAATGTCATAATCTTGGCAAGCAACTCGGAATCCGATTGTTTCTTAAGCGCGAAGATCTCAATCACACCGGTTCGCACAAAATAAATAATGTTCTCGGTCAAGTGTTGCTTGCAAAGCGAATGGGCAAAAAGCGAATCGTTGCTGAGACTGGCGCGGGACAACACGGAGTTGCGGCCGCTACCGCGGCTGCGTTATTGGGACTTGAATGCAAGGTGTACATGGGCGCCGTTGACGTAGAGCGCCAGTCACTCAATGTGTTTCGAATGAAGTTGCTTGGTGCACAAGTCGAAGCCGTTCATTCCGGATCCCGAACTCTCAAAGATGCAGTCAACGAAGCAATGCGCGATTGGGTCGCAACTGTTGAATCCACTCATTATTGCCTTGGCTCAGTGATGGGTCCACATCCGTATCCATTTATGGTTCGTCAGTTTCATCGAGTCATTGGTGATGAAGCCCGCGAGCAAATGCAAGAACGACTCGGCGTGATGCCCGATGCAGTTGTCGCTTGCGTGGGTGGTGGCTCAAACGCAATGGGTATTTTTTCAGGTTTCATCGACACAGATGCTCGATTAATCGGAGTCGAGCCAGCCGGCGGTGCCGCAGTAGGTCGTGGTCAGCCAGGCGTGGTTCATGGCATGAAGAGTTATCTCATGCAAGACGAACATGGTCAGGTGCAAGAAGCACACTCCATTAGTGCGGGACTCGATTATCCAGGTGTCGGACCAGAGCATTCGTATCTTGCATCAATCGGGCGTGCTGAGTATCCAACAGTGACCGACGAAGAAGTGATTGCAGGCTTTCAATTGATGGCGCGTTCAGAAGGAATCATCCCTGCACTTGAGTGCGCGCATGCTGTTGCGTGGATCTCGCGCGAGGCACCCAAGATGCAAGGCAAAATAGTCTTAATGAATCTGTCGGGCCGCGGAGACAAAGATGTCGGCCAAATGATGGATGTCTTGGACGGCAAGTTGTGACCTATGGTCGACTAGAGACACAGCTCCGTCAGCGTCGCGATGCCGGAGGCAAAAGTCTCGTCCCATACATCACTGGCGGATATCCGGGTTGGCAAGATGCGATTCGGGCGTGCGCGGCCAATGGAGCGGATGCAATCGAAATCGGTTTACCATTCTCTGATCCCGTGATGGACGGTCCAATCATCCAGCACGCCTCTCAAAAGGCATTACAAGCAGGGGCAACCCCAATTTCAATCCTGCAAGAAGTTCGCTCCCTCGATGTGGGGATTCCTCTTGCAGTGATGTGTTACTACAACACGGTGTTTCATGCAGGTCACGAGCGATTCGCTTTTGCACTTGCAGATTCAGGCGTGAGCGGTGCAATTATTCCTGATCTTCCGCTCGAAGAATCTGGACCATGGTGTGAAGCGGCCGACGCCGCTGGTGTTGAGACTGTCATGCTGGCAGCACCAACAGCGCCAGACGATCGACTGCCTCGCGTGGTGGCACGAGCGAGAGGCTTCGTGTATTCAGTCGGATTGCTGGGCGTCACCGGCGAACGTGCTGCACTTGAACACACAGCAACTGATCTTGCTCGTCGCCTTAAAGCCATTACTGAGGTGCCCGTGCTTGTAGGCGTGGGTGTGTCAAACGCACAACAAGCAGCCCAAGCTGTTCAGGTCGCCGACGGCGTGATTCAGGGAGCCTCCGTGATGCGTCGCCTAATAGAGTCTGGCGCCGACGCTGTTGGTGAATACATCGCTGAGGTACGTCGCGCTATCACGCTGTAAAGACCTAATGCTCTTGGGTCATAAGAACTTGGCACTATTGTCATTGTCATGTTGAAGCCTGGAGACAAAGCACCACTAAAAGAAGTGCTGGCGCTGCTCGATCAGCACGACAAAAAATTGGCTGCATCACGAGTGGCAAAGCGCAAAGTATTGATTTACTTTTATCCCAAAGCCGACACCCCTGGTTGCACGCAACAATCGTGCGGCCTACGCGACATCGCTGCTGATATTGGTCGAACAGTGATCATCGGAATCAGTCCAGACAAGCCAGCCAAGCAACTAAAATTTGACGAGAAATACGATCTAGGTTTTACTTTGCTTGCAGACACTGAACATTTAGCGGCTCTCGCATTTAATGTCTGGAAAAAGAAGTCAATGTACGGACGCGAATATATGGGCATTGAGCGATCTGCATTCTTAATCGATACAAGTGGCAAGATCATCAACGCGTGGTACAAGGTGTCGCCAAAAGATACGCCTACTCTTTTGCTTGCGGCACTAAAAAAATGAACTCTTTTCCGGCCCCTGATACGGTGCTGCCACATCGGGCACCGTTCTTGTTTGTCGATCGGATCAGTGAACTCGTCGTCGGCAAAAGCGCTGTCGGACACTGGAAACTTAATGGTGATGAATGGTTCTTCCCAGGACATTTCCCGGGCCGCCCCACACTGCCAGGTGTGCTGATGTGTGAAGCAATCGCCCAAGTGGGGGCGTATGTTGTTTTGTCCGACCAAAGCATGACTGGCAAATTGCCGCTCTTCGGAGGTCTTGATGCGGCGCGTTTTCGACGTCAAGTAAGCCCAGGTGACGAACTTGTCTTGATGGTCGAACTGACTCGCATGAGTTCGCGCGCGGGCAAGGGTGTAGGCCGTGCGTTACTCAATGACGAAGTCGCATGTGAATGTGAACTGATGTTTGTTTTGGTAGATGCATAGAACCTTAGGTCACTCATGGCGCATGTAATTAGTGAACGACCGCCTGAACATATCGACGCGGGCAATTGCTCCATACGGAGATACGTAATTGCTGATGCCGCACGTTTGGTTGACGCTGTGACGTCAAGCATTGAGCACCTCAAGCCCTGGATGGGCTGGATCGACGAAGAACCTGTTGATGTGTCGCAACGAGAGGTGCATATTGCAACCTGGAACGCCAAGTGGGATGCAGGAGAAGACTTCATGATGGGAATATTTCTTGATGACATTCAAGTTGGAGGCACAGGTTTCCACTTGCGTGGCGCAGTCGATTCGTTAGAGATCGGCTATTGGGTTCGCACTGAATACACTGGCAAGGGCATCGCGACTGCAGTGACTCGTGCATTGACGACTGTTGCATTTGAGATGGGTTCGATAAGGACTGTAGAAATACATCACGACGTCGCCAACGTTGTTTCTGGTTTGATTCCGCAGCGATTGGGTTTTGAAAACTACTGGACAGGAGAATCAGCGATTGAAGCACCGAGTGAATCAGGTATAAGAAACAAATGGAGAATGCAACAAGCAGATTGGCTTGCTATCTGAGCAAGATTTATGCAGGTGCGATGATGAGCGAGCCATTGTGTCCACCAAAGCCAAAATTACTTGACATCGTCGGACCTGGTGTCCACTGACGCGGTGCGCCCATCACAAGATCGATTGTCATCGCAGGGTCAATGGTTGTGGTGCCAGCGGTCGGCGGAATCATTGAATGTTCAAATGACAACAGGACCGAAGCAGCCTCAAGTGCGCCAGCGGCGCCAAGTGCATGCCCAGTGACGCCCTTGCCGCTTGTGACGGCAACTCCGTGTGCACCAAAGACATGAGACATCGCGCTTGCTTCTGCAGCGTCATTAAGTGGTGTCGATGTGCCGTGCGCATTGACCTGTGTGATGTCGCTGGCGCGTAGTTGAGCATCATCAAGCGCTTGTTGCATGCAAGCAATTGCGCCCACACCGCCTGGAGACGGTGCAGTTACGTGGTGAGCATCGGCGTTGCTCGCTGCACCAAGTATTTCTCCCAAAATCTTTGCGCCGCGCTTGAGAGCCAAGTCGTAGCGTTCAAGAATAAACACCGCGGCACCTTCGCCCATGACGAAGCCATCGCGAGACACATCAAATGGCTTGCTTGAGCCGGACGAGGAAAGCGCCGTCATGTTTCCGAATCCTGCAAGCGATGTCAGAGTTGCGGCGGCTTCAGACCCACCTGTCACAACAGCGTCGCAGCGACCCCACGCGATCATTCGCGCGGCGTATCCGATTGCATGAGTCGAGGCCGCACATGCGGTACAGACGGTCTCATTTGGACCTTGCAGGTTGTATTTCATTGAGATAGCGGCGCCAGATGCGTTGACCATCATCATCGGAACCAAAAAAGGTGAGACACGACGATCGCCCTTCTCTAGACGTATGGCAATTTGTTCTTCGAGCGTGTGTAGACCGCCAACACCGGTAGCAAAGATTGTTCCAAAACGCGATGGATCAACAGACGGCATTCCGGATTGAGCGAATGCTTCTTGAGCGGCAGCAATAGCAAACTGTTCGACACGATCAGCGCGCCGAGCATCTTTAGCGTTTGCAAAATAGGGAAGTGGATCCCAGTCCGATACCTCGACAGAAACTGTGCCGACAGCAGGACCACCAAGGAGACCTTTCCAGTACTGCTCTTTGCCGATACCGCACGGTGCTACGACACCAAAACCAGTAATAGCGACGCGGTGTCCTGCGCCTTGCACGTCAGAGACTCCCTACAATTTTGACGACACGATATTAAACGCACCGCCGACAGTTGTGACACCTTCAAGGTCTTCTTCTGGAACTTCGATGTTGAACTCTTCTTCGAGGGCCATCACGAACTCAACAAGATCGAGTGAATCAGCGTCTAGATCTTTGAATGTCGCCTCTGGCACAACTTGAGATGCATCAACTGAAAGAACAGCCACTGCACATTTTGTGAAACGATCGAATAATTGTTGGTCCATGTTTTCTCCTTAAGGGTGTTTCTATTCTCGCACAAACGACACGCGGACAGGTATTTTTGATTAGTGACCCATACCAAGACCGCCGTCAACTGGTATTACGGCGCCGGTGATATACGCAGCGTCAGGGCCCGCTAAAAACACCACGACACCTGCTATTTCTTCGGGGGTTGCCATTCGTCCGAGCGGAACCGCTGCCGTGAGTTCGCCGAGTCGCTCGGCCCCCAAGGCGGCAGTCATTGCTGTGCTGACTGGTCCAGGAGCCACCACGTTGACCGTGATGTTGCGGGAGCCAAGTTCTCGAGCCAAAGACCGTGCCAGGCCAACCAGGCCTGATTTAGAGGCGGCATAGTTGGCTTGCCCAGCCGAGCCCAATAGTGCCACCACTGATGAAATATAAATCACACGGCCTGAGCGAGCCTTGAGCATGTTTTTGGTTGCTCGCTTTGTGATTCGAAAAGCAGCGGTGAGATTTGTGTCGACGACTCCTGCAAAGTCAAGTTCTGACATGCGCAATAACAAAGCGTCTTTAGTGATGCCCGCATTCGACACTAAAACTTCAACAGCTCCAAAATGATTTTCAATCGCGCTGAATGCCGCATCAACATCGGTGCTTGAGGTGACATCACACTGCACTCCAAAAAACTGAGGCGGCGGCGGCGTAGAGAGATATGTGATCGCCACCTTGTCTCCAAGATCCAAAAAGCGTTGTGCGCACGCCAGTCCTATGCCAGTCGCGCCCCCCGTCACTAAAACAACTCGACTCACAGTGCCCCCCATTTCAGTAATGCGCTTGCTGCTGTCATGCCAGCGCCAAACCCAACAAGCAACACAAGGTCATCTTGCTTCAGACGACCTGCGTCAGCGGCATGAAACAAAGCCAATGGTATTGATGCCGATGACGTGTTGCCCGTATATTCGATCGTCATCGCAGCACGGTCCATTGGCACCCCTAACCGCTCACAAGCGGCAGTGATGATGCGTATGTTGGCTTGGTGCGGAACAATGAGCGCTATTTGGTCCGCAGTGACTCCGGCGTGTTGCATCGTCTTGGTGGCGGAGTCGACCATGATGCGAACTGCTCGACGAAACACTTCCTTGCCATTCATCTGAACATTCTCTCCGAGTTCGGCGAAGAGCAGATCTTCAAGACTTCCGTCAGCATCAAGATCCCAACTCACTAATTGACCAGGTCCTGAGGTTGCCTCAAGCACCGCTGCACCTGATCCGTCTGCAAACAAAATCGCCGTATTGCGGTCGGTCCAATCAACAATGCGAGACAGTGTGTCGGTACCAATAACAAGTGCTCGCTGTGCACCCATTGCCAACAAGCCATGAGCAGTGACGAGCGCATATACAAATCCAGAACATGCAGCATTGACATCAAATGCACCACACCGAAGTCCGAGAGCATTTTGCACGTTCGCAGACGTAGCGGGCACCGTTCTGTCAGGAGTGGTGGTGGCTAAAACCAGCACATCGATTGATGCTGGGTCAACGCCGGACATCTCAAGGGCGGCGCGTCCACTTGCAATGCTTAATTCGGCAGTTGTGCCACCAATACTGCGCTGATGAATGCCAGTTCGCTCCCTGATCCATTCGTCATTCGTTTCCATCGTGGCGGCAAGATCATTATTGGTGACGACTTTGTGTCCTAGCGCAGAACCCCAACCGGTGATGCGTGCACCTCGCACGCCTGCAGGAATGATTGGCATTATCGGCTCCGTCTCATGACGTTTGCGTTCTGAGCCACGCAATGGGTTGCCGAGACGTGACGCGTTCGCCATCGACAGCAATATAGGCCTGCAGTAGACCGTCAAAAGCTGAGCGAACTTCGTGTTCCCCAACATGTCCAATCACTTGTCCCACCAATATCGGGGAGAGAGTAGGGATTTTTATCGGCGTAAATATTCCGGCGGCTGGACTCACTATGAGTCGCTCGACTGCGAAAAGATGCTCACCCTCAATATGGGGAGGCGCTGATGGTGACTCGGCATCAACCCAATCAATGAGATTGTCAAGTTCTTCTGGCGTAGACACGCTGATCGTGCGGGCAGAGTCAACCGTGCGCTTAGCCATTCCGGTGAGCACTCCACCTGGTCCGAGTTCAACAAAACCAGTAACCCCGAGCTCGGCCATTGTGAGCAAACAATGTTTCCATCGCACGGGACTTGAGAGTTGTGCTGACAACAGCGAACTCCAATCCGAACCAATGTCGTGAGCTAGCGCATCAACGTTAGAGATAATTGGAACTTCGGTATCTCGCGGCGCTGCAAGCGAAATTGCCTCGCGCAATCGGTCTCGTGCACTGGACATAAAAGGTGTATGAAATGCGCCCGATACCGGAAGCGACATCACGCGTTTTGCACCGAGTTCTTTTGCAATCACTCCGGCTGCACTGACTCCGGCAACTGAACCAGCGATCACAACTTGACCAGGCGCATTGAAATTGGCAACCCACACATCACTGTCTGCGCGTCGACAAGCAATCTCAACTTGATCATCATCAAGGCCAAGAATTGCCGCCATTGTTCCCGGAGATGCCAAGCCTGCCTCGTGCATGGCATCGGCGCGCGTGGCAACAAGCGCAACTCCTTCTAGAAGTCCAAGTGCACCGGTAGCGGTGAGTGCGGTGTATTCCCCAAGACTGTGTCCAGCGCAAAAACTTGGCTCAATACCAAGGCGCTCGACTGCATCAAGAACCATCAGACTTGAGACAAAGGTGGTGAGTTGCGCATTACGCGTGTCTTTTAATTCTTCAGCATCAGCGTCAAGCAAGAGATGTGCAATATCTCGACTGATAATTTCAGACGCCTCAAGCACAATTTCCCAGCTCTCATGGTTGGCCCATGGCCTGCCCATGCCGGGTCTCTGTGAGCCCTGACCCGGAAACGTAAAAGCGAGCATGTTCTATGAAATCTCCGAAATCTGGGGGGCGTGAGTTCAGCCGACCTCATAACCATAGACGGATTGGCAAGAACCATGGGGTTACTCAGCGGTACGCCAGCCCATCCGATACGCTCTTTCGTCCTGGCCCGAGTGGCGGAATGGCAGACGCGACGGACTCAAAATCCGTTGTTCGTAAGGACGTGTGGGTTCGACTCCCACCTCGGGCACCAGGTGATCAATACACTTTCCCCCATGGGTCAGCGACTTCTCGAGCGCAAACTGCGCCAGACGAGCGACAAACTCCGCGAGGCACGTCTTGAGCTGCTCGTCGTCCAAGATCAACTCGCCGCGCTTGTCGACGATGCTGATGACTTAGCCGTTCGAGCGCTTGTCTCAGAGACCCCCGCCGCCGGTTTTGAACATCGAGACGCTCAAGCACATGTTGATGTGATGGTTGTCCATCGTGGCAGACTCGTAGCCGTAGTTACCGAGCTAGAAATCACGATCGATCGACTGCTCGACCAAATGAAAGATACAACTGAGTGACAATACGAGTAGTAATTGCAGAAGACGAAGCCATCATTCGTCTTGACCTCAAAGAGACTCTCGAAGAAGAGGGCTACGACGTTGTTGGCGAGACAGGTCGCGGAGACAAAGCCGTCGAACTTGTGCGAGAACTGCGCCCAGATCTTGTGATCCTCGATATCAAGATGCCAGGGATGGATGGTTTAGCAGCGGCGCGTATCATCTCGGCCGAAAAAGTTTGCGGCATTTTAATTTTGACGGCATTCAGTCAACGCGAAGTCATTGAAGAGGCTCGCGACGCTGGAGCGCTCGCATACTTAGTCAAGCCTTTTCAAAAGAGTGATTTGATCCCAGCAATCGAAGTTGCAATCGGACGCTTTCGCGAAATGCAGTCGCTCAATGGCGAAATAGACGCTCTCGG
>Ga0208960_1000799_pt1 | contig 17264 bp, 15 predicted proteins | sample GreLakmeON33MSRF_FD_187703 | JGI IMG/M metagenome (GOLD analysis project Ga0208960, IMG submission 187703) | Freshwater lentic microbial communities from great Laurentian Lakes, MI, USA - Great Lakes metaG ON33MSRF (SPAdes) | ecosystem: Environmental > Aquatic > Freshwater > Lake | place: Great...
CATCATGTGCGGTGAACGTATCGGCGCATTTCCCCGGAGTCAACGAGCCCGCCTCCCTCGTGCTGGCTCGCGTTGCGTCCGGCCCCCGAACGCGGTCTGACTCCGCGCTCTGAACCACCATTTGCCTTGCGCGGTCATTTTGTGCATAAAGCGTGAAACTGAATCCAATCACTGCCATGCAACTCCTGATCCGCTCCCTGTTCGTTTCACTTCTCACCGTCACCGCCGCTGTTGCGGCCGATCCCTCCATCGGTGTCGGGGCCAAGCCTGTCGCCGGAGCGGAGGTCATCCTTGATGGCTCGCGCAAGATGCTGGATGAGAAATGGACTTACTGGCAGGGGCCGCGCTTCGCCTCGTCGCTGCCGATCAAGTGGAAGGTCGTGGACGACCCGGTGGACAAGGGCACGGTGGTGCAGACCGATGACCCTGTGGCCGCTGGTGCCAAATACGGCACGGCAGACATCGTGACGAAGAAGGCTTACCGCGACTTCCGCCTCCACATCGAGTTCCTCGTGATGAACCCGCGCGGCAACAGCGGCGTGTATCTCCAGAACCGCTACGAGATTCAGATTCAGGAGGGCGATAAGACCAAGCACGGCATGGGCGCGGTCATCAACGAGACCGAGTCGCCCTATCACGCGTTCGCCGGCCTCGGGAAGTGGAACAGCTACGACATCGTGTTCCGCGCCGCACGGTTCAAGGACGGCCAGCTAACCGAGAAGGCGATGGTCTCGATGTATTTCAATGGCCAGAAAGTCCACAAGAACGTCTCGATCAATCAGGTCTGGGGCGGCGCAAACTCCGGCGTGGACGGCGGCAACGACAAGGGCAAGGGCATCACCGACTCGCCGCAGGGCTTGAAACTCCAGTGCGAGGGCCACGACGTGCGCTATCGCAACGCGTGGATCAAGGAGTTGGAGTTGAAGGACGCGAGCACGGACTTCTGAGCTGCGACTGCGGCGAAGGGAAGCGCATACTTTCCCCTGTTCAGCCACGCATTCGGAAACACGGCTCGCAGCCGCGCAGCCGGGATGCTATGGGTGAGCCATGAACCGCGCACTCCGAACCGGCCTGTGCCTCGCGCTGCTGTGGCTCGCGTTTGCCGCTGACCTCTCGCTCGCGGCGGACAAGCTGGTCTGGCGCGGCGGCGAGCGTGTGGATGCGGACATCAACGGCTGGTCGCTGCCGCAACTGCTTGAACATCTAGCCGAAGCCACCGGCTGGCAGGTCTTCGTGGAGCCAGGCGCACAGCTCAAGCAGTCGGTCTCCGTGAAGTTCAGCAACCTCGCATCCGGCGAAGCGCTCGGGCGGATGCTGGGCGACCTCAGTTTCGCGATGCTGCCTCAGCCCAATGCGCCCGCCAAACTCTTCGTCTTCCGCACTTCCGTCGGCGATGCCACGCAGCGCGTGCAACGGCGCGAGCCGGTCAAGCCCAAGCCCATCGCGGACGAACTCGTCCTGTTGCGCAAAGCTGGCAGCAAGGGCAGCGCAGAAGAACTGGCGAAGCGTCTCGGCGCGAAGATCACCGGGCGCGTGGACCAGTTCGGCGCTTACCGGCTGAAGTTCGCGGACGAGGACGCCGCGCGGCGGGCGATTGCCGAGCTGAACGAAAACAGCGACTTCGACGTGGACTACAATTACTCCGTCCCGCGACCCGCGGTCACCGAGCCGCTCGCCGCGAGTTCCGCCCAACTGCTGAACCTCAAGCCTGATGCGAGCGCGCCGGCGGGGCAGTTGCGCGTGGGCCTCATTGATGTGGCCGTGCAGAAGAATTCCCCCTACGGAGAATTCCTGCTGGCAGGAGTGTCCGTCGCCGGCGATGCGCCGCCCGGCACCGCGAGTCCCACGCACGGCACCGCGATGTTTGAGACCCTGCTGCGTGGCCTCGCGTCCACACAGGACAAGGGCGCAGCCTCGTCCGTGCGCGTGCTGCCGGTGGACGTGTATGGCAATGCGGAGAACACCAGCACGTTCAACGTCGCGCTCGGCATCGTCGAGGCGCTCAATGCGGGGGCGACCGTCATCAACCTCAGCCTCGCCAGCGCGGGTGACAGCCAGTTGCTGCACAACGTGATCATCCAGGGAGCCGAACGCGGCGTGCTCTTCATCGCCGCCGCCGGCAACGAGCCAACCACGCTACCCAATTATCCAGCCGCCTATCCCGAGGTGCTCGCGGTGACGGCGGGGGGCAAGACCGGCCTCGCCAGCTACGCAAACCGCGGTGACTTCGTGGACGTGGCCGCGCCGGGTTCGAGCATCATCTACTTCGGCGGCAAGGCCTACATGGTCAGCGGCACTTCGGCCTCGACGGCATTTGTCTCCGGCCTCGCAGCGGGGATGAAGTCGAGCACCGGCGCTTCCGCAGCCGCCGTGACCGCCAAGCTCAAGGAAGTGCTCGTCGTGCCGAAGCCGAACGGGAATTAAACCGGCGCAAAAAAGTTTAACTCCGCGTCCGCGTCAGTCGCACGCTCACATGCCTCGCTTCGGGGATGATGAACTTCTTCACCTCGACCGTTACCTCCTCCGCGCAAAAGTCCACCAGCACCATCGCCGCGATATCCGCCGCGAGTTTCTCAATCAGCTTCCAGCTCCGGCCCTCGCCGAAGGCCAGCAGGCGGCGCGAAACGGCGTAGTAGTCAATCGTCTCGCGCAGGTCATCGCTCGCGGCAGCGCGGGTGAAATCGCGCTGCATCTCGATGGTGAGCAGCAACCGCTGCGGCTGCGCGCGCTCCGCGTCCGGCACGCCGACGTGGTAGTGAACTTCCAGATCGACGAGGGTGATCGTGTCGGTGGGCATAGGGTGGGTGGTTGAAGAGTTGAAGGGTGAACGGGGGCTGCTCTTCAACTCTTCAACCCTTCAACCTCTTCCAAAAGTATCCTCGTCGGCCGGTTCAGCTCCATCCCCATTGCCTCGGCCACCGAGACCCAGCGGAACTCCTCCGCCTCGTCGTTCAGCGTGACGGGCGGGGCGCTGCCGGCGACGCGGCAGGTGTAGTTGAGCAGGAGGAAGTGGGCGTCCCGGTAAAACTCCTTCGAGTGGATGCAGTCCTGCACCAGCACGAAGCGGAGGTCCGTGATGTCGAGGTTGGTCTCCTCCTTCAACTCGCGGCGGAGCGCGTCTTCGGAGCGTTCGCCCCACTTGATCTTGCCGCCGGGGATGCCCCAGAGATGCGACCACTTGTGCGTGCGGATCATGAGCACGTGGTCGTCGGCATCGCGGATGAGACCGCCGACGGTGGAGATGGGCAGCGGTTGAGAGTTGAGGGTTGAGAGTTGAGCGGCGAGGCGCATTTCGTTCCGCGTCAACAGGGCGCGGAGTTCGCCGAGGTGCTCGACGATGAGGTCGGGCGCGGCGGCGCGGAGTTGCGGGAGTTTGTTGTAGCCCGTGAGGACGGCCACGGAATGGATGCCGCCGTGCTTCGCGGTCTCGATGTCGTGCGCCATGTCGCCGATGAAGACGGTGGCCTGGGGGTCGAGGCCGTTCTCGGCGAGGAGCTGCTGGATGACCTGCCGCTTGTCCCAGACGCCGGTGTAAGGCCGGTCAATGAACCGCCCGAAATCCGTGCGCGCGGCCTGGGTCTGCCAGTGGTCGGGATGCACCGTGCTCAGGAGAAACGTCCGCACGCCGCGCTCGCGGCAGAAGACGAGAAACTCGCGCGCGTGCGGCAGCGGCTCGACGAGGTCCTGCACTTCGCGGAAGCGTTCGTGAAACCATTGCTCCAGTTGCACCATCGGCACGCCGGGCAGGTGGCGGTCGTAGAAGGGCTGGAACGGCAGGCAGAACTCGGCGCGGAACTGGTCGAGGGACAGCTCCGGTTTGCCGGCGGAGACGAAGACATGGTTGGTGGCGCGCAGCACGGCGGGCAGGTCATCCACCAGCGTGCCCGACCAATCAAAGATGATGTTCTGAATCATGCGCGCGGGGACTTTGCGGAGGCAGCGCGGAGATGCAACGGAATCCTCCCGCCCGCGGTGATGAGGGGCGCGCAGTTCGCGCTCCGCAAGACGGACACCGCGCACGAGCAGCCGAAGGCGAAGTGCCCGTTCGTCACGCAGCGCGAGAGGGTGAAGAAACTCTGGGGGACCGACGCCGACCCGCTGGCGCACAAGGCCGAGTGGGAGGCGAAGCTGTGGCGCGTGAGCCGCAGGCATTTCACGAAGGGGAGCCAGTAATCCGTGGGCGAGGGAGGTATCGAGCAACTCGCGGACAAGCGCACGTCTCCGCATTCGCCCGACCTTCACTGCGCGCGGCCAAACTTTTTCTCCAGCTCCTTCAAACTCATCTCGATGATCGTGGGCCGGCCGTGTGGGCAGGTGTAGGGCATCCGGCAGCGGCGCAGGTCGGCGACGAGATTCTCCAACTCCGGGCCGGCGAGCGGGTCGTTGGCTTTCACTGCGTGGCGGCAGACGGTCTTGGCGATGACATCCTCGCCGAGGCGCAGCGCGTTGACGCCTTCCCCGGCGGACTTGAGCGCGTCCACGAGTTCAACCACGAAGCGGCGCGAGTCGGAAACCTTTGCGAAGGGCGGCAGCGCTTCGAGGAGGAAGGTCCGCTCGCCAAACTCGCTGAGCCCCACGCCGAGGCGCGAGAGGATGGGCAGTTGCTTGCGGAGGAACTCCACATCGCGCACGGACAACTCGACGGTCTCGGGAAGCAACAGCCGTTGCGAGTCCGCCTCGCCGCCGGCTTCGAGGCGGTCGAGCATCTGCTCAAACAGAACTCGCTCGTGCGCCGCGTGCTGGTCCATCAGCACGAGCCCGCGGTCGCTCTCCAGCACCACGTAGAGCCGGCCGATGACGCCGACGAGGCGGAGCGGGACGGAAAGCAATGGGGAATGGGGAATGGGGAATGGGGAATGGGGAGCGGTGCTGACGGGTGCCATCGGCTCCACGCTGTCCGCTGACTGCTGACTGCTGACTGCTGTCCGCTGTGCGCTGAATCCCATCGGCAAGGGCGTTTGCTTCGGCGCGGTGGCGGGCCAGTCGGGGATGGGCTTGCCCGGCAGCGATGGGAAGAAGTCGGGGGTGGCATCGGCAGACGGGAGCGGCTGCGGGATTGTGCTAGGGACGCGCTGCTGGGCGTCCTCGTGAGAACTAACTTCGCTCGACGGTGGCGAACGCTGGCCGACTGGAAGGTCGGCCGTGCCGGGCGCGTGGAAGCGCAGCAGCGTGTCGCGGATCGCCTGCGTGACAAAGGCGCGTATCGCGCGCTCGTGGTGGAACTTCACCTCGCGCTTGGCGGGATGGATGTTCACGTCCACCTGCGCGGGGTCGAGTTCGAGGAAGAGGCACGCGACGGGGTAACGGCCTTTCATCAACGCGGTGTGATAGCCCTCCATGAGCGCGAAGTTCAGCGCGCGGTTCTCGATGGGGCGGCGGTTGACGAAGAGATGCTGGTCATCGCGCGAGCCGCGCGAGACCCCGGGCGCGCCGATGAAACCCCAGAGGCGGATTGCCGATTGCGGATTGCCGATTGCGGATTGCTCGATGGCGGCGGCGTCGGGTAATTCCGAGTAGGTGCTGCGCGTGTCCACGGTGAGGAGTTTTAAGTCGGTGCCTTGCAGCGCGCGCAGGCGCTCGCGGAGGGCGGCGAGCTGGCCGGCGGGGTCGGTGGCTGGCGGCGCGGTGGGGAGCTGGAAGACGGTGCGGCTGTCCGTGGTGAAGGTGAAGGCGACGTGTGGGTGCGCGAGCGCGGCGAGCGTGAGGTAATGGTGGATGTGTGCGCGCTCGGTCTCCTCGGTGCGAAGGAATTTCCGGCGCACGGGCAGATTGAAGAAGAGTTGGCGCACCTCGACGCTCGTGCCGCTCGGCGCACCGGCGGAGCGGACTTCCAGAATCTTGCCGCCGTGGACGATGACTTGCGTGGCCTCGGGCGACTCGCTGTCACGCTCGCGGGTGGTGAGGGTGAAGCGGCTCACGCTGGCGATGCTCGGCAGCGCCTCGCCGCGAAAGCCCATCGTGGTGATTCGGAAGAGGTCCTCGGCGTTCCGCACCTTGCTGGTGGCGTGGCGTTCGAGGCAGAGCAGCGCGTCGTCGCGGCTCATGCCAAGTCCATCGTCCGTCACGCGGACAAGGCCGCGCCCGCCCGCGAGGATTTCCACCGTGAGATGCGAGGCCTGGGCGTCGAGGGCGTTCTCGACGAGCTCCTTCACGACGCTGGCCGGGCGCTCGATCACCTCGCCAGCGGCGATTTGATTGGCGACTTGCTCAGGCAACAGGCGGATGCGATTCATCGCGGTCCGTGAGTGTCGCGCGGTGAAGCGGGGAGGGGCAAGAATTCAGTGGTCAGTTTTTAGTCAGCGGTCGGGACACGGGATGCTCACTGAAGACTCTATCTGCTCAGGGGCAGCGTGAAGACAAACGTCGCGCCCTTCCCTGGTTCGCTGCGGGCGGAGATTTTACCGCCGTGGCTCTCGACGATCTTCTTGCAGATGGAGAGTCCTAGCCCGGTGCCGTTTTGTTTCCCGTGCGTCACGAACGGTTCGAAGAGCCGCGCGGCAATCTCCGGGGCGATGCCGGGACCGGAGTCTTCGACCTCTGTGACCACTTCGCCGCCGCGCGCAGCCGCGCGAATCGTGATGACGCCGCCGGATTTCATCTCGTCCACGGCGTTGTTGACGAGGTTGCAGTAGAGGCGCGAAAGGCGCTGTGGCTCGACTTGCACGATGACCGGTGGCAGCGGTGACTCGATGCGCAACTGCATCCCGCGCGCGGCGATTTCAGCGCCGATCTCCTCGCCCAACGCAGTGACATACTCGGCGTAGTTGACCGAGGCCAGGACAAGTTGCGGGTTGGTGTTGCGCGTGAAGTCCAGCAGCTCGTTGAGCATGTTGGTCATGCGCGCGACCTGCTGGCAGATGCGCACCTGCGCCTGGCCGCGCATCTCGGGCGTGGCGATCTCCATGCCGGCCATCTCCGCGGCGAGCCCGATGATGTTGAGCGGATTCTTGAAGTCGTGGACGATGGTGCGTGCGAATCGGCCCACCATGGCGAGGCGCTCGGCCTGGAGGATCTCATCAATGTATTTCTGGTTCAGCGAGCGGACGCGGTGGCTGAACTCGCGGATGAGTTTCAGCGCCAGCTTGGGCCGGTGCTCGAGCAGAGCGAGCAGTTCCTCGCGCCCGATGCAGAACGCCCGCGTCTCCACCTCGGCGGTGGCGGTGGCGGAACGCGGCGCCTCCTCCAGTAGGGCCATCTCGCCAAAGAACTCGCCGGCGCTGACGGTCGCCAGCGGGCGTGCATCTTTGTCGACGATTGCGGAGATAATGACAGTGCCCGACTCGACAAGATAGAAACCGTCGCCCGGATCGCCCGCGTGAAAGATGGTCTGGCCAGCCTTGAAACAACGCATCTTGGCGGTGAGCTTCAGCGCCTGCAGATCCTCGTTGAGAAGTCCGGCGAAGCGCCTGTCTTCGGCTGGGGTCATGTGGCAGAAAATGTAGCGGGGTTCCCATTTCCGTAAAGCCCGGAGATTGACGGCGGCGGACACTCGTGGAGATGCGTTCCGTCTTGGAGCGGGGCAAAAAGTCCAGTTGCACGAACAGGGGCGAAGACTACAGTCCTCCCGTAATCCAACTCAAGAACCGCCGCATTAATGCGTCTGCCTATGAAAGCGACACCGAGGCCTCTCCGCCAGGGAACCAATTTTGGATTCACCCTCATCGAACTGCTCGTCGTGATCGCGATCATCGCGATCCTGGCGGGGATGCTTCTGCCGGCCCTGTCCAAAGGGAAGATGAAGGCCACCGGGGTCGCGTGCATGAACAGCCAAAAGCAACTGGCCATCGCGTTTCTGCTCTACTCGGGCGATTTCGATGACAAGATGGTGCCGAACGCGGCGGGTGGTGGCTACTGGCCGGGGCCGCTGTATCCAACTGGGGCGACTGTGCCGCAGGGTGATTTTGTGCCGAGTATGGGATCGGCTAACGCGCTGGACTACGTGCATCGAGGGATTGCCGCCGGCCTGCTCTATAATTATGCGGGCGCCCTGAACAGCTATCATTGCCCCGGGGACAAACGCACGTCCTTGCCGACGGGCGGGGGCTGGGGCTGGGACAGTTACTCGAAGCAGAACGGAATGAACGGGGGCGGGTGGCAGGGGGTGGACCAACCACCGTATCTGCGACAGGCGGAAGTGTTCGGCCCGTCCGACGCCTTGTCATTTGTCGAGGAGTCAGACCCGCGCGGCTACAACCTCGGCACGTGGGTCATTGACGTGCAGCCGGCACTGCGGTGGGTCGATCCTTTTTCCGTTTACCATGGCGACTCCAGCAGCCTCGGGTTCGCGGATGGCCACGCGGAGATTCATCGCTGGACGGACGCGGACATTCTCAGGGCCGCCCGCCTGTCAGGCCAGGGCGTCCAGTCCTTCTTCCCGCCCGGAGCCAGTGCCACGAACCCCGACTATATGTGGGTTCACTACCGCTACCGGCACCGTAACTTTGTGCCGCTCTGAACGGGGCTGCTGGACCCCGTCCTCCGGCTCGCTGCACGCAACCCCGCTCGGACCGCCACCGGTTTGGCGAACATTATTGATGCAAGCCCGCGAGCACCGCGTCAGTTTTTCCGCCATGCCAAACCTGATCCTCCGACCCGACTGGCACCTCCCTGAAAGCCGCGTCACGCCGGAGCGCGCCTATCGCAACCGCCGGAAGTTCCTCCGCGAACTCGGCCTCACCGGCGGCGGGCTGCTGGCGGCGGCCGGCTGGCTGGAGAGTGATGTGCACGCTGCCGATGCGAGGCAGCTTTACCCGGCCAAGCGCAACATCGCCTTCAGCCCCGACCTGCCCTTGTCCAAGGAAAAAGTCTTCACCACCTACAACAACTTCTACGAGTTCGGCACGGACAAGGAAGCGGTGCATCAGCGCGTGGACAAATTCGTCACCGCGCCGTGGCCCGTGAAGATCCACGGCCTCTGCGAGAAGCCGGTGACGCTGGATGCGCAAGAGCTCGCGGCGGAGTTCGGCTTGGAAGAACGCGTGTATCGCTTCCGCTGCGTCGAGGCATGGAGTGCCATTGTGCCCTGGACGGGCTTCGAGCTGCGCAAGCTGCTGGAGAAAGTGCAGCCCAAGGCAGGGGCGAAGTTCGTCAAGTTCGTCACCGCCTTCCGCCCCGAGCAGATGCCCGGCGTCGCCCGGCTGCGCGGCTACCCATGGCCTTACACCGAGGGGCTGACGCTGGGGGAGGCCATGCACCCGCTCACGATGCTCGCCACTGGAGTTTACGGAAAGCCGCTGCCCAAGCAGAACGGCGCGCCTATCCGCCTCGTCGTGCCGTGGAAATACGGGTTCAAGAGCGGCAAGTCGCTGGTCGAAATCGAGCTGACTGACAAGCAGCCCAAGACACTTTGGGAGACGCTTTCACCGGAGGAGTATCCCTTCGAGGCGAACGTGGACCCCGCCATCCCGCACGCACGCTGGTCACAGGCGACCGAACGCGTGGTGGACTCCGGCGACCGCATCCGCACGCTGCCGCTCAATGGCTACGCAGCGCAGTTGAGCGGGCTTTACAAGAAGTAGGACAAACGGGGCGCTGATGCTACTGGATCAGTTCTCCCGAATCTTCCCTTCCTTGATCAGCTTCCGCAGTTTCGGGACGATGACCGCGCTGCAATACCCGTTCCGGTTCCAGTTCAGGTTGAAGAAATTCTGGTGCTCGGTCTCCGCCGCGTAAAAATTCTTCAGCGCGGCAATCTCCGTCACTATAGGGTCTTTCCAGCCCGGCTGCGCCTTCTTCTTCCCCTCCTCCGCGGCCAACTTCTGCGCGTCGTTCGCGTAGAAGATGCACGAGCGATACTGCGGCCCGCTGTCCGCGCCCTGCCGGTTCAACGTGGTCGGGTCGTGCGCGGCGAAGAACACCTCCAGCAGCGTCGCGAGCGTAGCCTGCTTCGGGTCGAACTCGATTTGGATGACCTCCGCGTGGCCCGTGGTCTTGGTGCAAATCTGCTCGTAAGTCGGGTTCACCACATGGCCGCCGGAGTAACCGGAGACGACCTTCTTCACGCCGTTGACACGCTGCATCACGGCTTCGGTGCACCAGAAGCAGCCACCGCCCACAACGAGCTTCTCGGTGGCGGCTTTCGCATCGGTGCCGGGCTTGGCGGCGTCCTTGGGCGTGTCTTTGGGTTTGGCGTCGGCGGCGTTCATGGTGGTGGTGAGCGCCGGCAGTGCGGCGACGAGCGGGAGGAAGTTTCGGCGGTTCATGTTAGAGGCGCGGCGCACCCGTGCCGCGCGATGTGTTGGACGTGTCAGCGGGCGCAACCTTACACGCGGAAGCGTGAGCGGCCAGAGGGAAGTGTTCAGTCTGCATGCCACGGCCGGCCGGTGGTTCACCAACTGAACACTTGTCGCCTCGACGCCATGCTCCATTGCCGCTAAATCCTTCGCATGATATTCGCCCGCCTGACTGCTCTCGCCGCATTCGCGGGCATCGTCTCCGTCGCCAACTCTGCCGACCCCGCGCCCACGCACGTCCCGCCGAGCCTCTTCAAACTCTCCGACCCCGACCTCGAAATCTCCGTCTGGGCCGCCTCGCCCATGTTGAAGAATCCCACCAACATGGACACTGACCAGCACGGTCGCATCTGGGTGGCCGAGGGCGTGAACTACCGCAGCCAGTCCAAACACCAGCCGGCGGGTGACCGCATCGTCGTGCTGGAGGACACCGACGGCGACGGCAAGGCGGACAAGTCGTGGACCTTCGTGCAGGAGCCGTTCCTGCTCGCGCCGATGGGCATCTGCGTCATTGATAACAAGGTCATCGTCTCGATGACGCCCGACCTCATCGTTTACACGGATGTGAACCGCAACGCGAAGCAAAGCCTGGAAAGGCCGCGCTCTGTCACTTGGAAAAACACTCCGTCGGCATCAGACTTGGCTGGGCAACGTGCGGGGCGAAGTCCATCCGGCGCAGGACTTCGGCGTTCAGATCCACGCCGGGCGCGAGTTCGCGCAGGTGCAGGCCGTCCGCCTTCAGCTCGAACACTGCGCGCTCGGTGACGTAGAGCACCTGCTGGCCGCGCGCCACCGCCGAGGGGCCGTGGAAGCAAACTTGGGCCACGCGTTTCACGAACTTCGCCTTCGCACCTTCGCGCGTGATGCGAAGCGCGCCGTTGCTCGCGTCCACCGCAAGCCCGTCCGCGCGGAACGTGCAGGCGAAGACGACTCGCCTCGCGGTCTGAGTGATGTTCACGAAGCCGCCCACTCCGGCGAAGCGTCCGCCGCCGAGCGTGCTCACGTTTACGCTGCCCTCGGCGTCTACCTCCAGCGCGCCGAGCACGGCGATGTCCAGCCCGCCGCCGTCGTAGAAATCAAACTGCGACGGCTGGTCGACGACCGCCTCCGGGTGCGCGCTGCAACCAAAGCTCAGTCCACCCGCGGGCACGCCGCCGATGGGGCCGCTCTCCAGCGTCAGCGTGAATTCCGCGAGCCGCCCCGTCTCCGTCGCAACTGCGGCGACGGCCTCGGGCACGCCGATGCCGAGGTTCACAATGTCGCCAGCGCGAATCTCGCGCAGCACGCGACGGCCGATGATTTTTCGCTCACTGAAGGGCATCGGTTGGAAAGAGGTGTCACGTCCCAAGCTCGTGACGTAAGCCTCGTTGAACGGCTCGGCGAAGGTCTGGTCGTGCTGCGCGCCACCGGAGACGACGATGAAATCCACCAGCACACCCGGCACGCGCACAGCCTTCGGGTCCGCGATGCGTTCCACGACTCGCTCGACCTGCGCAATGACGATGCCGCCGTGGTTGCGCGCGGCCTGCGCGATGGGCAGCACCTCGCCGATGAGTGCCTCGCGTTCGAGCGTGAGGTTGCCGCGCGCGTCGGCGGTCGTGGCGCGGATGAGGCCGACGGTGACGGGGAAGGTGCGGTAACGCAGCCAGTCCTCGCCGTCGAGTGAGACGCGCTCAACCAGCGGCTCGGTCGTGCGCGCGTTGAGCCGACCGCCGCCGTGGACGGGGTCAATGAACGTGTTCATCCCGACTTTGGTGAACACTCCGGGGCGCTTCGCGGCGATCTCGCGGAGCAGCACGCAGAGAACGCCTTGCGGGAGATTGTAAGCTTCGATTTCGCCCGCGAGCGCCATGCGGCCCAGCTTGGGCGCGAGGTTCCAGTGACCACCGACGACGCGCTTCAAAAGGCCGGTGTGAGCAAGATGGTTCAAGCCACGTTCCGCGCGGTCGCCCTGGCCGGCGCAGTAGAGCAGCGTGAGGTCGCGCGGCGAACCGCTCTCCAGAAATCGGCGCTCCAGCGCAGACGAGAGGATCTCCGGGTGCCCCGCGCCGACGAAGCCCCCGACCGCGACCGTCGCGCCGGAGGGAATCGCCGCGACGGCCTCAGCGGCGGAGACGATGCGGGCGGCAGCTCTCATGGCCGGGAAGAAGAATTCTTTGGCCACAGATGGAACACAGATGAAACACAGATGGAAAAAGACAGGGATTCTATAAGGAGGGCAGGAGGGCAGGAGCAAGAGAGCGCACCGTCTCCTGCTTTCCTGCCCTCCCTAACTGTGTTCCATCTGTGTTCCATCTGTGGCTAAAAATCAGCCGCGCCATCCTCCGTTGACCTCAATGGTCTGGCCGCTCACGTAGCTGGCGAGCGGGGAGCAGAGGAAGAGCGCGACTTCCGCGACTTCCGCCGGTGTGCCGAGCCGGGCGAGTGGGATGTGCTTGAGCATTTCGGCGCGGACGGACTCGGGAATCGTCGCGGCCATCGCGGTGTCAATCACGCCAGGCGCGATGGTGTTGGCGCGGATGCCACGCCGGGCACACTCGCGGGCGAGCACGCGCATCATCGCCTGCACGCCGGCTTTGGCTGCGGCGTAGTTGGCCTGACCGAAGAAGCCTTGAATCGCTGCGATGCTGCCCATGCTCACGATGGCCCCGCCGTCGCGCATGACTTCGAGGCCGAATTTGCAGCAGTGGAAGACGCCCGTGAGGTTCACGTCGAGCACGGCCTGCCAGTCATCGGGCGAGAGCTTGGCGATGGTGCGGTCGCGGAGGATGGCGGCGTTGTTGATCAGGAAGTCCAACCCGCCGCGCCGCGCCTTCACCGCCTGCATCATCGTGCGGACGGCGTCGGCGTCGGAGACATCCGCGGCGAGCACGTCGGCGCTGTCGGGGCGCAGCGCGTTCAACTCGGCAGCAAGCCGCTCTGCATCCACGCGCGTCGTCCCGAGGTCGGGGTGGTTCAGCACGACCATCGCGCCGGCGGCGTGGAAGGTGCGCGCCATCTGCGCGCCGATGCCCTGCGACGCGCCGGTGATGAGAGCGACCTTGTCAGCGAGGTTAATGGTGATGGCCATGCGGTGCCGGGATGAAACCGGAGCGATGCTGCGAATTCAATAGGATTGCTCGCAGCAAGGGTCTCAAGTTCATCAACCCACTGTGAAATTCCTTGTCTCCGGGCGAACGCCCAATAGCTTTCGCGCGTGAAATTACTTACTGCCTTGCTGTTCAGTTTATCCGCCTCCTTCGCCGCCGCTGCCGATCGCGAGGCATTTGACCAAGCTAAGCCCGGCGCGCTGCCGCCCGGCTGGACCCGCACGCAGACCGGCGAAGGCAAACCCGTGTGGACCGTCGTGGCCGACGCCTCCGCACCGAGCCAGCCCAATGCGCTGAAGCAGTCCGGCACGGCGAGTTATCCGCTCGCACTCAAGGAGGGAACGGCTCTGAAAGACGGCTTCGTGGAAGTGAAGTTCAAGCCCGTGAGCGGCGAGGAAGACCAGGCGGGCGGAGTCGTTTGGCGCGTGAAGGACGCGGGCAATTACTACATCGCCCGTGCGAACGCCATCGAGGGCAACGTCCGCATTTACCATTTCCTCAACGGCAAGCGCACGCAGTTCAAGGGCGCGAACCTCCCAGTCGCCACTGGGCAGTGGCACACGCTGCGCGTCGAGTTTGCGGGCAGCCAGTTCAAGGTGGTCTTCAACGGCAAGGCGCTCTTCGATGCCGAGGACGCCACACACAAAGATTCCGGCAAGGTCGGCCTCTGGACCAAGGCCGACAGCGTGACGCTCTTCGACGACTTCAGTTACGGGGCAAAGTAGCAAACGCGCCTTAGCACACGGACAATCACACCATGAAAACCGTCGCCGTTATCGGGGCCTCTACCGACCGCAGCAAGTTTGGCAACAAGGCCGTGCGCGCCTACCAGCAGCAGGGCTTCACCGTGTGGCCGGTGAATCCGAAGGAGGCGACCGTCGAGGGCCTGCCCGCGTTCGCGAGCGTCGCCGACGTGCCGGGCCGGCCCGACCTCGTGAGCGTTTATCTGCCGCCGCCCGTGACGCTCAAGGTGTTGCCCGCCATCGCCGCGAAGGGCTGCGACGAGTTGTGGCTCAACCCCGGCACGGAGTCCGACGCGGTGCTCGCGGAAGCGGAGCGGCTGGGGCTGAACGTGATTCAAGCGTGCAGCATCGTCAGCGTTGGAGTCTCCCCCTCCGCCCTGTAGCCGTCGAGGTGAGGAGGTGGTCTGAGCGCTCCGGGTTGCGTGTTCCGTGATTTAGGCCCAAGACTTCCCACCATGCTCACGCAACACGGAAGACGGAACGCGTCCAGCTTCGCCTGCCTTGCGCTCCTCGGCCTGCTGTGTTCCGCGACCGGCCAGGACTTCGACCTCGTCCTTGCGGGAGGTCGTATCATTGACCCCGAATCCAAACTCGACGCCGTGCGGCACATCGGCATCCGCGCGGGCGTGATTCGTGCGGTGTCGGAAACGCCGTTGCGCGGGCGCACCACGGTTGACGCGAGCGGCTTGGTCATCGCACCCGGCTTCATTGACCTCCACCAGCACGGGCAACAACCGGAGGACTACCAGTTCAAGGCGCAGGACGGAGTGACGGCGGTGTTCGAGTTGGAGGTCGGCACGGCGGATGTGGACGCGTGGTATGCGGCGCGCGCGGGCAAGGCGCTCATTCACCACGGCGTGAGTGTCGGCCACATCCCGTGTCGCATGGCGGCGATGGGCGACCGGCCCACGTTCCTGCCGGGTGCGAACTCCGTGACCGCGACGAACCCGGCGAGCGATGCGCAACTCGCCGACTTGCGCCGCCTCGTCGAGCGCGGCTTGGAACGCGGCGCGGTGGCTGTGGGCTTCGGCATCCAATACACGCCCGGCGCGACGCAGTGGGAGATTCTGGAGATGTTCCGTGCCGCCGCAAAGTTTCGTGCGCCGTGCTCAGTCCACATCCGCGCGAAGGGCGACGCGGGGCCGCAGAATGTCTTCTCCTCCATTGAGGAACTCATCGCCGCCACCGCCGTCACCGGCGCGCCCGCGCACATCTGCCATGTGCAGAGCACGGCGAACCGCCACACGGCGCGTGCGCTCGAACTCATCACCGCCGCGCGCGCGCGCGGCCTCGACGTGAGCGTCGAGTGCTATCCTTACACCGCCGGGATGACGGACATCCGCTCCGCGATTTTCGACCCCGGCTGGCAGCAGCGTGCGGGCATTGATTTCGCCGACCTGCAATGGCCCGCGACCGGCGAGCGGCTCAACGCGGCGAGCTTCGTCAAGTTCCGCCAGACCGGCGGCATGGTCATCGTCCACTCGAACCCCGAGTCCGTCGTGCGCGAGGCCGTGGCGCATCCGCTGACGATGATTGCCAGCGACGGCCTGCGCGGCCATCCGCGCCAGGCTGGCACAAGCGCACGCATCTTGGGCCGCTACGTCCGCGAGACCAAGGCGCTCACGCTGATGCAGGCGGTGGAGAAACTTTCCCTCCTGCCCGCGCGCCGCTTGGAGGAACGCGTGCCGGCGATGCAGAACAAAGGCCGCGTGCGTGTGGGTGCGGACGCGGACATTGTCGTGTTCGATGCGGCCAAGGTGCGCGACCGCGCGACTTACGAGGAGCCGGACCTGCCATCGGAAGGCATCCGGGACGTGCTGGTGGGCGGCGTGTTCGTGGTGCGGGACGGCGCGTTACAGCGTGGGGTCACTCCGGGAAAACCCGTGAGGGCGCAGACGAAGTAGGCGAGTTGAAACCGCCGGCCGCGGAGGCTGGCTAGCTTCCAAGTGGGACGGACGGTCTGGCTGGCGCTGCCGGACCGACGCCTCGCCCGTGATACGCGACGAGGAAGTAGGCGAGCACCGCTGCGACGGTTACGGCAAGTCCGCTCCAGAACACCGGCCAGTTTTCCCCGCCGGGCCGGGCGTTGAAGGCGAACCACCAGCCGGTGCCGAGATAGCCGATGAGATTGCCCACGCCGCCGGTCATCACCGACAGCAGCGCCTGAGCCCGGGCCCGCCATGAGGGGTCGATCCGTTCATCCAGATAAATCTGCGCGGTGATGAAGACCAGCGTGAAGGAGCAGCCGTGCAGGGCGACGCCCAAGAGAATCCATTCCCGGCCGTTCAGTGCGCAGAGAGCGTAGCGCACGACGCCGAAGGCGAGGCCGCTGGCGAGAATCCATTTGAGCCGCCAGGTCGTCAGCAGTCGCGCGAGGCAGAGCATGGTGAGAACTTCGGTGAACTGGCCCAGCGTCATCCATGCCGTCGTGTGCGTGAGGCCGAACTCCTTCAAGTGCGGCGGTGTGTAGGGATAGAACGCGGCGAGCGGGATGTTGAAGAGCGCGGCGGTGATGAAGACGACGCGGTGATCGCGGTTCTTGAGCAGCGCGAGCGCGTCGAGGCCGAGGCGCTGGCCGAAGGTGACGATGCCAGCAGGCTTGGGCGGAGGCACGCTGGGCAGCAGGAAGGTGAACGCGGCCACCACGAGCCAGGTGAGCGCGCCATTGTAGCCGGCGAGCGGCGAGGCGTCGGCGTTCAGCGCGCTGACCAGCCAGCAGCCACTCATCCAGCCCAGAGTGGCCACTGCGCGAATGGGGCCGAACTCGCGCTTCGCGTCGCGCAGGCGTGCGAAGACGATGGTGGATCCAATGCTCCACGTGGGAGAAGAGCAGAGCGCGTGGAGTTGAATCAGCGCGAGAACGAGCCATGGGCTCCAGCCGAGTTGAATCGCGAGGGACGCCAGCGCCATCGTGGCGGCGGTGGCGAGGGAGAGTCCGCGCAGGACTTTGACCGGCGCGGCGTGGCGGTCTGCCATCGCGCCGAAGAACAACGGCGAGACGAATGCCGCGATGGCGTTGGTCGCGAAGGCAAAGGGCTTGATGGCTTGCAGGCCATGCGCATCCAGCACGTTCGTGAGCGGCACGAACCACATCGCCATCGCCGCGCCTTGGATGAAGAAGAGGGCGGTTAGCTCGGTGTATTCGACCCATGGTCGGGTCTGGCGCTGCTCTGGCACGGGCGAAGTGTAGTGGCTACGGC
>Ga0208960_1000800_pt1 | contig 17252 bp, 15 predicted proteins | sample GreLakmeON33MSRF_FD_187703 | JGI IMG/M metagenome (GOLD analysis project Ga0208960, IMG submission 187703) | Freshwater lentic microbial communities from great Laurentian Lakes, MI, USA - Great Lakes metaG ON33MSRF (SPAdes) | ecosystem: Environmental > Aquatic > Freshwater > Lake | place: Great...
TTTCCTCTCCCCCAAGTTCATTGTCCCCGCGCTCGTCGTCGGTGCAGCCGTCGCGCTGACTGCTGCTGACGCGGTGAAGAAGAGCCTCGGCTACGAGGCCACTTCCCCGCTCATCCCCGGCACCAAGTGGCACGTCCATGACGGCACCCGTCCGGTGCCGCCGGTCGTCACGCCAGCCGCGACCTTCAGTCACCTCGCGCCGCCGCCGTCGGACGCCACGGTCCTCTTCGATGGCAAGGACTTGTCCAAATGGAAGAGCGGCAAGGGCGACGCGGGCTGGAAGATCGAAGGCGGCTACATGGAAGTCGCGCCCAAGTCCGGCAGCATCCAGACCAAGGACTCGTTCGCCGATTTCCAGTTGCACCTGGAGTTTGCCACGCCTGTGAAGGTGGACGGCAACAGCCAGGGCCGTGGCAACAGCGGCGTGCTCTTCAATGGCATCTACGAAGTGCAGGTCCTCGACTCCTACGAGAACCCGACCTACCCCGACGGCCAGTGCGCCGCGCTCTACGGCCAGTCGCCGCCGCTGGTCAACGCCAGCAAGAAACCCGGCGAGTGGCAGAGCTACGACATCATCTGGGAATCCCCGCGCTGGGATGCCGACGGCAAGATCGCCAAGAAGGCGGCCGTGACGGTCATTCACAACGGCGTCGTCGTGCACCATCGCAAGGAATACCTGGGCAACACGCCGCACCAAAACAACGGCAACTACAACAAGCCGCACGCGCCCGAGGTCTTCATCCAGTTGCAGGACCACAACAACCCGATGCGCTTCCGTAACATCTGGCTGCGCAGCCTGCGCCAATACGACCAGCCCTGATCCCGGTGGATCGCGGACACTCCGCTCATGCGACCGTTTCAGATCATCTTCACACCCACCGGGGCTGCCGAGCTGTCCAAGATGCCCAAGGAGCTGCAGCTCCAGATTCTTGGCGAGTTTCGCGGACTGCCGCAGGAAGTCATCAGCACGGAGTTGGAGCGGTTCGGCAAGCTGGAGCGCGATGGCCATGTGCTGCACCGCTTCCGCGTGGGCGACTACCGGATTTACTTCGAGCGCCACGAGCTGGGAGTGCTCGTGCAACGCATCCTGAGCCGGAACTCGCTGAAGGATTTTCTCTTCCGCTCCAGCCTGCCCCTCGGCGAGGACGAGGCGTTGCAGGACAACCCGAAGTTCTGGGAACTGATGGGCGCGGCGAAGGGGAAAACCAGTGTTCAGTGAACTCGGGCGGCGGGAAGTCCGTGTCCGAACATGGAATACTCCCCCTTCACACCTTCGGCAGGTTCAAGAGGGGAAGCCGCAGCTGGACACGGATTAAACCGGCAAGATCAGGGCGAGGGAGTTTCTTATCCGGGCGGGCTACGAGCGGGGACGATGATCCCCGTTGATGCGAGAGAAGGCTGCCGCCCAGTGCCTATCCGACATTCGCCACATACCAGTCCAGCGCGAGTTCGAGGCCCTGCGACATCGTGTGCGATGGATCGTAGCCGAGGAGGCTGCGGGCTTTGTCCACGTTCGCCAGCGAGTGGCGCACATCGCCGACTCGGAAGTCGCCGTAGGTGGGCTTCTGCTCGGGCAGCGACGGATTGCGCCGATGCAGGCCGTTGTGGATGGCGCGGTAGAGGTCGTTGAGCGTGGTGCGGTCGCCGACGGCGACGTTGTAGACTTGGTTGAGCGCGTCAGCGCGGGTCGTGGTGGCGGCGAGCAGGTTCGCCTGAACGACGTTGGCGATATAGCAGAAGTCCCGGCTGGTCTCGCCGTCGCCCAGGATGGTCACCGGCTCGCGTTTCAAAATCGCCGCGACCCATTTCGGGATCACCGCCGCATACGCGCCGTCGGGGTCTTGGCGCGGGCCGAAGACGTTGAAGTAGCGCAGGCCGATGGTCTGGAAGCCGTAGGTGCGCGCGAAGACGTCGGCGTAAATCTCGTTGAACTTCTTGGTCGCGGCGTAGGGGGAGAGGACGTTGCCCACCTTGTCCTCGACTTTCGGCAGGTCCGGATCGTCGCCATAAACGGCGCTGCTGGAGGCGTAGACCAGTCGCTTCACCTGCGCGTCGCGCGCGGCGAGCAGGAGATTTAGGAAGCCGCTGACGTTGCTGTCGTGGCTGGCCACGGGATCGGCCACCGAGCGCGGCACGGAGCCGAGTGCGGCCTGATGCAAAACGTAGTCCGCGCCGGCGCACGCGCGGCGGCAGGTGTCGAGCTGCGTGATGTCACCCTCGATGAAAGTGCAGCGTGCCCACTGGGTAGCGGAGACGAGGTCGCGGACCTGCTCGAGGTTTTGGCGGTGACCGGTGGCGAAGTTGTCGAGCGCGACGACAGCTTGGTCGAGCCGGAGGAGGGTCTCGACGAGGTGGGAGCCAATGAAGCCAGCGGCACCGGTGATGAGCCAGCGGCGCGGCGCGGCGGGCAGTGCGACTTGGATCTCGGGGTAGGTAGTCATTTGGCCTCGTTCACGCCTTCCACACCTTCCCCGCCTTGACCTTGACGTCGGCCATGGCGTTGCGCGTGTCCACGATGATTTGCGCCCAATCGGCGAGTTCCTGGTTGTTGGCCTTCTTGTGGTTGGTGCAAATGACCACGGCGTCGTAGCTGCTGATGGACTTCTGGGTCCACGGGACGGACTTCACGCCAGCCCAGTGGCCGTGCTCGCGGCTGGGGCGGATGACGGGGACGTGCGGGTCGAAGTAAGCCAGCTTCGCGCCGCGCTCCTTGAAGAGGTCGAGGAGCGTGTAGCTGGGGGACTCGCGGTCGTCGTCCACGTTGGCTTTGTAGGCCAGGCCCATGATGAGAATCTTGCTGCCGTTGATGGATTTCTTCTTCGCGTTGAGCGCCTCCTGCGTGCGATGCACGACATACATCGGCATGGCGGTGTTCACCTCGCCGGCCAGCTCGATGAACTTGGTGTTCTGCCCATACTCGCGCGCCTTCCACGTGAGGTAGAACGGGTCAATCGGGATGCAATGCCCGCCGAGACCGGGGCCGGGGTAGAAGGCCATGTAGCCGAAGGGCTTCGTCTTCGCGGCGTTGATGACCTCCCACACGTCAATGCCCATCGCGGCGTAAACCTGCTTCAGCTCGTTCACCAGCGCGATGTTCACGCCACGGAAGATGTTTTCCAAAAGCTTCGTCGCCTCCGCCGCACGGCAGGAGCTGACGGGGACGATGGTCTTGATGGCCTTGCTGTAAACCTCGATGGCGCGCTTCAAGCACGCCGGCGTGAATCCGCCGACGACTTTCGGGATCTGCGCGACGATGCTGTTCGGGTTGCCGGGGTCTTCGCGCTCGGGGGAGAAGGCGAGGTTGAAGTCCACACCGGCCTTCAAGCCGCTGCGCTCCAGCACGGCCCGCAGGTCTTCGTCCGTCGTGCCGGGATAGGTCGTGGATTCGAGCACCACGAGCAGGCCCTTGTGGACGTGCGGCAGGATGGCCTCGCCGGACTTGATGATGTAGCTGATGTCCGGCTCGCGGTTTTTGTTGAGCGGCGTCGGGACACAGATAATCACGGCGTCGAGCTTCTTGATGGCAGAGAAGTCCGCCGTCGCGCGGAAGCGACCGGCGTTGACTTGTTCCGCAATCGCGGCCGCCGGGATGTGCTCGATGTAGCTCTTCCCCGCCGTGAGCGCGCTGATCTTCCTTTCATCCACGTCGAGGCCGGTGACATCCACGCCGGAGCGTGCGAATTGGAGCGAGAGAGGGAGGCCGACGTAGCCGAGGCCGATGATGCCGATTTTCATGTGATGGTTCGACAGCTAGGCCACCAGACCGGGTGTTTGCGCCGCCGAGAGCGGTGTCCGTCTTGCAGCCCTGCGCGGGCGTTTGTATCTGCCGAGCAAGATGATGGAAAGCAAAACCTGCCCCTGAAATCTTTTCGCGTGCAAACTGTCTGCCCTCCGGCTAAATACCCGCCGTCAACAGCATATAAATTATGAAAAGATTTACCATCGCACTCAGTCTCTGCACGGGCCTCGCGCTCGCGTTCACCGCCGCCGCCGCCGCCAAGAAGGAACTCCCCCCGGCCGCCAAGAAGGCCGGCCTGACGTTTGACAAGGACATCAAGCCCATCTTCGAGAAGAACTGCTTCGAATGCCACGGCGACAAGAAGCAGAAAGGCAAGCTCCGTCTCGACACCCTCGCCTTCGCTACCAAGGGCGGCGAGAACGGCAAGGCCTTCGTCGCCGGCAAGAGCGCCGACAGCGCGCTCGTCAAGTCCGTCGCCCGCCTCGTGGAAGACGACGCCATGCCGCCCGAGGGCAAGGGCAAGCCGCTGACCGCCGAGCAGATCGGCCTCATCCGCGCGTGGATTGACCAGGGCGCGAAGTAAGCACGGTCTCACAATTCCCCTTCACCAACTCCGGTCCGCCAAGCGGGCTGGAGTTTTTTTGTGCCGCCGACTTGACAGTCGCCGCTCCTGTTCTGAGTTGCAGAACCGACGGCGGCTTCAAATCACAAGCCCGACCCCCTCAGAGCAGACCCGCGGCGCGCACCGCCGCGATGGTTTGCTCCGGGGTCTGGTGATGCACCACGCGCCAGCCGCGTGCCGCCCCCGCTTCTACGTTCTCCAACCGATCGTCAATGTAGAGCAGTTCGGCACCGCATCGGCCTGTGCGGCGCTCGACGACTTCGTAGATGCGCGCGTCGGGCTTCATCGCGCCCGCCTCGTGCGAGTAGATGTAGTCCGTGAAGCCGGCGAAGAAAGGGAAGTTCGCGCGGATGTGGCGGATGGCGAGGTCGTTGGTGTTCGAGAAGATAAACGTCGGCACGCCGCGCGCGCGGAGCTGACCGTGCAGCTCAATCATCGGCGCGATGGGCTCGAAGATGTCGCCGAAGATGTCCGCGAACTCCTCGAGCGCTCCCGTGTAGTCCGTGAGCGATGACACCTCGCGGAAGAACTCGTCGTTGGTCATCTGCCCGCTCTCGAAGCGGAACAGCAGCGGCGACTGGTCCAGCAAGCCGCGAATCTTCTCCGCATCCCGTCCGCTGTGCGCCGCCAGCCGCCGCGCCACAATGCCGTAGTCGAATTCCAGCAGCACTTTTCCGAGGTCGAAGACGACGGCGGTGGGAGTAGGCGTGGGTGAGGTGGTCATGTGGAAAAAGTGTTCAGTAGAACACCGCTCACTAAATACTAGTTCGTCCTTCCAACGCCCGGCTCAAGGTCAGTTCATCCGCAAACTCCAGTCCGCTGCCCGCCGGCAATCCGTGCGCGAGGCGGCTCACCTTCACTCCGCGAGGCGCGAGGCGCTTGGCGAGGTAGTGGCCAGTCGCGTCGCCTTCCACATCCGTGCCGAGCGCGAGGATGATTTCCTGCACCGGCTCGGTGCTGAGCCGCGTTTCCAGATCGGCGATGCGCAAGTCCTCCGGCCCGACGCCGTTGAGCGGCGAAATCTTCCCGCCCAGCACATGGAAGCGGCCTTGGAACGCGCCGGACTTCTCGATGCTGAAAATGTCCGTGGGCCGCTCGACCACGCAGATGAGGGAGGCATCGCGCCGTGGGTCATCACACAACGTGCACGGCTGCCGCTCGGTCAACGCGCCGCACACGCGGCACAGTGAGATGCGCTCGCGGGCCGCGAGGATGGCGTCCGCCAACATTCGCACCGCGCCGGCGTCGTTCTGCACGAGGTGCAACGCCAGCCGTTCCGCCGAGCGGGGGCCGATGCCGGGCAGCCGAGAGAGCGCGGCCGTGAGGGCGATGATGGGTTCAGGCAGGGAGGCCATAAGGGTGGTAAAAGTGGAGCCCGGACGCCCACGTCCGCAGCCGGTGATGCGGACGTGGGCGGCCGCGCTCGAGTAGCTACATCATCCCCGGCAGGTTGAAGCCCTGCGTGACCTTGCCCATCTCGGCATCGGAGATTTTCTTCGCTTGGGCGAGTGCGTTGTTCGCGGCGGCGAGGACCATGTCCTCCAAGAGCGACACATCGGCGGGGTTCACCGCTGCCGGGTCAATCTTGATACTCGCGAGAGAGCCGTCGCACTTAGCGGTGACTTTCACCGCGCCGCCGCCGCTGGTGGCCTCGACGGTCTGGTCCGCCATTTCACTTTGGACGCGCTCGATTTTCTCCTGCATCCGCGTCGCCTGCTTCATCAGTTTTCCAATGCTCGACATAGTGCGGGGAGGCTTGCAGGTCGTGGGGCGGAGTGCAATCGCCCGCGCTACCGGAGCTTCTGGTCCGGCAGCGCCTTCTTGATGCCCTCGTCCATCGGCATCGTGTCGGTCGTCGGCGTGAGGCCGGTCTGTTTCAACTGTTTGGCTAGCTCGGCTTGCAGCTCCTTCACCACACCGGCGTATTTCGGGTTGGCAATCAAGTTGTGCCGCTCGTCGGCATCGAACTCCATGTTGTAAAGCTCGGCCATGTGGCGGTCGGGCGAGCCATCGCCGTGCGGGTAGTGAATGTATTTCCAGTTGTCCGTGCGGACGCCGCGGACGTTGGGCGTGTAGGGGAACTGCTTCTCGTAGTTGTAATGGTAGAGCCACGACTTGCGCCAAGCGGGGTCGCCCTTCTGCACGAGCTTCACCCAGGACTTGCCGTGGAGGTTCGGGAGCGGCGCGGCTCCGCAGAGTTCGAGGAGGCTCGGGGCCATGTCCACGGTGAGGACTTGCTGCTCGACGACCTTGGGTTTGTCCGCCGGCGTGAGGCCGGGGAAGCGCACGAGCAGCGGGATGCGGATGCTGGCTTCGTGCATGGTGCGCTTGTCCACCATGCCGTGTTCGCCGTTGAGCAGGCCGTTGTCGCCCATGTGGACGATGATGGTGTTGTCCAACTCGCCGCGCGCCTTGAGCAGTTCATAGAAGCGGCCCACGGAGTCGTCCACGCTGCGGATGGTGCCCCAGTAGGCGCGCGTCATGGCGGCGAAGTCCTTCACCGCCTCGGGGCGGCTATCGGGGAAAACTTTCCGCCACTCGAAGAGCGGGCCGTAGATGCCGTGCCACGTGCTGATGCGGTCTTGGAGCCAGAGCGGTTTGTCCGCGAGGCGGAAGGCGGACTCGGGATACGGAATCCAGACGTTGTCGAAGCTGTTCGAGTATTTCGGCTCCGGGAAATAGAAGCTGTGCGGGGCCTTGTGGCCGACCATGAGCAGCCACGGTTTGCCGCTGTGGTCGCGCTTGAGCCACTCCTCGGCCAGCTCGGTGACGGTGTGCGTGTAGTAGCCGGGGATGACCTTGCCGCCCGCGCCGTTCACGTTCCACTCAGTGTCGAAGTATTTGCCCTGGCCCTTGTGCGTGACGAACCAGTTGAAGCCCGGGCGCGGCTGGTCGTTGTTCTCGCCCATGTGCCACTTGCCGAAGTAAGCGGTGTCGTAGCCCGCCGACTGGAGCTGCATCGGGAAGCTGCGGAAGTTCGCGGGATACTCGGTGAAATTGTTCTGCACGCCATGCGTGTGCGCGTAAACGCCGCTGAGGATGCTCGCGCGGCTGGGTGAGCAGAGCGACGTGGTGCAGAAGGTGTTCTTGAAATACACGCCCTCCTTGCCGAGCCGGTCCATGTGCGGCGTCTTCAAGTGCGGGTTGCCCGCGATGCCCAGCGCGTCCCAGCGCTGGTCGTCGGTGAGCATGAAGAGAATGTTGGGGCGCTTCGCGGCGGCGCTCGCCGCGAGCGCGGAGGCTGCGAGCATCACAATGGATAGGAGGCGAAGAATCTTAAGCATGTCGGGACTGTGCCAAGAAAACTGGACGAGTTCAACCGACAAGCTGCGCCCCTGCGGGTCAGTTCAGGTAGATGAACTCATTGGCCGCGAGGAGCGACTGGCAGAGCACGGTCCACGCGTTTGGGCTGGCGGCAGAGTCCGGCTTGAAGTCGGCGAGGAACTTCTTCGCCCGCGCGAGTTCCTTCGCCGTCGGCGGGCGGGCGTAGGCTTTTTGGTAAGCGAGTTCGATGCGGCGCGTGTCGTCGCTGGCGGACGCGAGCAGGCTGGCAGCGAACTTCTCCGCCGCCTTCCCCACCAAGTCGCTGTTCAACATCAGCAACGCCTGCGGGGCGACGACGGTCGCGTTGCGGTTGCCGTTGGGCACGGCGGGGTCAGGGAAGTCGAACTGCTCGAAGAGGTCATAGACGTTGTTGCGCACGACGGGCAGGTAGAGCGCGCGACGCGGGCTGTCGTAAGTGGTGGCGTCCTTCGAGGTGTGGTTGAAGAAGAACTCGCGGTTCTTCACGGGGATGGTCTTGCCGCCCATCGTGCGGTCAAGCGAGCCGGCGACGAACAGGACCGCGTCGCGGATTTCCTCGGCCTCGAGGCGGCGGAGGGGGAAGTGGGAGAGGAGTTTGTTCTCGGGGTCCGAGGTTGAAGGGCCGGTGGTTGAAGAGTTGAAGGGTTGAAGGGTTGAAGCGGAAGCGAAGGCCGCGGCCCGGCCCCCTTGAGCTCCCGCCGCCCGCTGATACACCGCGCTCGCCATAATCAGCCGGTGCATCGCCTTCACGCTCCAGCCTTCCGCGATGAAGCGGTGCGCGAGCCAGTCGAGCAACTCGGGATGCGAAGGCCGATCGCCGAGCACGCCGAAGTTGTCCGTGCTGCCGACGAGGCCCTGACCGAAATGCCAGCGCCAGATGCGGTTCACCATCACGCGCGCGGTGAGCGGATGCTCCGCGCTCGCGAGCCAGCGTGCGAGTTCGAGGCGGCCACTCTGCTGCGCCGGCATTTCCGTGCGCAGGTTGGCCACCTGCATCACCTGCGGGAAGCCGCGCGGCGCGGGTTGGCCGAGCGTGAGATGGCTGCCGCGAATGTGGATGGGCAGCGCCTTGACGATGTTGGTCGCGTCCATCACGCCCATCGTGCTGGGCAGCTCGGGCGCGTCCTTCTCCAATGTCGCAAGCGCCTCGCGGAGCTGCTTCAGCTCGGCGACGGTGTTCGTTGGATACTGGGTCTCGGGAGTCTTCGGCACTTCCTTCAAGCCCTTGTCGGTGACGAGAGATTTGTTGGCCGACGCCACGAGCTTCGCGATGGCTGACTTCTGCTCTGCGACGCGCTTCTGGTGCGCTTCCACGACCGCGCGCTCGGCGGGCGTGGCGACTTCCGGCTCGTGCCACTTCGCGATGGTCTTGAGGTCGTCCATCGTGCGGGTGCTCTTGAAGATGGCGGCGAGCGCGTAGTAATCCGCCGTGGGCAGCGGGTCGAACTTGTGGTCGTGGCAGCGCGCGCAGCCGATGGTCATGCCGAGGAAGGCGCGGCCCAGCGTCTCGATTTGCTCGTCAATCAAGTCCATCTCCAGCTTCACCTTGTCCGGCTCGGCCAGCAGCTTCGGGCCGATGCTGAGGAAGCCCAGCGCGGTCAACTGCTCGTGGCGCTGCGGTGTGCCTTCGGCGGGCAGCAGGTCGCCGGCGATTTGTTCCTGCACGAAGCGGTTGTAGGGCTTGTCCGCGTTGAAGCTGTTCACCACGTAGTCGCGGTAACGCCACGCGTTGCCGAAGGCGACGTTCTCATCAAGGCCGTTCGAGTCTGCGTAACGCGCCACGTCCAGCCAGTGCCGGCCCCAGCGCTCGCCGTAAGCAGTGGAGGCGAGCAGGCGGTCGATGAGATTGGCGATTGCCGATTGGCGATTGGCGATTGAGGCACAGGCGCGGACGAACGCTTCAGTTTCCTCCGGAGTCGGCGGCAGGCCGGTGAGGTCGAACGTGGCGCGGCGGATGAAGACGCGCGGGTCGGCGGGCGGGGCGGGGGTGAGCTTCTTCTCGGCGAGCTTGGCGTTGATGAAGGCGTCAATGGGATTTCCGATTTCCGATTTCCGATTTCCAATGGGGGGAGGCGCTTGGTTGAGCAGCGGCTGGAACGCCCAGAACTGCCGCCCCTCCTGCACGCTGAGGCCGCGCTTCGCCGTGGGCTGCGCCCCCGCCTCCACGCGCGGGTCGGGTGCGCCGAGCTTCACCCACTGTTCCAAGTCGCGGACCTGCTCCGGCGCGAGCGCGCTCTTCGGCGGCATCTGGAGGTCGCGGTTCTTGTAGCGGACGGCCTCGATGAGCTTGGATTTCTCGGGATCGCCCGGGACGATCACCGGGCCGGCGTCGCCGCCCTTGAGCAAGCCTTCGCGGGTGTCGAGGGTGAGGCCGCCCTTGATCTTCTTGGCCGCCGCGCTGTGGCACTCGTAGCAGCGCGCGATGAGCATGGGCCGGATTTTCTTCTCAAAGAAATCAAGTTGCTCGCGGGGCAGCTCAGCGGCCTCCGCACGAAGGGCCGACAGCGCGGCCAGCGTGCAGAGCAGCAACCGGCAGTGCGCGGAGTTACTTGAGCGAAGGAGGTTCATCGGGAACGCAGAAAATAGGACTTGGACTGCCAATGGCCCATTCACGGCCCCGCCAAGCCCAGAAAGGGCTTCGCACCCCTCGAGAATAGCCTTGCTGGGGCTGAAACGGGGGTTCCGAGGGCCTTTTGCCCCTTTCCCGAGTGTCGGAACGCCTCGCCGACGCTCGGGAACGCCGTTCCGACGCGTCGGAACGTCGTTCCGGAGGTCAGGAACGCTGCGCCGGAGCGTCGGAACGCCGTTCCGGAGGTCAGGAACGCTCCGCCGGGGCGTCGGAACGCCGTTCCGGAGGTCGGGAACGCTGCGCCGGAGCGTCGGAACGTCGTTCCGGAGGTCAGGAACGCTGCGCCGAGGCGTCGGAACGCCGTTCCGAGGGGCCGGAAGGGTGCTTACCGCCGCGTGCGGTCTCAGCTTCTCAGTCAACAGATTGCAGGTCGCATCGCGCGTTGCGTCACGCCGCCCGCGCCATCCGCCGCCGCGTCCACCAGCCGTTGAACTGGTCCAGCACCACCGCCAGGATCACGGCCGCGCCGATGATGATGCGGCTGTAGTTCTGATCGATGCCGAGGATGACGATGCCATTGTCGATCAGCTTGATGATGAGCGCGCCCAGCAGTGCCCCCAGCGCCGAGCCTTTACCACCGGAGAGGCTCGCGCCGCCGACGACCGCCGCCGCGATGACATCGAGCTCGTAGCCTTGCCCGTCACCGCTGGTCGCGCTGCCGTAGTAGCCGATGGCCAGCAACGCCGCGACGCCCGCCGTCAGCCCGGAGTAGATGAAGACTTTCAGCTTCACCAAGCGCACGCGGATGCCGCTGAACTGGGCCGCCAGTTCATTGCCGCCGACCGCATAGACGTGGCGTCCCGCCGCGAGACAGGTGAGGTAGAAGGCTCCCCCGACCGTCACCGCCAGCAGCACGCCCAGGGGCACGAGGCTCAAACCGTCACCGGTCTCCCAGCGAATCACGTTACGGAACACCTCCGGGAAATCGCCCACGGACTGGCCGCTGGTCATGACGAAGGCCGCGCCCCGGAAGATGGCCATTGTCCCCAGCGTGATGATGAAGGGATGCACCTTGAGCGCTGTGACCATCGCGCCGTTGAGCACACCGCAGAGCGTCCCGATGGCTAGGCAGGCGGTGATGCCCAGCAGCAACGCCTCGTGCGGCGGGGCGTTCGCCAGCGCGCCGCCCGGGCCGAACGCGCGGAAGACCATCGCGCCCACCACCGAGGCCAGCGCGTAGATCGCCCCCACGCTCAAATCAATCTGCCCCGCGATAATGACCAGCGTTGCGCCCACGGCCATGATGCCGATGAAGCTCGTGTCCTTGGCGAGTTGCGTGAGGTTTTGCGCGTTGAGGAACTTGTTCCGCTCCTCCATCACCAGCACGCGCTCACCATTCTGCTCCGTGAAGACGCGCTCGCGCTCGCCCTGGGCATTCATCTGGAGCTTGGGCACCTTTACCGTGCCCCCGCAGAACGTCAAAATCGCTCCCAGCAGGAAGATTACGAGGAGCAGGCCGCCCTCCTGCATGCCGAAGATCGCCAAGCGCGCACGGACTGCTATGCGTTTGGCGGTATCCATTTCGTTGGCGCGGACAATAGCAAGCTCCACGCGGGTCGCAATCTCGCGTTGTTATTTTCTCCTTCCCGCATTTTGCGCTGGCCCGCTACCGTCCGCGCTCTACTGAAATGAAGAAGCCATCGCTGCTAGTAATTTTTTTGACCGTGTTCCTCGACCTCGTCGGGTTCGGCATCGTGCTGCCGCTGCTGCCGATTTTCGCGAAGACCCTCGAGGCGAGCGGCTTGGTCATCGGGCTGCTCATGGCCGCTTACTCGGCGATGCAATTTATCTTCGCGCCGGTGTGGGGCCGGCTTTCGGACCGCATCGGGCGTCGGCCCGTGTTGCTCTTCAGCACGGCGGGCGCGGCGATTTCGTATGTCATCTTCGCCATAGGCTCGGGCCAGGAAGGCAAAACCGCGCTCGTGCTGCTCTTCGCGTCGCGCCTTTTCGCCGGCGTCTGCGGGGCGAACATCACCGTGGCCCAGGCCTACATCGCGGACATCACGCCGCCGGAGGAGCGCTCGAAGAAAATGGGCTTGGTCGGCATGGCGTTCGGCCTCGGCTTCATCTTTGGCCCGGCGCTCGGCGGCCTCGGGTTGAAGTTCGGCGGGATCACGGCCCCGGGCTGGATTGCCGCCGCGTTGTGCGGGCTGAATTTCATCTTCGCCTACGCCCGCCTGCCGGAGAGCTGGCAGCCCGGCGCGATGGCGGTGGCACAACGGCCCCGTTGGGAGCAGCTCCGCGACACTTTGAGCCGGCCTGAAGTGGCGCTGCTCGTGCTGGTGTTCTTCCTGGCCACGTTCAGTTTCGCGTGCTTCGAGACGACGCTGGGCCTGCTGGTGAGCGTGAACTTCGGGCTGAAGTTCGAGGCGGTCAAAGGCGCGATCCACGTCTTCGATGAGAAGGTCGTCTATCTCTACACCTTCTGCGGAGTGGTGGGCGCGTTCGTGCAAGGCGGCCCGCTCGCGCGCGCGGTGAAGCGGCTGGGCGAGCCGGCGCTGATCGCGGTGAGCCTGCTGCTCGTGGCCGTGAGCCTCGCGGCGCTGCCGTTCGTGAAAACATGGCCGCTGCTGCTCGGCGCGCTGGGGATGCTGTCCATCGGATCAAGTCTTACGCGCCCCCCGGTGTTCGGCTTGCTGTCGCAATTTGCGCGCGCGGATGAGCAGGGCGCGACGCTGGGCATTGCGCACAGTGCGGCGAGCCTGGCGCGCATCCTCGGCCCCATCTTCGCGGCGACGCTCTTCGATGTGGAACCCGCCCTGCCGTATCTGATTTGCGCGGGCGTGTCGCTGCTGGCGGGGTTGTTGGCGTGGGGAAAACTGCGCCACGTGGTGGCGAAGCCTCAGTAGAAATTAAGGCAGCCGCTCCCCGCGCGCCGCTTCCAGCAGCCGATACCACTCCTCGCGCGACAGCTCGACGCGCGCCGCGTTCGCCCCTTCGCGAATGCGCTCCGGCTTGGTCGAGCCGACGATGGGCACGATGCCCGCCGGGTGTTTCATCAGCCACGCTAGCGCCACCGTGCCGCGCGTGCTGCCGCGCACCCGCGCCAATGCGTCCAGTTCCACCACGATGCGCTCGACGCGGTAGTTCTCCTGCGACGGCAGCAAGCGCCGCGCGCCGTCCGCCAGCAAGCCGCCGGCGAGCGGACTCCACGCCATCGGCGTGAGGCGCTCGGCGAGACATTGGTCGAGCGTGCCGTCGGTGAAGGTGCTCAGGTTCGCGAGGCTGATTTCCACTTGATTCACGAGGAGCGGAAAGGTCAGCGCGCTTTGCAAAGCCGTGAGCTGCGACGGCCGGAAGTTGCTCACGCCGAACTCGCGCACCTTGCCCTGCTGCCGGAGCTGGTTGAAGGCAACGCCGACTTCGTCCGGGTTCATCAACCAGTCGGGCCGGTGAAGTTGATAGAGGTCAATCGTCTCCACGCCCAGCCGCCGCAGTGACTGCTCGCAGCTCCACACGATGTGCGCGGCGGAGAAGTCATAGCGCACCGGCGCTTCCGGCAGCGGTTCGCCCGCGAGGCGGATGCCGCACTTCGTCGCGATGAGCACGCGCTCACGCATCCCGCTGACTTCACGCAATACATCGCCGAAGGCCTTCTCCGCGCGTCCGCCGCAATAGATATCCGCGTGGTCAAAGAGCGTGTAGCCCGCTTCCAGCGCCGCGAGGATGGCCGCGCGCCCGAGGGTGCGCCCGAGTTCTTCCGTGTCCGCGATGCGCCAGCAGCCGTAGGCGAGGCGGCTGACACGGAGGGAGCTTTTGCCGAGAAGAAGAGTATTCATGGTCGCGAAACTGCGGCGAAGCGTAGGCAGGCTCACACAGAGCGGGAAGGGAAAAGGTCCGGACCTCCGGCTCATAAACCTTTCCCGCCTTCCCACCTTCCTGATTCAATACCCGCGCATGAAACTCCTGCTCCTCGGCTCCGGCGGACGCGAACACGCGCTGGCCTGGAAGCTCGCCCAATCCCCGCTCGTCGCGCGGATGTGGTGCGCGCCGGGCAATGCGGGCATCGCCGAGGAACGGCTCGTGAAGAACGGTGCGCTCGTCGAGTGCGTCCCCCTGCCCGCCGAGGATTTGCCGAAGCTGCTCGCCTTCGCGCAGCAGGAGCGGCCGGACTTCACCGTCGTCGGTCCGGACAATCCGCTCGCGGCGGGCATCGTGGATTTGTTTCAGGCGAACGGCTTCAAGATTTGGGGGCCGAACAAACAGGCCGCGCAGTTCGAGGGCAGCAAGGCCTTCTCGCAGGACTTCATGGAGCGGCACGGCATCCCGACTGCCAAGTCCGGCACCTTCACCGACCCCGTCGCAGCGAAGCACTTCGCCGCGAGCCTTGCTGGCCGCTGCGCCGTGAAGGCCGATGGCCTCGCGCTCGGCAAAGGCGTCCTCCTCACCACGAGCGTCCGCGAAGCGGAGCAGGCCGTGGACGAAATCATGGTCAGCAAAGCTTTCGGCGCGGCGGGCCAGCGCATTGTCATTCAGGAACTGCTCGACGGCATGGAGATTTCCCTGCACGCGCTCTGCGATGGCAAGGTCGCGAAACTCTTCCCCACCTCGCAGGACCACAAACGTGCGCTCAACGGCGACGCCGGCCTCAACACCGGCGGCATGGGCGCCTACTCGCCCGCGCCGTTCCTCACGGACGCCGAGCTGCGCACCGTCGGCGATGCCATCCTCCAGCCATGGCTGCGCGGCTGCGCGGCGGACGGCATTGATTTCCGCGGCCTGCTTTACCCCGGCGTGATGCTCACGAAGGCCGGCCCGAAGGTGCTGGAGTTTAACGCCCGCTTCGGCGACCCCGAGACGCAGGTTTATCTCACGCGCTTGGAAAACGACTTGGTCGAACTCCTCCTCGCGAGCTGCGAAGGCCGGCTCGCGGACCACGAACTCCAGTGGAGCAGCAACGCCAGCGTGTGCGTCGTCATGGCCAGCGGCGGCTACCCCGGCAGTTATCCGAAAGGCAAAGTCATCACCGGCATCGCCGCTGCGAACGCGCTCCCAAACACCAAAGTCTTCCACGCCGGCACGGCTTTGAAGGACGGCCAGACCGTGACCAACGGCGGCCGCGTCCTCGGGGTCACCGCGTGGGCCAAAGACCTCGCCATCGCCCGCAACGCCGCCTACGCCGCTGTGGAGAAAATCCACTTCGAGGCCGCGCACTTCCGCCACGACATCGCGGCGAAGGCTCTTCCAATGTAGGTCAGCGCATCTTTGGAGAGACAGACGGGACGCGCTGTCTTACTTGGCGGAGATGCGCAGCCAGCCGGGCGCGCCGGAAATCATGGGCGTTTGGCGCTGCTCGCCCGCAACTGATCCAATGCGGTGGCGGCGGCATGGCTTTCCGCCAGCTTCTTGCTCTTGCCCGTGCCGCGCCCGATCTCCGTGCCCTTGTGGAGCACGGCGCACTCAAAGCTGCGGTCGTGGTCCGGTCCGGTGACGGCGAGGACTTGATACAGCGGGGCCTCGGAAGAGACGGCCTGGAGAATTTCCTGGAGACAGCCCTTGGGGTTGTCCGCCGTGGCGGCGTTCTCAATGTTGGTGAACTCGTCCCGGAAGGAGTGAAGGATGAACGTGCGCGCCACCTCGTAGCCACCGTCGAGGAACAGCGCACCGAGGATGGCCTCGTAGGCATCCGCGATGATCGAGGGGCGCTCGCGGCCTCCGTTAATCTCCTCACCGCGGCTGAGGATAAGGAATTTTCCGAGGTCCAGCGCACGGCCCTGTTCGGCGAGGGACACCTGGTTCACGAGCTGGGCGCGGATTTTTGTGAGCGGGCCTTCGTCGTGCTGCGGGTAGCGGTCGTAGAGCTCGCGGGAGAGCGCGAGCTGGAGCACGGCGTCGCCGAGATATTCGAGCCGTTGGTTGTGGTTCTGGCTTGTCCCTGACTCGTGCGCGATGGAGGGGTGCGTCAGGGCCATCCGCAGCAGCGCGGGGTCGCGGAACGGGTGGCCGAGGCGGGCTTGAAGTTCGTCGAGGCTAGACACGCAGGAAATGGGAAATGGGGAATGGGGAATGGGGAATGGGGTGCGCGGCTGGGCGCAGGGGCGCGCACCGCTGATTAGGCCGGAGCGTCATTTCCCTTGTTCCCCGCTCACGCCCGCCAGCGCGGCGATGGGCGGTTGGTCCGGCGGCGCGATGTAGGCTGCGGGCACGGGTTCGGCGGGCGTTTCCAAGCTGCCTTCCATGAGCGACGCGACTTGGCGCTGGACCTCTTCGAGCTGGGTGAGCTGCAGCTCCGGGTCGGGAATCGTGAACACGTCGCCGGTCTTCGGCTGCTCATAGATGAAGATGCGCACGCCGTTCTCGCGCAACTGCGCCTTCACCTTGAGGATCTTTTTCCGCTCCAGCATCACGGCCAGGATGTAGGCGGCGGCGCGATACTGCGGGTCGTTCTTCTCCATCAGCTTGCGCAGGAGCGTCTCGGCGGTCTCCTTCTGGATGGCGTCCGGCGCGGCGGCGGGCGGGGCCTGATACTCACCGACCCAGTGCGAGATGAAGCCCTTGCGGTCGCTCGCGCCCTCGCTGAACTGCGCCGTCCAGCACGCCTCGCACACGTCCTGCCGCGCCAGCTCGTGCCGCTCGAAGGCGAGCAACGTGTGATAGGCTTGGCGGTTGGCGAAGGGCTTGGCGCACGCGTGGCAGGCGTGCGCGCGGCTTTGGAAGTTCCAGTCGGTCATCTAAAAAAGTTGAGTTGAGCGCACCGGCGCTTAGGATGCGCGGACTTTATCGGCAGCCGGAAACCAGTGGCAATCCCTTTCCCATGAACCCCGAACTCAAACTCAAACTCGCCCAGGTCCGCGCGCTCTTGCGGGAACACAAAGCCGACGCCGCGCTGCTCGGCCTGCAACCGAACTTCTCGTGGCTCGCCTGCGGCGGCGAGGCCCACATCCCGCTCAACAGCAACCTCAGCTTCGGCCAGTTCATCGTCACCGCGAAGGGCTTCTACCTGTTCGCCAATCGCATCG